>Ga0302127_10001797_pt1 | contig 12834 bp, 14 predicted proteins | sample CB4_SCM_MG_FD_204452 | JGI IMG/M metagenome (GOLD analysis project Ga0302127, IMG submission 204452) | Marine microbial communities from Western Arctic Ocean, Canada - CB4_SCM | ecosystem: Environmental > Aquatic > Marine > Oceanic | place: Canada: Western Arctic Ocean | collected 2017-09-24
TCCTCGGTTGTTGTTGCTGGACGAGCCGCTTGGTGCGCTTGATCGGGGCCTGCGCGACCGACTGGTTGGCGATCTGCGGGAGCTGTTCTCGCGTCTTGGCACGACCGTGATGTACGTCACTCACGATCAGGACGAAGCACTGACCGTCGCCGATCGGCTCGCGGTAATGCGAGATGGACGGATTGAGCAGGTAGGAGCGCCTGTCGATGTGTGGCGTCGACCGGCGAATGAGTTTGTCGCCAGGTTCCTCGGCGCCACCAACGTTCTGCGAGCCAGAGTCACCGGTGGTTCGATCGACTTACCATTCGGCACTGTCCCCGTTCCCTCGCTGCAGCCAGGCGAGGTCACCGTGGTTCTGCGCCGTGATGCGCTTACGCCCGATCCCGACGGCGCAGTCATCGGGACTGTCGTTGGGCGCAGGTTTGTTGGAGACACCGTTGCGGCCAGGGTGCAGGTGGGTGATCTTGAAGTCGATCTGAGCCTCGAACAGGAGCCGCTGCCAGAAGTCGGCGATCGTCTCCGGCTCATGCTCGACGTTTCGCGGGTGCTGGTGCTTGGCACTGCTGACAACTGACGCTCAACTGTCCAGAATGGTCAGGGTGTCACCGAGGTCGAGTCGCATGTGGACCCTGGTCGACCAGTCGAGCCCCGCCGCTTGTTGAGCTTGGCTCGTGAGTCGCATTGCGTCGGTCCACTGTTCCTTGGGGACAACCTCGAAGCCGAGTCGTTCGTACCACGGTTTGTTCCAGGGAATATCGGCCTGGGTGTCAAGCAGGACCGACCGATGTCCGAGGTCTATCGCCGTGCTGATGGCATGACCCATGAGTGCTCTACCAATACCCGATTTTTGCTGGGTCGGCAGCACGGCGACTTGCGCGATCGAGAACTCGTCGCCCTCAACGCCCGTCATGAGCCACCCGACGACTACCGCAGCCCCCATGTTCGCTAGGTCTTCAGACACTGCAGCCTTCAGCCGGTCTTCGGCTATTGCAGTGAGCGCGGTCTCTCGCGAGATCGTTTCCCCACCGTGGAACTCGGGGTGCCCTGCCGCAGCGAACTGGGCGTCGCCGGCGGATTCGATTACAGCGAGCACATCGATGTCAGCTTCGACCGCCGCTCTGATGACGAACCCGGCGTCTGACATGGCGTTCCTTTAGCGCAGCGCGTCGATGATCTCGTCGATCTCGATGGTCGTTGTGCGCGGGTTGACGAAACAGAATCGGTATACGGGCTCGCCGGTCTTCCTGTCCAGGTGTAGAGGTGACAGGTCCGCCGTGAGGTGGGCCCGGTGGTGGATCTTGTGGTTCCTACGAAAGACCCACGAAGGGACCACCACCGTGACCTCAGATCAGATTGTGTATCAACAACGCGTCCGCGTGCTTGATCACGCCCGGGCAACAAGAAACGTTGCCGAGACGTGTCGCACGTTCGGGATCAGCACCAAGACGTTCTACAAGTGGCGAAACGTTGCCGCGAAGTACGGCATGGCGGCCTTGATGCCCAAAGCCAGACGGCCGCCAGCAATGCCGAACGCCACACATAGTCGAGTTGTTGTTGACGTTGGCGATCACATCGCCGACATTGGGGTGTCGCCAGTACGCCGACCGGCTCGCCGATCAAGGCTTCGAGATCGGCAAATCGACCGTCCAGAACTTGTTGGTCAAGCATGGTCTCGGCCGCAGGCATCAACGTCTGGCCCGAGCCGCTGCGATCACCGCGCTCACAACCGGGTTGATCACTGAAATCGCGGTTGAGGACGAACCGTTCGGATTCTGCCACTGGTCTGGCCGCCCGGGCGGCCTGGTCGCTGTTGACTCGTTCTACATCGGGAACCTGAAAGGCGTTGGCAAGGTCTACCAACTCACCGCTGTCGACACCGCGACCCGCTGGGTGATGGTGTGGCTGGTGCACGGAACAGTCAACAAGCGCCTCTCGGTCGCGTTCTTCGAACGCATCTACAAGACCTGGCAAAAGATGGGTTTCCCGATCGAGGCGATCGTCGCCGACAACGGACCCGAGTACAAAGCCTCAAACTTCGCTGACGCTCTCGCCGCGAAGAATGTTTCCCGGATCAAAATCCCGGCACGCTCACCGAACCACAACGCCGTTGTCGAACGTTTCCAAGGAACGATGCTCCAAGAATGCTGGCGGCCAGCCTTTCACCGGCTCTGCTTCAACAACGTCCGCCAGCTCCAACAAGAAGCCGACGCATGGCTCCGCAGCTACAACCACCACCGCCGCAACCACGGCAACTACATGGCCGGCCGACGACCCATCGACCTCCTCGAACTAGCCTCATGACAACCCGAACCACAGACCCCACCCGCTACCCCAACCCCTGGACAGGAAGCTCACGAGGCCCGGATGTTGTATCCGTACCACGGTCTGTCGGTGGCCGACGAGCAGAATCGGGCCGCGGCCATCCAGGCGATTGCCCAGGTACAGGCCGACGTAGGCACAGCTATCGGGAGCTGGTTGCGGGGCGCTGCCGCCCTGTTCGCCTTGTCGCCAGGTGGTGTGGCCCACTGCATTCTGCTCACCGACGGCAAGAACGAATCAGAGAAGGACTGGCAGCTCGACTCGGCCATCGCCGACTGCGTGGGCCTGTTCCAGTGCGACGCTCGTGGTCTTGGAACGAAGTGAGACATCGCCGAACTACGCAAAGTTTCGTCGGCGCTGTTGGGCACGGTTGACATCGTGCCGTCGCCAGATCAGCTCGAAGATGAGTTCCGACGGCTGACTGAGAGCGCCATGTCGAAACAGGTTGGTTCGGTCTCGTTGCGTTTGTGGCAGCCACAGGGCAGTGAGATGCAGCTGTTCAAGCAGGTGGCGCCCACGCTCGAAGACATGGCCAACAGCGGCCAGGTGGTGAGTGCCCTCATCACCGACTACCCGTTGGGCGCATGGGGTGATGACGAGAGTCGTGACTATCACGTCAAGATCAGGGTCCCGGTTGGCAACGTTGGCGAAGAACGCCTGGCCGCACGGGTGATGCTGGTCGTCGACGGGGTCGAGGAGCCGGTGGCGCTGGTGCGAGTGGTCTGGACCGGCGACGAGAAACTCTCCACCCGCATCAACCGTGAGGTCGCCCACTACACCGGGCAAGCCGAACTGCTCGGACTCATACGCCGCTGGTGACGTTTTCTGCGAAAACTGTGGCTACGACTTCCTCAGCGGCAGCCTGCCCGAAGCGGTCGCACCACCGACCCACGCACCGGCTGCTTCTCCAATGCCTGCTTCACCAATGCCTGCTTCACCAATGCCTGCTTCACCGGGCAAGGTCGCGGCACGGGCAACGGTGGCGATCGATGAGGTGTTCTACGGCCAGATGGACCCTGATGGTCAGCTGACTTTTCCGGATCCGATTCCCGATCCAGTCGAGATCAATCTCGCCAGCGTGGTGTTGGTTGGTCGTAACAGTCAGAGCCGTGGAGTGTTCCCTGAGATCGGCGTCGATGCGCTGAACGGTGATTCGGCGGTGTCCCACCGCCATGCCATCCTTCGCCAGAGAGAGGACGGCACTTGGGTGGTGAGTGATCTCGACTCAACCAACGGCACCTATCTCGACGGCGCTATCGATCCCATTGCTCCCAACACCGAATTCGTGGTGGCGGCTGGTTCGGTCATCAACGTTGGGGCGTGGACCAGCATAATCATTAGCGCTTGATGATCGAACATGTGTTCGGTTAGTGTGGGCGAGTGGCTTTGGCTGGCGCAACACGAGATCTCGAGAGTCTGCGCCGGTTGGCGAATCTGTCATCCCCGGTCACGATGGCGCGCGAACACACCATGCCGGTGCTCGACGAGCTGTCCGAGCTGTTGCCAGAGGGCGGGTTGCGACGCGGGTCGACACTTGCCGTCGATGGCCCAGGGGCGACCACCCTTGCTGTTTCGCTCGGTGTGCAGGTCTCGACCAGCGGGGCGTGGGTTGCCGCGGTGGGTGTCCCCGACCTTGGTCTCAGCGTTGTAACTGAACTTGGTGCTTGCCTCGAACGTTGGGCGCTCATCGATGATCCAGGCGACCAGGCCAGCGAGGTGGTGTCTGCTCTCGTGGGTTCGTTCGATCTGGTGCTCATTGGACCTCGTGTGCGGATGCGCCAGGGCCACACTCGCAAGCTGTCGGCACGAATGCGCGAACGTGGCACGTCGGTCGTGCAGATCCGCCCCACTTCTCACAGTTCGCTGGCGACCGACCTCACCCTCACTATCGAGGCATCGCGCTGGATCGGCGTCGAACAGGGACATGGTCGGCTCCAGGCCAGACGTATCGAAGTCAGTGCCCAGGGCCGGGGGGCGGCTGCGCGACCACGACATTCGGTGTTGTGGCTACCAGGACCAGATGGGCGGATCGCGGTTGTCGAACGCCGCCTGCACACCGTGGCCCGCCAGGTTCCTCGTTGGCAGCGCAGCACCGATCTGGAGAGCACCGGTCTGAAGGGTGTCAGTGCCGAGTCGTCAGATGCGGCGGTCGTGGAGATTGCTCAACGGGTGAGTTGATGACAGTCCCGACCCAGACCCAGACAACTCCGGTTCAACAAACTTCGGTGCGGACGGCGGTGTTGATTGCGCCTCATTGGTCCGTCGTTGCTGCTGGCGTTCCGGCCGACGAACCTGCAGCGGTGGTGTTCGCCAACCGGGTGGTCGAGATCAGTCCAGCGGCTGCCACACACGGTGTCGAGATCGGTATGCGTCGACGCGAGTCGCAGGGCAGGTGTCCATCGCTCGAGGTCATCGAACACGACGCAGCTCGCGATGCTCGCAAGTTTGAGTCAGTAGTTGCAGCGTTGGAGTCACTGACGCCAAGGGTCGAGATTCTCAGACCTGGGCGTTGTTCGTTCCCCACGCTTGGTCCATCGCGTTATTTCGGTGGCGATGCCGCGTTGTCGTACAAGGCGGCGGCTTTGATCGACGAGGCTGTTGCCCGGGTGATCGGGTCGGCAGCGAGCGCCGATGACGACGCGTCGTTGTTGGCCAGGGTCGGGGTGGCCGATGGTTTGTTCGGTGCCGGGTTGGCGGCTGCCCTGCCGCGTGAGCGCCGGGTCACCATCATCCCCCCAGGCGAGACCCGTGCGTTCCTGGCCGGTTTCCCCATTTCGGCTCTGGGGCAGGGGTCTGCCATTCCCGACCCCGACGACCTCATCGATTTGTTGTGGCGTCTCGGTATTGCTCGTTTGGGCGACCTGGCCGAACTTCCGGCCGACGATCTGTTGGCCCGTTTCGGTCTGCCGGGGGTGATAGCTCACCGCCTTGCTTGTGGTCTCGACGAACGTCCGCCAGACACTCGGCGCGTTCCACCCGACCTGGTGGTCGAGGTCGATCTCGAACCGCCGGCTGATCGAGTCGACACGGTTGCCTTCGTTGCCAAGACCCTCGCCGATCAGATCGATGGGCGTTTGGCCCGCGATGGTTTGGCGTGCACCCGGGTGATCATCGAAGCCGAAACCGAGTCGGGCCAGGTGCTCAGCAGGGCATGGCGACACGAGAATCGGTTCACGCCGGCTTCGATGACCGATCGGGTCAGGTGGCAGCTCGATGGGTGGTTCCATTCGCCGCAACGTCCAACGGGTGGGGTCAATTTGTTGCGCCTCATTCCCGACGAGGTGGTTCCCGACGAGGGTCGCCAGTTGGGGTTTTGGGGTGGGCAGACTCAAGGTGACGAACGCGCGGCGCGGGCGTTGGCCCGTGTCCAGGGCATTCTTGGGGCCGACGCGGTCACGGTTCCCGAGCTGCGTGGTGGTCGCCGGCCGCTCGATCATGAGGGGCGGGCGTCCATCACGGGTGTGGCGTTGGGGCCCGATCGCACGCTGGCGCTGCCGGGTGTTGCCGAAGCTCCGTGGCCTGGCCGACTCCCTGCACCGTCTCCGGCAAAGGTGTTGCCCGATCCTGTGCCGGTTCGGGTCACTGCTTCGGACGGCGCGGTGGTATCGGTCGATGGTCGAGGCGACCTCAGCGCGTCGCCATCTGACCTGACGTTGAAGAGCGGTAAGACCGAGCACATCCGTGCGTGGGCGGGGCCGTGGCCCATCGACGAACGCTGGTGGGATGAGGTGCGTTCTCGTCGGCAGGCACGTATTCAAGTCATCCTCGATGATCACAGTGCCCATCTCCTCGCGGTCGAGAACGGGGCGTGGCATATCGAGGCCACGTATGACTAACGGATTGGGTCGGATCGAAACAGGTTTGGGTGGTTGAATGGCTCAGTGAGCGAAGCACAACAGCCCAAACAAGTCACCGGATATTGCGAACCATGGTCGCTGCGAGCTGGCGAGCAAGTGGAGTTAATGGCGTCGAGCCACACTCCTGGCCCTGGACAGCTCGATCTGGTGCGAATCCACTGCGGCGATCCAACACGATCCGGCCCTGGATTTCATGAAGAGGAGATTGCTAGCTCGCTCCAGACCGACATCGAACTGGCCGATCAGCCGTTACTTCCCGGCTCATGGGCAGAAGTTGACCTGGTTGGTGTCAACGTAGGCAGCGCTGCTGAGCTGACGTTCTCTGTTCTGGCAACCCGACCGTTGGTCGACAGCACGATTGCTGCGCTTACCACGTTCGACGGAACGGTCGTGCTGAGGGTTGCTTTGCGGAGCGGAAGTGTGGTGGTGTCGTCCGGTTCAGTCGAAGTCGTTCTCAGGTCACTGGCCGAGCGGCGTTGGTACGACGTCGCCGCGATCCTCAGCGCCGATGGCCAACTCACTGCCGCGGTCACCACAGGCACGAGCGCGTCGCCAGGGCGTGACCTGATCGAACTCGCGGCCAGCGACGCTGCAAAATCAATGGTGGGCGGTCTCGAACCATCTGCGCTGGGACGGTTGGTTTTCGCATGCGACCCAGGCGGGGCAAACACCGCGAACGGCCACATGCTCAGCGGCACAGGTTTCGACGGTCGTATCGCCCGCCCGTCGCTGTCAGCTGGTGGTCACGATCTGGTATGGGATCTGTCGCAGGACATGGCCAGTCGATCGATGGTGGAGACGAGCGGCGCTGGCCGTCATGGCGTTCTGCATCAGCAACCCACCAGGGCGATCACCGGTCCAACATGGGACGGTTCGACTCAGCGATGGACCGACGAACCAGCGATGTGGGATGCGGTTCACTTTCATTCCGACGATCTCTACGACGCCAGCTGGGATCTCAGTGCCACGCTTGAACTGCCTGACGATCTACCGAGCGGTATCTACGCGTTCCGTGTCCGCAGCGAGGCGGGCGACGATCGGGTGCCGTTCTTCGTGCGCCCGGCAGTTGATGCGCCGACTGCCGACGTTGCGCTGCTCATGTCGTCGTGTACCTACATGGCCTACGCCAACCACAACATGCTGTTCGCCGGCGCCGACTTCATCAGCGAGCGATCCAGCCTGCGCCCCGAGCACGAGTACGTACGTCAGCATCCCGAACTCGGTTTCAGCATGTACGAGAAACACCTCGATGGCAGCGGGGTTATGTACAGCTCGCGTAACCGTCCGGTGCTCCAGATTCGTCCTGGCGCCGATGGTTGGAACTTCACACCCGATACCGATATCAACGCGTTCCTGCGTCATACCGCAATCGGTCACGACATCATTGCTGACGAGGACGTGCACTTCGATGGGGCAGCCGCCCTCGCGCCATATCGGGTGATCGTCACGGGAAGCCATCCCGAGTACTGGTCGACCGAGATGCTCGATGCGCTTGAGACCTGGCAGCGCAACGGCGGCCGCCTCATGTACCTGGGCGGTAACGGTTTCTATTGGAGGATCGCGTTCAGCGACTCGTGGCCAGGGTCGATCGAACTGCGTCGTGCCGAGGATGGTGTGCGCAACTGGCAGACCGGTCCCGGTGAGAGCTATCAGTCCTATAACGGCGAATACGGCGGTCTGTGGCGACGACTGAATCGTGCGCCGAACGAGTTGACGGGCGTCGGATTCGCGGCACAAGGGTTCGAGAAGGCGACCTATTACGAGCGGCACGACGACAGCCACACGTCGCGTGCAGCATGGATCTTTGATGGAGTCGACGACCAGCGCATCGGAACTTCGGGCCTCGGCGGTGGAGCTGCTGGGCAAGAGGTCGATCGCTACGACGTCGCGCTCGGGTCACCAGAACACGCGGTCGTACTGGCTTCGGCCACCACCTTCGGCACCGACATGTTGCGCACGAAGGAGGAATTCGAGGGCTCCGTCGCCTTCGAACACCCAGACCCGTACGTGCGTGCCGACATGATCTTCTACGAGACCCCAGCCGGGGGAGCAGTGTTCTCAGTCGGATCGATCTCGTGGTTCGGTGCTCTCGCCAGAAACGATTACGACAACGACGTTGCCCAGATCACGGCGAACGTGGCCAGACGTTTCGCCAACGCAGAACTGTTCGAACCACCTGCTTGATCTGGAGCGAGGGCCTCAACGGCCGTTGATGCTCCAGTGCCATGGTTCGCTGGGTAGGTTTTTGAGGCCGTAGGAGGATGCGTTGGCGCGCAACCAGGCATACCCCGTGGTGCTGCTTCTGAGCGCACGCCCGTTTTGGGTGAAGTCGATAGCCAGGCCGCGTTCGTGCATCGAGGCGCCAGGGCGAGCCGTTGGTGGGCTGCACTGACTCGAAGGCATTCGGTAGACCGCGTAGTCCGATGTTCCGCAGTGGGATCGTCGAAGCGATATCTGAGAAGCAGCGCTGCGATAGCCACCGCCGCCAAGGGTCACTCCGTCGGCTGCCGCTGCATCGAGGAGGCGGCGCAGGTTGTCGGCGATTGACTCGTGTACCCGAATGCCACCAATGACCACGAGTTGGCCAGACGGGACCCTGTTCGTCGTCGGCGTGGGTGTGGTGCCCTCGGCAGCTCGACGAGCCGCCTCTTGGCGTTCACGCTCTTCGGCCAGTCGGCGTGCTTCGGCTTCTCGACGTCGGCGTGCTTCGGCTGCGCGTCGGCGACGTTCTTCTTCGAGGCGTCGCGCCAGTTCGGCCTCTTGGCGGGCGATCTCCGCGCCGAGTTCGGCGTCGACCTCGGCAACAGCGGCGGCCTCAGCTAGGCGAGCGTCGAGTCGTATTTCGGCTTCGCTAACAACTCGAGCTTGCAGCTGCACAGCGTCGAGCAATTGTCCGAGCTGGTCTTCTGACTCTGCTTGGCGAATCTCTTGCAGCGCGGCGGCATCGGACAGATCTGACGCAGCAGCGGCGCTGTCGAGCTCGAGTGATCGCAATTCGTCGCTAGTGTCGCTGATGTCGCCAAACGCGGCCCCGACCAGTGTCTCGATTCGGGCCGCTACGTAGATGTCGCCGGTTCGGGCCAGGCCATATGAGCCTTCGCTGCGTGACTCTCGCCCGACATAGGTTTGCACTGCAAGATCGATGGCTTGTTGCCGTACCAAAGATCGTTCAGCTGCGAGCGTCGCCTGGCGCTGCTCGGCCACGCCAACGAGTGCGTCGGCGGTGTTGAGGGCTCGTTCAGCCGCTGCTAGGTCGTCTCGCTGACCGGCGACGAGCGTCTCGAGGTCGAGTAGCGCATTATTCACTTCGTCGGCGTCGGCGGTGGCAGCGTCGAGTGATGCCGCCGCCGCAAGAACCTGTTCCTGAAAGGCGTCGCGTTCGGCCTTCAGTTCCCGGATCTCCTCAGTCGTCTGTCCGCTGGCCGAGCTGCTGAGTATCGCGGACCCTGCTATGAGGAGGAGCGCGACGATTGTTCCTCTGCGCAGAAGTCGGATCACGAAGACGGCAACCTTTGGATCAGGGTCAAACGGATGGTTAGACGGAATGGTTCGAAGCTGGGGGTTTTGGCCCCTTCAGCAGAGTCTTGACGGTATCGCTTCCCAACGCCAAGATGATCGCGGGCCAGGTGCCGAACCCTTCGACTCTGACACCGCATGGAAGGGCGTTGGGTTGGGAACGTTTGGTGAACGTTCATGCTGCCTGGGAAGCTGAACGGACTGTGTCGAGCCACAACCGTGATCCCTTCATGACCATGCCGGTGTCGGGTGGAGTCGAAGCGGTGATCTTTGATGTGGGTGGTGTGCTTGTGGAGTCGCCGTTCGCTGCTGCTCTGCGTTGGGGCGCCCGCTGGGATCTGCCAATGGAGGCGTTCGAGATTCTCTACGCGGAATACTCCGCGGTGCCCGGACTCGGTGACGCCATTCCGTTGTGGCATCAGGTCGAGACAGGGTCAGCACGGCTGCAAGACTTTCTGGAAGTGGTGCAAGCCCAGTTCGTCGGATCATCCGGGCTTGAGTCTCACCGCGGATGACTTCAACCCGTTCGCCGAAGCCTCGCTCCATCCGGAAATGGTCGACTGCGCTCGGGCGCTTTCGGACTCCGGGCGGGTCGTATCGATATTGACCAACAATGTGCACGAGTGGCGACAGTGGCGACAGCTCGTTCCCATCGATTTGTTCGTCGATGTTGTCGACTCGTGTGAGGTAGGGCTTCGTAAACCCGACCCGGCCATCTATCGCCTGGCCTGCGAGCGTGCTCGGATCAGCCCTGAGCGGGCGCTGTTCGTTGACGATCACGCCGCGAACGTTGAGGCAGCGCGTGCACTCGGGCTCGGTGGGCTGCACGTTGGAGAGGATCTGGTGCCAGCGGTCGAGGCGTTGATGCTGGTTGCCGGCTCGTCGGTGCCTGATCGTCTGCCAAGCTGAACCTCGTGCCAACGAATTCAGAGGCAGACAGCCAAGCGGCTGCCAGCGAAGATCTTCACGACGCGACCGAACGCTGGTTTGTGCGGCGCGGCATTCCCCACTTCATCCACGAGTACAACGCGTCCGAGGACGTGTTCACCAGAGCGCTTCCGGTGCTCAGCTTGGTCTTTTTGGCTGAGATCGTGGTGGCTGCCGACACCGAATGGGGAGTCGGGCAGAACGTCTTAGCTGTTCTCTTCGGCATAGCGCTCCTCGCGGGCGGCTACGGCGCGGTGAATCGCATGCGCGACCGTCCAGCCTTTCGCCCGCCAGACGACGTTGGCCTCGTCGAACTCGTGGCGTTCGTGCTGCTACCTGCGCTGCTGCCACTCATCATCGGCTGGCGGGTCAAGGGATTCTTCCTGACCGTTGGATTCAACCTGATCGTGCTTGCTGTGCTGTATGGGGTGATCCTGTATGGCCTGGTCCCGATGGCGCGATGGGCGATCGTCGAATCGGTCCAGCAACTCGGCGGCCTCGCTCGGCTGATGGCTCGCAGTCTCCCGTTGGTGTTGGTCTTCTCGATGTTCATTTTCTTGAACGCCGAGTTGTGGCAGGTTGCCGACGACTTCACCGGCACCTACTTCTGGGTGAGTGTTGGCGTGTTGGCAAGTGTCGGTTCGTTGTTCGTGTTGCTTCGATTGCCCAAAGAGGTACAAGCACTGCGCGAGTTCGATTCGTGGCAGGACGTATGCGAGGTGCTCGCGGACTCGCCGCTCGAGCCCGAACACGCTGACGGTCTGGCCGGCAAGCCGGACCCGCCGCCCTTGACCCGACAGGACTGGTTCAACGTCGGCCTGGTCTGGGTGTTCAGCCAGGCGGTGCAGATCCTGCTCGTCGGCTTGGCGGTCGGCGTCTTCTACGTGGTCTTCGGCGTGTTCACCGTGCGATCGAGCACCATCGAGCAGTGGACCGAGAGCGACATTTCCGTGCTCTGGCAGATCAACGAACGACTCATCATCAGTCTCGAACTATTGAAAGTGGCCGGGTTCATTGCCGCGTTCAGCTCGCTGCAATTCGCGGTGTCGGCTGTCACCGACGACACCTACCGCGATGAGTTCCTCGGCGAACTGGTCGACGACGTTCGCGAATCGTTCGCAGTGCGCGCTCTCTATCTCGCTCGCATCGGTGTCAGTCGATCGACCCATCCCAAGGGTTGATCTGGGTCCAGATCAGCTGCGTTCGACGGTTCGCAGGACTTCGGTTCCGCCCTGCTGGATGACACGTTCGACGTGGTCGAGATCGAGGCCGTTGGCAGTTGCCAACCACTCCTGAGTTCCCGCGCCGAGCCGGCGAGGACCAATACGCAGGGCCATGTCGGGTTCGTCTCGCCGCAGAACTAATGTCGCTCGCTGATTGGGTGTCCATGTCTGCTTGACGTCGGCCGAGTTGCGGGTGAGATGCACCACTCCGAGTCCCCAGGTGCCTGACGCCAACAGGAGTCGATCTCGTCGCCACACGAAATGGGCAACGGCGACCGCCGAGATCAAGACCCAGCCGAATCCACCGGACAGCGCGAGGACAAATCCCAATACGAAGAATCCGGCTCGTATCGCGTGGATCTTTCGCTGTATGTCGGTGAAGGTCGAGGTACGTATGTCGACTGCCGACAGCACTGGCTGCTCGAGCGCGGCTGTGAGCCGGTCAAACGTCTCGGAATCAGTTACGGCAGCCATCAGCTCGTCATCATGTCTGCTGGCCGAAGGGTTGGCCAGACGCGGCGATAGCCGGGCGTCGGTGAGCCCATGGCGTCGCCTGTTCGAGTTGGGCAGCAACGGCGAGTAGGAGATCCTCACGACCGTAGGACGCAACCAGCTGCGCACCGATTGGAAGCCCGACATCACTCATCCCGAGCGGGACTGAGATGGCAGGTTGGCCGCTGACGTTGGCCTGGTCGACGAAACCAATCAGCTCACGTAGCCGCTGTTGGCCTTCCCGCGGATCTGATAGGTGACCAATCGGTGGAGGCACAGCGCCTAACACCGGAGTAAGCAGCAGGTCATGGTCGTTCCAGAAGGTTGCTGTGCGGCGGGTCCACCCTGCCAGCCAGTCTTGGGCTGAGACATACAACGTCCCCTGCAGCGTGCGACCCAACTCAGCGGACCAGAAGTTTGAGTCCTCGACGTCACCCTCGACAATCGGGCGACCGATGCGAGCCGCCCATGTGTCGAGCTCGCGAGCCATCGAGACGGTT
>Ga0302127_10001802_pt1 | contig 12826 bp, 12 predicted proteins | sample CB4_SCM_MG_FD_204452 | JGI IMG/M metagenome (GOLD analysis project Ga0302127, IMG submission 204452) | Marine microbial communities from Western Arctic Ocean, Canada - CB4_SCM | ecosystem: Environmental > Aquatic > Marine > Oceanic | place: Canada: Western Arctic Ocean | collected 2017-09-24
TACGCCCGAGCACCAACGTCAACTAGGCAACCTACGCTCGGGTGATGAACTAACTTTTCTTGTCATGCCTAGCGATAAATCGGATGCTGTATTGCATTGGCAAGACGGCGTAACGGGTTCAGTCTCCCTGGGTGCAACGCCACATTTGCTGGGTTTAAGTTTTGTACAATTTAGCGTCAGCAAGACAGCTAACCTTAATTTATCAGAAGATGGCGCGATCGTTTCGATTACTGAGAATGATATTCGCCTGATTTCTCTCATGACAAAGCATCAACAAATTAACCCTTACATTTCCGTCTTTTTCGATGTGAAATCCGATGAGGCTTGCATCCCATACCAATTTGGCGCGGCTTGGATCACACCGAAATTAGGGGATGATATCCAACTGGATCGGATATCAGGAAACAACCTACTTGAGAAAATACGATCATCAGCAACTGAGCAGCAAATCGTGGTGGCATTAGCTAACCAGATTCAGGATATTTTGGCCGCTGTTATGTCAGAAGAAACCGACAGTTTTCACATGCAACTTCGAATTGAGAAAGACAATCTCACTATTAATGGTGACATCGAATTTAATCCTGATTTCTTGCATTTCCTTAAAGAAAATTTATCCACGATAGACTTCGCTCCGCTTGAAAATGCTGTCGTCACGCTCTTTTTTGCAATCAATCCGCAGACATAGAAAGTTCTTTCAGACGCATAATCGGAGCCGGTTCGTTATGCACAAGGTTAGGGTCTAACACAAGCAACCGGTAAGCCTGCGCAAAGTACGACTTTGCTTCGCTGCGACCTAACAGGTGGTAAATCTCAGCAATCTCCTCCACCACAAGGCCATCTGCTTCGTGCCCAGCTGACGTTCTCTCATCAAGCAATTTTTCCTGAATGGTAAGCGCCTGAGGAATACAATTTAGAGCCCTCAACGTGCGGCCGATTGCCCAGCGAGCCATCTGCTCACGACGAGCCTGCCCTTTGCCCTTTCGGAACCACACGACTTTGTTGAAGAGCTCCAGTGCCTTGTCATAGCTGCCCTTTTCAAATTAAGTCCAGGCCATATTGTTATACAGAGTACCTAGCCAATTACGTGTGAAATCAGATGTGGACGCCTCAGCTATGTTCACAGCCATAACATGCCACTTATGTTGGTTGGATAGAGCTTCTGATATCGCCATCATATGTGCCGCATCGATAGCTAGACAGTCGTCTCCTAGACGATCGGCGATTATAAATGCGTCATTGAACAGTATTCGCGCGCGTTTACTATCACCACCAGCCTTCAATGCCCGGCCGCACTCCATCAGGTAGAAAATTTGCCCTCTACTCGATCGCTCCTGTATGCGCAGCTCTAACTCATTCAGTTGCTCATGGGCCGATTTGAAATCACCCCGCATCGCATAGCTGCGGGCAACCTGGGATAACAGGGCTGGCAAATAATCTTTATCAGAAGAGGCCTCTGCTGAGTCTATTAGTGAGACAAAACGAACGACGGATTGCTTTGGATTGTCATACTTCGAAAGGTTCATCATCGCCTCGATTGGATCGTTTAGCTCAGCAAAAACTGGCATCAAAATCAAACAAAGCAGTAAAAAACGAGAAGTCCTCATTCCGAAAATATTATCAAAGTTACCACCAACGACCTATGCAGGTCGTCAGCTATCCAGCCACTTCCATGCATCAGTCTTCGACTGAAACAATCGTATTTTAAAGTTACTACCAACAAGTTTCAGGATGCTGATATAGATACGCATCATCTAAAAGTCTACCGCCGTTTTGGTCACGAGTGCGGCGTTATAGTTGTCGCCACGAGCCGGCATGACTTTTTTAATGCCAACGGAATCTTCCGAATATCGCTCACGGGTACTTTCGTCAAATTGATACGACTTAAATCCCAGATCACGTTCATGTCACGTTCAAACTGCTCGTGACGAAGCGTTTCCTGATATCCAGAGACTAAATCACAAACGCCAATCTGCCCATCCACCACCATGGTAATGAGCTTCTTTTCACTATTAAATTCACATGTTACCGGCACTAGGTTTTACTTCCTCCTGGGTGTTCACTCAGCATTCACAATACACCACAGTTGACGACAACTCTTATAGTGTGAAGAATTGCGGCTCAATATAAATGATCTGGAGCAACTAGATGACTATAGGTATCGTCGCAAAACTAAAATGCAAAGAAGGTATGAACGCCGAGTTTGAGGCTGGTTTTAAAAAGCTGCAGGAGGTCGTCAAGGAAAACGAACCCGGATGCATTTTTTACCTGCTACACAAATCCAGAACGGACGATACTGCCTATTTCGTGATGGAACAATACGAAGATGACGAAGCACTTAAAAAACATGGTTCTTATGACGCTTTCAAAGAAACGGGCGCTGTTTTGGGTCCTGCTTCCGGCGGTCGTCCAGAGATAGAAATGATGGACCTTGTATAGTCCTCATACAAGTGCCCCGTACAGATATGGTAGCGATTCATCCATGCGGTAGTCAACTGCCGTATGGGTGTCCGTGAACTCTTCATAACGGTGTGCGATGTCCAACGACTCCAATCGTTTGACCAGTTGCCGAGTGCCAAACAACAACTTGTATTGGTCCTGTGAACCACAGTCGATATACAGCCCCTTCAACGATTTTAGATTTCTCTGAACATTCTCTCGTTCGATCATTGTCACAGGGTCCCAAGCAAGCCACTTTTGCCATCGTTCTTCAATAAGCTCACAGGTATCGGTGGTTACCGGTAATTGAACACCAAAGGGCGCCTTGGGATCAGGGTCATAGGTAGCGGCCATTGCCAACATCATCATGGTGTGCAGGTCGCCCACTTTCTTGGCGGACTGTGCTTTGGCCATGAACCCCGCCACACCATCTTCGTGATTAGACAAACGCATCAGGACACCCGGCATTTCAGAAAGATAACATCGGTCGAAACCCATATCTCCGGAATGACAGGCCACTGCACCCCAATAATCACTGTAGATCATGCCGTGAATAATCGCACCATAACCACCACTGGATTTGCCAAACAACCCGCGATGCTCGCGACCTTTTTTAACGCGATACTTCGATTCGATAGTAGCCAGCATCTCTGTCGTCAGAAATTCCGCCCAGTTTCCGAGAGCTGCAGAGTCAATGTACTGGTTACCACCCAGCGCTGTAAAGCAATCCGGAAGAGCCACCACAACGTTTCCCATCTTGCCTTCATTGACCAGACGATCAATACGTTGCGGCACAGTTTCCTGAAAGGCCTTCCAGGCAATGTGACCGAATCCGCTACCCGTAAATCCGACGATATCGACGAGAAGTGGATATTCTTCATCTGAAGATTCGTAATTTTCTGGCAAATAGATCGCCACTGTACGCTTGGTAGGGTCACCCAGCACATTGTTGGTCAGCGCCTGCGAGTTAATCTCCAGGCACTCAACCCTGCCTTGCGGCAGCTGGAAGTTATGCGTTGGCATCTAGGGAGGCGAAGGTTCCACCCTCTGCCGCCAAGTTCTTCAGTGTTTCCGCTGGTCGCCAGACATCATCTCCACTCTCTTCGTAAAAGCGCTCGATATCAGCCAACACATTGGCTAGTCCCTGGGTATCTGCATACCACATCGGCCCGCCCACGTGGGTCGGAAACCCATAACCATTACAATATACGGTATCTATATCACCGGCTCGTAACGCATGGCCTTCTTCCAAGATTTTGGCACCAATATTAACCAACGGGTAAATGCAGCGTTTAAGTATTTCTTCATCAGAAAAGATCTTTTGCGGTCTGCCCAAATCTGCAGCGACCCGTTGGATTACTTCATCTGCTTCCAGGTCTGGCAACGGCGTGCGGTCACCCTCTTCATAGCGGTAGTAACCCTTGCCATTTTTCTGTCCGAAACGCCCAAGCTCACATAATTCATCTGTGATTCTCACCGTTACTTCATTAGAGCCACCCACCATTTTTCGTGCGCGCCAACCCAGGTCAAGGCCGACCATGTCCGCCATAGCAAAAGGCCCCATTGCCAGACCAAAGTCGTAAATCACCTTATCTATTTGTGCCGGCATCGCACCCTCTAGAATCATCAGGTTTGCCTGCTGGCTATACCCTGCAATCATGCGATTGCCAATAAAACCTGGGCAATTTCCTGCAACGACTGAGACCTTCTGCAGACGTTTACCCAGCGCCATTGCTCTGGACAACGTCTCTGGCGACGAGACCTCTCCTCTGACTACTTCTAGAAGGCGCATCACGTTCGCGGGAGAGAAAAAATGCAAACCACAAACATCCTGAGGGCGATTTGTCTCAGCGGCAATAGCATCTACGTCCAATCCCGATGTGTTTGTGGCGAGCAACGCACCATCCTTCATGACACCATCCAGGCGTGCGAATATTTCTTTTTTCAAATCAAGATTTTCGTATACAGCCTCAATAACCACATCGGCATCGCCAAGGTCATCAAAGTTTTCTGTAGGAATAATAAGCGCCATGCGCTCATCCATTTCGGTCTGAGATAGACGACCTCGAGAAACGCTGCGTGCATAGTTACCTTCGATAACTTTAATGCCTCGCGCCAGATTTTCTACTTCGTTGTCGTATACACGAACCGCGATGCCTGCATTGGCAAAACACATTGCTATACCTCCACCCATGGTACCGGCGCCGATAATTGAACCTTTGTTAATGTCTGGGATATCAGAGACCATACCGGGAATCTTGTTAGCGGCCCTTTCTGCAAAGAATATATGAATGAGTGCTTCACGCTGCCGATCAGCCAGACACTCGGCAAACAGCCTTTGCTCCGCGGCCATTCCAGCATCGAAGTCTTCACCATTGACCGCCTGCTCGACACATTCGACGATACGCACAGGCGCGTGCTGGTTGCGATGGTTTTTTTCCAGCGTTGCGGTGATACGCTCAAAAATCTCTGGCGTACTACGATCTACTTTTACTTTATCATCAAGGTCACGAATTTTGCGCAGCTTGCTTCCGCCGGCCACAATTTCATGGGCCCAGGAAAGTGCATCTTCCACCAGATCGCCCTCGGCAATCTTATCGACAATCCCCAGTTCAAGCGCTTCCGGAGCAAGAATCGGATTACCACTTAATATGGCAGTGAGTGCAGCTTCGGCGCCAATCAATCTCGGCAACCTTTGCGTGCCACCTGCCCCGGGCAACAGTCCAAGTTTGACCTCTGGCAGGCCCACGGGAGCGGTTGCGTTCGCAATTCGATAGTCACAACAGAGCGCTGTCTCAAGGCCACCGCCAAACGCCGTATGATTGATCGCGGCAATAATCGGTTTGCTGGAGCTTTCCATACAGCCAAGAACCTCTCCTAGACCTGGGCCTTCAGCACTTGCTGCACCAAACTCGCTGATGTCTGCACCCGCAATAAAGGCTCGATGCATCCCTGTCACCACGATCGCATTAACTGAATCGTCGTCCAGCGCCTTAGTCACGCCATCAAATAGACCCTGGCGAACACCAGAGGACAATGGATTAACGGGCGGATTATCAATGCTGAGCAAAGCAATGTCTTCTCGCAGCTCATAGTGGACAGCACCCTTCATACAGGTCTCCTAAGTTGAAATTCTGAGCTGCGGAGTATAGCGAGTTTTAGCTGCAAAGTTTGCTAAAATCATTAGCCCGGCGAGAGATTGCCTATGCCTAATGCGATCCACGAGCTGCCTGTCGAACAGATACAGGAAGCGTTCGTAAACCACTACAACCCGCCCTAGGCTAGTGCCAACCCCTGTACGTCCGATGAACTACTCGACGTGCTGCTGCGCAAGTTGCCTGCGCTGTCCAAGGAAGATCACGAGGACACTATCCACGTGCAACTCCGGAAACATCACAGCCTCACATTACAACCACAAGGTCACGCCCTCATCGCTGTCATTGATGACGCATTTAGTGAAATGCTGAAACAGACCGATCTTGATTTTAAAGTGGAATCATTTGTACCGGATCTGGCACCTCACGTCGCGGCGATTGCCATCGAAGCAAATGTCATTGCAATTACCAGGCAGCAACCCATCCTATCGTTGCTGGATACCATCATCGTGGAATGTGTTGGCTGGAGTGCGGATCTTGGCATTCTGGGCGAGCAGTTCATGACAAAAATCGCAGCCCCGATTGCAGAGTTAACCAATGGTCGCGCAACGATCGAGAGTACTCAGAAAGATCTCGAGAAGCTGTTCACTAAAGAATCGCCAATCCTCAAGAAACGCGAAAAACAGCTGCTAGACTCTGAACTGGTAGTCCTCGCTGGTCACAAAGCAATCTATAACTCAGCAGAACTCCTCAACAAGCAAATGACCGGCAAACAGCTCCCAATGTTTATCATTTTTGTTTTGCAGGGCGCTTGGTTTGAATTCCTACAACAGACGTTCATCACCTTCGGCATTAAGTCCAAAGAGTGGCTTAATATATCCCGTTTAACAGAAGCCCTAATTTGGTCTCTTCAGCCGAATATCAATGCAGATAAGCGTCAGGAGGTTATCAACTCTCTGCCAGGACAATTGATTAAGTTTTGCAAGAAAACCTCCTTTAACACCGAGCAAATGGAGAACTCCCTCGCAGACATCGAAACAGAGTACCAGGCCATTGCCGCTGGCGAACCGGGTGATATCTGCGACTTCGAACTGCTGGATCTTGACTCTTCGATGGCTGACGGCAATACGGCTATTGACAAGAAAATGCTGCGGCAGATCTCCGGATTTGATCATCACCGGTGGTTCTTATATGACGATAAGTCAGAGTCTGAAGAGAAAGTTGCGCGCCTCAAGCTGATTCTCAACTGGCAGGATTTTGAGCGACTGTTATTCACCAACCACAATAGACGCAAAGTCCTGCATATGACCTACAGTCACATGGCCAATAATCTGGAAAGTGACTACTAGCGGCTTAGCCACTACCACCCGTCTCGTCCATGATATAGCTTTGCAGTGCTTCAATCATTGATGCCTGCTGAGTGATGACGAACTTCAACAGATCGCCTACCGCAATAATGCCGACCAGTCGCGGTCCATCAACAATGGGCAGGTGACGAATCGAGTGATGCGACATCATCGCCATACACTTATCAGCAGTTGTCTCTTCCCTCGCGGTAAGAACGTCCGTTGTCATGATCTCTGACACTGTAATGTCATGGGGGGGCTTATCCAGCAATATGACCTTCCGCGCATAGTCCCGCTCCGAGACAATACCCACCAGTTTGTCATCTAACAGGACCGGGAGTGCTCCCACTTTGATCTCTGACATTAACTCGATTGCACGATGCGTTGATTCGTCAGGCCCGATTGTACGGACAGTCCGTCCCTTGATATCCAGCATCTCTTTGACTGTGCTCATTTGGTTCCCCTCTAAAGCTACTCTTGAACTGTATCAGATCGCCACAGGGTAAATACACTAGTGTTGCATCCAATTCACGTGTCGGAAAATACCTCTAGCAGCGCTCTTAAAAAAAGACATAGGATCGCACCACGACATTTTTACGACAAGGAGCATTTGCCGGCGCAGTTGGGTCGACGCAGGCACTATGGAAAGACCAGCGCGAGACAGAACCATCGAGGACAGAGTCGTAGCACTTTAGCATTGAGACATCCGTGGGTTTCTGTTTAGGAAACCAGTACCAATCGTGTTCCGGGCGGTAGGTATATCGAGTGGTCTCTCCGACACGGTCATCGTAAATACGGTAGTTGTTGATATATGCCTGATCGGCGAAAGAGGGCCATGCGCAGAGCACGAAGGGATTCTGGAGCACCGTCTCCATGGGCTTGGCGAGGTTGATCGACATGAACCGCCTGGACATCTTCGCATCGGCTTCGGCATCCGTGTAGTGCTGCTCACGCCCAAAATTCCGTAGGTTTTTTGTGAGGAGTTCGCGGCACCGAACGCGACCACTGTTATCGTTTAGATCGTTGTGCACAATATTGGCGTAGTTAGCGTTGACACCCGGATTTTTATTGTCCTGATTCTCTGTCCGGTCACCCTCGTAGTCCTTATCAAAAACGTCGTGGTTATACACCAATGCGTCGGTCGCACCCGGGAAAAACTCCAGGAGAAGTTTCTCCATCTCGGTATAAAACACACGCTCTACTTCCGCGGCATCATAGAAGTTTTCGCATTCGGACTCACAATGTGCGAGCGAGACGCCCAGCTTATCCATACACTCGGGGCTTTCCGGTGAAAGTCCCGGGTAATACTCCCCAATTCGTCGTGCGTCGCGCATCACCTGAGGAAAATACAGGCAGCGTTGGGCAATGTTCAGTTCTTCAGTGCGCAGTGCTTTCGCATCTGCCTCATGTGCTGGATCACGCCAAAGCGCATTGGATGAGACTATCGAATAGGACGGCTGTTCGTGAACGGTATAACGCAAAGGAAGCGCCAATCCTCCGGGAGGTGATTCAATATTGTTCGCCTGAATATAGTCCATGCACTCTGAGTAATCGCGAAACCCAACCCCCCATCTGGTTTCGATAGGGCCTGGTGGAGCATTGTCGATCATGTCGATAACCGCCTGCCCTTCCCCATCAGCAATCTGGCTGAGCGCAGCCTCCATTGCCGCTGAGGTTCCTGCATCACCGTTCTGCTCGAATGACATATAAGATAATCCACCATTGGCAGCAAAGGGGATTGGTTGGCCTTGGGTGAGTTGCAAAGGAGGAACAAACGTACCCGTCTCGATATCGTTGGCAACGGGATTGTCGATAATGTTGAGCTGGCCCATAAGATTCACATGGCTACAAAACCACCATCATAACGGCTTAGCCACAATGGACACAACGACCCGAAATAACACCAAAGCATAACAGAATTTTATGCGACATATTACTTTATGTAAGACTCATTAGTCTTTGTTTTATATCACTATTTTTAAATTATTTTTCGGTAGAGGTAGGAGTCGAACCCACCAGCCACTTTAACAGCAGCTCAACGGCTTTGAAGACCGCACGCTCCACCGGGAGCGACGCTCTACCGCGGACAATACTATCTAATAAACCAGATGGATCAAACCGGTTAGCCGAGAACTTTGTATCCACGGCCTTTTAGACAACCATAAAGAATTCTTTCTTTTCGCGTTTCAGCACCCACTGCACCTGATGTGCCCCCCCTGACAGCACCGGCCCCGGCGCCGCGGCCGGCAGCGTCGCTGTTACCTATGACTGCACCAAATACACCGCCGACCACTGCGCCAATAGCACCGTGCTCTGAGGCTTCGCCCAGAGTGCTGACTTCATCGGCGTAGGTCCGGCATTCTGCAAGATCCTTTTCATACTCCGCTTCATTGTGTCCACGTCGATCCACGATCGGATCATTGGCACACCCGGCGATGAGAATAATTAACGGTATTAATTTTTTCATGTGCTCTCCTTGGGCTATCTTGAGGTCACCTTAACAAGCATTTACTGAACGATAAGTGAACTGAACCTGACAATCACTTTAGGTCAAATCCTTTTTCCTGTTTGATAGTACCGATTCGACTGGCTGACTCGTATCCAGCGCCTTTTAAATCCGCCACACAAGATTCCCACTCTGCCTCAGGAACCGAAACCAACAAACCCCCTGAGGTTTGAGGATCAAACAACAACTCATAGTACTGATGCGTTGACGGCGGCATTGCAAATACTGACTGCCTGTTACCTTCATGCAGCGTGCTGGTCGTTGTTTTGATGGTTTGCTCACTACCGGTCAGCACAGGAAGTGCGTCAAGCGACAATTCTACGCCACAGTCAGACGCAGCCAACATTTCCTGCAGATGACCAGCGAGGCCAAAACCAGTGACATCAGTGCATGCAGTCGCGCCATGTTGCCTAAGGACTTTCAGTGCCTGCTGGTTCGATTGCCGCATGGAGATGAGAGCCGCACTTATCCAGATACCTTTTGCTTTGTGCTGCATATCCGAGGCAAAAAGGGTACCGGTGCCAATGGCTTTGGTCAGAATCAAGGCCTGGCCTGGTTTAAGCCCGGACTTTTCCAGAATTGCGGCCTCATCGATAATACCATTCACAGAAAAACCAATAGAAAGCTCAGCACCTTCCGTCGTATGACCGCCAACCAGTTCTACATTATCCTCATCTAACTGATGCTTGGCGCCCCGCAGAAGCTGTTCGAGCATGGATTTTACAAAGCTTGGCTTTCCGTAGGGAACGGTAACAAGCGCCAGCGCCGTGACCGGCCGACCACCCATAGCATATATATCACTGAGTGCGTGGGTCACGGCAATTCGAGCAAAATCGTAGGGATCATCAATAAAATTTTTGAAATAGTCGATGCTATGCAACATGGTTTTACCGCTAGGCACCGCATACACTGCAGCATCGTCTCGTACCTTCAAGCCTAATTCATTCAGTACCTCCGACAGCAGAACCGCGCTGATCTTTGAGCCACAACCTCCGCATTGCATCTGATCACCAAACTCTGCAAGCAGCCCTGTTTGGGGCTGCTGATACATCGTCGGCAAGTCATTAAACCGGCGCATGAAACGACGGTCTATCCAGTCTTTCCAGCGCCAAACCCAGGCACTCGAAAAACTCCGCTCGTTACGTGAAGCAACTGCATACTTATCACCTGTCGAAATAAGGGATAGAAACCTGCTCTGAGGCTTATAGTCTTCGAGCGCCTGCTGCAGCAAGAATCTACGCAAGTTTCTATACAGAGGCGGGCCCTGTCTGACTGCGAATACCCCAGCCTTCGGCCTTGGGCTCGCTGACATGTGAGCGATATCTCCGACGGCGAATATATTTGAGAAGCTTTCAGTCTGCAAGGTACTCGACACACAGACGAAACCACCGTCATTCAACTTAAGACCGGCGTGGTTTAACCACGTTTGCGAAGCGGCACTGGTTACCCAAAATATAGCATCCAGTGCACAGGACTCATCCGTCGAAGAGATGAGCTTGTGGTGATCAACTTTCTCTACTCTGAAACCGCGATGAAAACTGATATCTCTGTCTGCAATGGTATGCTCAAACTTTTCTTGGACCCCTTTGGGGAAACCTTTTAGAAGAGTATCCCCGTCAGAAAATAGATGAAAATCGATGGGATGTGTCTGCGGGGCATACGCCTGACGCAGTTGATGTTGCACGGCGAGACACAACTCAACACCCCCGGCTCCCGCTCCAACAAAACCCACAGAAGATATTTCACCCGCTGCAACCCTTGTCTGAAAGGAACGCCAATGCTGCAGAAACTGATTGATGGGCTTTACGGGTATGACGTTCTCTCGAGCACCCATCACGTCATCTAACGATGGTGTGATCCCGATATCGATTGATAACACGTCATAACGGATGTCGGGGCGACCCTCCAACTGCACTGTTTGCATTAACGCGTCGAGCCCACTAACTGCAGCTTGCACAAACCGGACACCTGCGAACCGGCAGAGGGGTACTAAATCAATATGAATGTCATCTTCATCGTAGTGCCCGGCAATTAGTCCGGGCAACATGCCGGAGTATGGCGTACGCGTCTCAGGGCTCACCAGCGTAACCTGTAAACCCGGTATAGGCTGCATACCCAACATTCGAAGCACGATAACGTGACTGTGACCACCACCAACCAACACTAATTCTCTTGCGATAGGTGTTTGTTGCATATTATGCGGCAGACACTGGCATATGGGATTTCAGGAACGCCGACAGTTTGGTAATGGCAGCTTCCGATTCTGGAATCGCGAACAATTGAAACACGTGCGGCATGTCAGGCCAGACATTCAGATGCGCGTCCCCACCCTCCTGATTTATCCTATCTACCAGTCGCTCAGAGTCGCTCAGCAGGACTTCCGTGCTACCGACCTGGACGAAGATAGCAGGCAACCCTCGAAGATCGGCATAGACGGGAGATACCAAGGGTGCTTTCAAATCTCTTTCACCTACGTAGAACCTTGCAAATTTGTCCAGCACTGACGGCGACAACATAGGATCGACCGCTGCATTACGACCATAGCTATCACCGGAGCCAGAAAGGTCTGCCCAGGGCGACAGGAGTACACCGGCATTCGGCATAGGCAAACCTTGATTACGTAGGTTAACCAAAAGCGCCATGGTCAATCCCCCGCCCGCGGAATCACCACCAACGCTGATGTCGACAGGGTCGTGTCCCTCATCCAACAACCAGCGATAACATTCAGTCACATCATCCAACGCTGCAGGAAACGGTGCTTCTGGTGCCAATCGATAAAGCGGCAGCAATAACGAAATGCCAGATGCATCAGCTAGACGCGAGGCAAAGTTACGATGACTTTCTGTTAGGCCAAGCGCATAACCCCCGCCATGCAGATACAGCATAACTTGATTGCCGGTACCCTCACCAAAACGTATCCATTCGCATTGAATATTGCCTACCTCCAGGAGAGTGATATTGGCCTTGGAAGATGGGCGAGGTAACAAACCGCTGACGGCTGCGAGATGCTCTCGAAAAGTGTCAGGATCACTGGGGATATTTTTTAGCCGCTTTTTGACTGTATGACGCATAACTAGTGTCATCAGTTTTGCTCTTAAGCTCATAGATTACGATTCTGACTACTGTCTGAGTATTAAAGATGCGGCTATGATACTACCGACGGAAGATCCGTCATATGTTCGCTATAATATTGTTTTCGCCAACATACTGCATATGCAAGCACTCAACCGACAACAGCGGGATCTCGCCTGGTGCCTGCAGAGTCCACCACTAATCGGCAATGGTGATGATGATTTCTTCTGGCCAGACGATGCCTGGTTTAACGGGCTCCGACTGGGTATCACAGAGGACCTTCCTAAACCCAAGTTTCCCGATAAATTTCGGTTGGGCCGACATTTCGAACAACTAATTCAGTTTTGGCTAAATCATCAGCCTCATCAAAA
>Ga0302127_10001808_pt1 | contig 12808 bp, 9 predicted proteins | sample CB4_SCM_MG_FD_204452 | JGI IMG/M metagenome (GOLD analysis project Ga0302127, IMG submission 204452) | Marine microbial communities from Western Arctic Ocean, Canada - CB4_SCM | ecosystem: Environmental > Aquatic > Marine > Oceanic | place: Canada: Western Arctic Ocean | collected 2017-09-24
CACTTCCGGAGGGTCGACCCCCCCCCTTTGCATATGCATGCTCCTATGGATATGCATTGTCGAGATTTGTCCAGATTTATCCAAATGTCTATCCGGGTTTCTGCATCCACATGCAAGGGGGAGGGGTCGACCCTCCGGAAGTGGGTTCGGAGTGGTACAACCACCTGACAACCACCTGACAATGTCTATAAGATCAAATTCGCCGCCTTGTGACAGGTGAACACAAAATGTCGTGGCGTACCGTCGTCGCCTCTGAGCCAAACTGCATGCTTGCTCACGTCCTTTCGGTGGGATGGGCAGCGAAACATGGACCTCCAATACTCGTTATTGACGCGAATATGCAGGATCTTATTGATTCCGGCCTTTCCCGCTACCTCGTCGACACCGTGATGCAAACACAAGACGGTGCGAGCTTCCTGGCTGCAGCAGACGCCCTCCTCACCCGCGAACATGACATTCGGAGCGCAGATAAGGAGCTGTGGAACGCCGCTGCTATGCGCTTCTATGAAACACCACCTGGCTATGTCGTGAGCCGCAAAGCTTTCGTGCGAGTGATGAATGCATACACTCTCACTCTGCCTCGTGCATGGGAGTCCGTGCTGAACCAAATTGATGTTGAGGATGTCGCCAAGTTTATGCGGCGTGTGGTGAGCGGTGACAGGTTTTTCTGGGTGTTTGACTGGGGCCCCGCATGGCTCGTGTCGTGCATGATCGCCGCATCACTCGAGACCACGACGCAGCGCGGTGCTGTTGCCAAACTCGCACTCAAGATCAAGCTCGCTGCGACCGTCGGACAGCTCGCTTCCGCGCGGGGTGATGCGGCGCTGGACACACTGGCAGCCAGTCTCAAGGACTCCGTATACGCGGCGGATCTCGACCCGTTTGCCGCCACTCTTGTGCGCAGAGTGGCCGATCCTTGGAAACGCAGGGGCGCACCCCGGACCTTCGAAGCCGCGGAGGAGGAGGCGGATTCGAAGGAAATGTGGAAGGATTTCATCAACGAAATCACGGCGATGTCGCATGATAGAATGTACTTATATTTATCCTGACTGGGTTTTACGGTAAGTTGTCCATGGAGCCATGAAGCGCTTTGTTGAGGGATGGTGGTCATAGGTTAGGGTTAGGCCTTTTACGGCGAGGGTGTGACAACACGGCTCCAACGCCCCACGGACGCTCCATGGACGACTACCGGACAGACCCATACATGTGTACACCCGATAGACATTGTCATGTGGTTGTCAGGTGGTTGTACATGTAGCGTCCCACTTCCGGAGGGTCGACCCCCCCCCTTTGCATATGCATGCTCCTATGGATATACATTGTCGAGATTTGTCGAGATTTATCCAAATGTCTATCCGGGTTACGGCATGCACATGCAAAGGGGGGGGGGGGGTCGACCCTCCGGAAGTGGGTCCGGAGTGGTACAACCACATGACAACCACATGACAATGTCTATTGTCATGCACATGCATACCTTGCTAAGTAAAAACGAGAGTTGGAACCAGAAACGCGTCATTTTCACCCCCCGTCGCGACAGCCGCCGCGCTCCCAACGAGCAATGAGCGAACCGCCTGTTGATGCTCCTGCAGTACGTATTCGACGTGTTCTACACTCGCTGGATTGAGCATTGCGTCCCACAGCGCTGCCTTGAGACGCGTTGCGTCGCCGTGATCGATCCACTTGGTCGTTCCAACTTCGTCCTGTAACTGCATCGCAAGCTCACGTCGTTCATCGTTGCGTTTTTTTGCGTGCCTATCCTGCAACGCATTCGCGTGCGCCTCACAATACGGGAAGAATGCTTCCCGGTACGCTTGGTGGTTTTTCAGGTGCATGTACCCCTTTTCATGCTTCCTCCTGTCTTCGTGCGTGTACCGTTTGCCTAGGCCACACCCACACAGCCCACACACGCCAGATTTGTCCGAGAAAAACCCCTTTAGCTTTCGTGGAGCGGTTGAAGCTTCCGCGTCCTGCTCAGCGACGCGCATCGCCCGAGTCATCTTCGGACAGTGTCTAAGACGGCCCAACACACACACATATCATAGCGACGCTGCCACGAGGGTGTGGGGTGTGATGCCAGTGGTTACAATCAATTACGACGGCGCCGATCGCTTTACTACCCAAAAACGCCTGTTTTCCCAGCTTCCATTCCCAACCGCCGCCGCATCGGACGAGGAAAAGCAGTCGCTCATCGATGACGGCGGAACGAGTAAAGACCGTGTTCTGGTTCGAGCGCAACGGCTATCCACTATACTCTGTTTCCTGACCTCGACGGGCGCCGTGTTGGTATTGATGGTCTTCATCGGGTTAAGCTACATGCAAGTCACACGTACAATTAACGCCGTTGACAATTCTGTCGGAATTAGGGACACTGCAATCTCTTTATTGCACAACGTCGCTACCATGCTAAATAATACTGCGGAAATGAGCGCGGATGCACATCAGATTGTCGACGAGGCGCATGGGACCATGTCCCCTCATGTAGCCGCGTTGCTAGCAAACCTGGCCCGCCTGACGGAGCACCCAACCATCAGCTTGGGAGGGTTGGCTGTCGGACGTTAAAAACCACTGGGGCCGAGCAAGCACTGCACAAGCGCTTTCGTTTAGTTTTGTTTCACACAACCACACCCACATCCCGATACCCGTTTTTACAGTACACCTGTTGCGGACACCCCGAATTGGTAGTCCTCCGTAGGTTCCGCCAGTGTATTCAGCTTGAGCATGTCACAGCAGCCCGATGCCGACAGCAAAAACCCGTTTACGTTTTGTCCTGCCGCCGACTGCGCCCTCGCGTAGCCACAGCACTGGTCGCGGCTAAGCGCACACCCGACTTCCCACAAAAGTGTTGCCTGTGATTCTCGGAACGCCTTGTTGGGAAAGATGGTGCAGGAGTCGAGGGGAGGAGGTAATGGTGGATCCGGCGGAGCGGGAGGCGTGAGTGGCGACGGAATCGGCGCCGGAGAGGGTGGAGGCAACGGTCCGGACTCGACGATGTGACGAAAGAAAACGTCGACCTTGTCGAGCCAAACTTGCCTGTACTCGCCTATGAGCGTAATCCGTATGAAGCGAGCCCTGGACATCTCCTTGTAATCGGAGTCTTCCGCGGTAGGAGGCAGGCAGTGGTGCGTCACGTCGCGCAGACCGTCGGTGTGTTCGGCCACGTTGCTCCCAGCGTCCCACGACAAGCACTGAACGGTCAGTAGTTCGTGGTACTTGTCGTATACGTCGACGCGCCAGCCCCTGTTCTCGACCACGTCACCAGTGAGAGAGTGGAAGAAGAGTGGCCCGTACTCGTCGTGTACCGGCAGCCTAAAATGAAGGGCAAACAAGTACGAGTTGCCGTCGTTTGGCGGTTCGTACAAGTGGAAATCCAGCTCGAGGAATGGCTCGTATGTATTTTCCTGCACGCTCCCACACGCGCGCAGCCCATCGTGGCATCTGCGCTCCACGGCGCCCGTCCTGCAGGGCAGGGGAGAGCTTGCGAGCCCGCTCGTGCACGTGGCCCAGGCGGTCATCTCGGAGTGGCCGATTCGGTCCACGAGGTCGTTGTATCCTTCCAGGTGCATTTCCAGCGGCATTTCGGACGGGTCGACCGCAGGCACGCCACTGCGCAGTTCCATGGGCGTCTTGTAAAACTCTCCGAAAAGTTCGGTGTCGTCCTGTAGTAGTCTTTGGCGACGCTGGATGCAAAACGGATTGGTGTCGCAGGGCGGTGGAGGTGGTAGCGGGGGCGGGTGCGGAGAGGGCGGTGGGGGTGGAAACGGTGGTAGCGGCTCCATGGGAGGCAGCGGCGGTGGTGATGGCGGAGGCGACGGCGGAGGAGGCGAGGGCGGTGGCTCGGGCGGCGGCGAGGGTGGTGGCGGTGAGGGTGGCGGCGATGGCGGCGGCGAGGGCGGCGAGGGTGGCAGCTCGGGCGGGGGCGACTCTGGCGGCGGTGTGGGGGGAGGAGTCAACGGTGGTGGAGATGGCGGTGGGGGTGAGGGAGGCGGCGGAGACGGAGGACGTGGAGGCGAGGGCGGATCTGGAGGCGGTGAGGGGGTCACGATCTCTGGCATCATGTACGTCGAAAGAAGTGCAGAGGTAACAGGCACCAAGTGAATGCGTGTCTGTTCAGCAACTGGGGGGTTGGGTGAGGGTGGAGACGGGGGCGGAGGAGGGGGGTCCCCCGCGGGGGGGACGGGTGGTAGGTTCGGTGGCGACCAGGTGAAGTCGCTCAACGAAAAGCGTGTCTGTAGCTCGAATGCCAAGGCCTGGCAACGTGTTTCGACACTCAAGATGTAAACTGAGTCGCAGAAACGACGTTGGACGCGATCGGCGTAGTCGATCGCTGCGTTGCGGTCCGAGAAACCGGGCGGGGAGGGTGGTGGCTTGGGGCTGGGAGGCACAGGCGGCGGCGGCTGCGGGGCTGGCGACGGCGGGGGCAAGGGCGATGCCCATCGATCGTCATAGTAACTTAAGGGAAGGTATTTGCTCTCGGGTATCAGCTCGAGCCTCGCCTCGGTGCAGCCTGCATCTGTCCCATCTTCGGCATACCAGCGAGTTGCATCTGAGTTTGAACAGTGCTGCGCTCCTTGGACACCCAGGTCGGCGAGGTGATCGGAGCAGCGTACCGCAAGGAATGCCTCGACGCCCGTGCGGTAGTTTTCGACGGATCGGTCGACGACACGGTCCTCGGGGGATCGATGGAAGATGTTCACGTTCGGGGGTGTGGTTGCGGCCATCCGTCGTCCAAAAATCCCTCCTCCAAAGTTGAGGTCGCCAATGTTCCAGAATGCCGTGTGCGTTTGGAGGAACGAGTTCCACACCGTCGAAGATCCTGAAGCGCTGGCGCGGGAGTATCCGCATGGCTGCTTGACAAACTCGTTGCATACTAAGTCTGGGAAGACGCGGAGATCGCCTAGGCGGTGAAAGCCTACGGTTTGTCCTTCGTCGTCGCTCGACGTGATGTAGACCCACTGCTCCAGCGATCGGTCTCGGTACGACATGGTATCCGTAAAGTCGATCGAATCGCCTAGGCTGGCCATCGTCTCCTTCTTGTAGGTGTTGCCGCGTCCGAGAAGCGGCCCCGGTGCGCTCATGTCCTTTGGTTTTGACTCCACGGTAGAGTCGTAAAGGGTGTCCGACTCGTCGAATGGCGATGGATCGCCGACTACGTCCTCGACAGTAAGTGCATGCACGGGATTGCAAAACACGTCGCGCATCATCGTTTTAACGAGGTTGTTGTTCTCCTCTCGGACGTCGTGGTCCTTGGCAAAGTGCGGCTCCGAAACGTCGTCCTTTTTGACGATCCGGAACGTCGATCGTGTTAATTCCGCGGGGTTGGTGTTGATTCCAACCGCCTGGAACATGCCGTCGAGGATGCTCAGTTTGCGCTCTTGTAACAGCTTTCGTCGTTGTCGTCCAACGACCCTGGACGTGATACGGGATGGATACCAGCCGTTGTTGAGCTGCGTAAGGTAGCTCACATCGGACGCGTCCTCGGGGAAATTGAGTCCGTTAGTTGCGTAATCGCGAATCTGCCGCAACGACCCGAACGCGACGAGCGGCGAGACGTCGCGGTACTCGACGGCGTTCCCTCGTGCGTCCGTCTCCCCCAATCGTTGCCTATCGCGTTGCCAGTCTCGTGTGGGTATGGGCGCTCGATAATTGAGCGGTTCCTCGCATTGCACCTGCCAAAAGTCGATCACGTTCACCTCGGGGGGCGTGACGCCCGTCTCTTTCCCAAACGACTCCGAGAAGATGGTTGCGAAGATGAGAATGATGTTGCGATCAAATTGACCGTTGTAGTCTACGCCCGGGTTGTTGCGCCGCGCCTCCTCGGGAGCGGCGCTGCCGGCGGCCGCCTTGGTCGGGTCGCTCGCAAAGTCCTTCATCGCCTTGCACGAGAAACGACCGTAGTTGCTGAATCGGGCCTGGATCATGCGCGCGGAGATGCTGTTTGGATCTGCAAAGTTTTGCGTTGCGAGGAACGCCACCGACGCTTCGTGCTTGGAGACGTAAAACTTGGGACCATACTTGTTCTCGATTATCGATCCATAGCTCTTGGACATGACGTACTCTAGCCGAGGGAAGAAGTCATCCAATGCGGACTCTGCGAGGGAAAACCCCTCGGGGTCCCCCTTGGCAATCGTCGCGAGGACTCCGACATCCGAGAGTGGCGGCGGCGGGGGCGGCCTGTGGTGTGTGGTCAAACGAGTGTGAGAGGAAGCTACGTGCGTGTGTGTTCGATTCGGAATGATGCGTACGCGGCCGACCAATCCCATACAACGGCGGGGAGGTTGAAGTCGATCTCCTTGAGAAAGGTAGTGAACCGCTCGCTCGAGTCGTCCGATGGGCACAAATTACCAATGTATGTAAAAAGCTGTGGCACAGACGACATGCGTCAGAACAAGGCAGGGAATCGGGTATCTTGGTTCGATTCGATCGAGTATTCACGCAGGCGATAACTATCTGCGTACAAACGAGACGTCGAACAGGTGGTCAGTGCCTACGAAAACTCGGTGCTAAAGTATGTCCGAGTTTTCGTACCTTGTCCAGCGCCATCGACTCCCACAGGTTGGCGTCGCAGATCTCCTTGGCCGCAGCCACGTCGGGGGCGTCGACCGTGTTGTCCAACGAATCGAACACCGCCTGGAATGTCGGGTCGACCACCGTGAACGAGTCCCCGACGATGTCCTCATACTGCTTGGTCAGCTCGTCCGTGTCGGGGGCTTTAAACAAGTCTTGGTAATTGTCGTAGGTGTCGTCCGTCGAAAGACAGATCGCCTCCTGTCTTGCAAAGTAGCACCTGCAACGCACAAAACGTGTGAAAACTTCGGTTTTGTGCGCAAGAACGTTTGTGTGTTGTGCGCACCTTTGGTATGCGATCGTGCTCAACGCCGGCGAGCACCCAAGAAGGCTTTCGATGGGGACCAACCCGCCCTCGTCGCACGCTTCCGGTATGATGAACTTTCGGATACATGCTTTCGGTATCCTGACGCCGAGCCAGCCAAGTGCCTTGTTGACAGGGGTGATTAAGAGGGTGTTGAGCGCCACGCTTCCCAGGTCGGCGGCGATGAGGGCGATGCGCTTGGCGATCATTGCTGTGAAAGCACAGACGATAGTTCAGACACAACGGAGTTTCGCGCGTGAGGAGGGTTCGAGAACGAGTCGATGCGCACCAAACATATTGCCGATTTTACACTTCTCTTGAGCCGACGGGAGGCGATCGAGCCAGATTGGACGCATGCTGGAAAAGATGTTGCAAATGCACCCACCAAATCCTGCATCTCCGAAGCAGACCTCCATGATCCTGCCAACAATTGCAATGTCTTTGACAAGCGCCGACGCAGTGGAAACGATCGAAGTGGCCCTGTCGTTAATGGTTCAGTGATTATACAAAGGAAGTCAGTTGTTTGTAGACGCAAATGAGCGAGTTCAATAGTTGCATGCAACTTACATATCGGATGGGCATAACGGTGAGCAAAGAGCACATCCACTTGGTACCGGGAAGCCACCGGCGCGAGAACTCCTTTCGAAGCGAGTGCATTTTATGTTACAGTCGATCAGATCTTCACATTGAACCTTTGGCACTAGAACACCGTCGACCTCGACCTGCTCTGACAAAATTCGAGGAAAGTCGAATGCGGATCCAGCAATGCTGACGTCGAGGAAATCAGGTCCACTCCTCTGTATTGATACGCCACAATAGACGCCTGAGTCGACGAGAGTCGCACGGCCAGGTGTTAGTAGCAACAGGCGGTACCGGTGGGTTCGGGTTCGAGTCTCTGAGGAGCGTACTCGCCCAGCCGAGTTCTGCCGTACCTGAAAAACGTAGTAATGTTCGGTTCCGGTCATGTTCAGATCAGATGCAGGAACGGGCGAATGGTTCAAACGCAGTGTTTGCTCACAGCCAACAACCCCGAACATCGCCGCTGCCCCTGAGCGCGATTCGCAGCCTGTGTGCATGTAATCTAAACGGACGTCGGTACAAACGCCTGTGGACGTATTGTGAATATCGAACTGATCGTCCTGGTTGATGTAGTAACTGCGATACGTTGAACGGGCGGGGGTTAGTTGTTTGTGTGTGAACGGTGTGTGGTTCGGGCGTTGAAGCACTCGCCCGTCTGGAAACGTCTCGTTGACCCCCTGGTAATCGTAGAGTCGAACGTGGTGCGTGCACGTGTACGAGTAACCATTCACGGGATGAATTCCACATCTTGAGTGGCAATCCGTGTCGGTATCACAGGAAACGTGAAAGCCCTCGCGGAGTTTCGATCTGCCTTGTCCGTCGAGTGCGGTCACGTAGTGGCCGAACCTGAAGACGTAGGATGCGGCGGTGACAAAATGCGGTATGAATCGAGGGGGGTTTGACTCTGTAGCGTACGTCTGTTCCCGGTGGTCTTTTCGACAGGAAATCGAGTTTCTTGGGGCCCTAGGACTTGCGACGTCATTTTCAATCAAAATCGCGTATTCTTCGACAAACGACGACTCGGGTGTCGGTGGTCGGCCTGCCGGCCGATTGGCGCCGTGTCTTCCAATAATGTCCAGGCCGGCGTCCGAGACTTGTGTTGCTGCTGTGATGCCGAGCGTGGGGAGGCCGAAGCTACACGCCCAAATATTCGTGATGCTCCTCGCCGCGCCGTTTGAGCAGTATGCGTCGCAGACGTCTGTGGAAGGGGGAGGGAGGGGAAGTCAAGTGAGGGTCCGTCTGGACTCTCCGTTGGGAGTAGACCACGCACCGCATTCAATGTAGCACGTTGAATTCCGTTCTTTAAGCACTTCGCGGCAGTTTTCCTCTGAGCGAATGCCTGGCTCGTCGGGCACCACGCGCGATCGGAAGAAGTTGCTGCTGCAGTAGAATCTGTGTGCAAAGGACGCAAGGAGTCGTGAGCTTTCTGGTCACAGCGAAGGGTTGACAGTCGTGCGTACCGATCGTCGCGTCTCCAGCGCTTGTTTTCCCAGATGCCTGCGCGCTGTGTGCGGTCCGCCTTGGAAGAACATTCGATAGTCTCTTCGCCAGCCTCGTCTCCGTAGCACCACGGACCCGCCTTGAGGAGCTCGAGTTTCTCGTCGGAGGGCGCACCGTCGGGGTTGGATGCCGCGTCCCAGTACCTGCGCACGAGGGCGGCAAGATTCAAAAGCGCGACACGAAACGTTTGTCATGCACTCGTCCAAGTCTGCATGGACAAGTGCACGACAAAACACGCCAGTAGACAGTCCACGGACAGTCCACGGACATGTGCATGACAACGGTAATGTAGCGGGCGCGCACCCGCACATGTCGCCGAATCTCGCCGAGTGCGTGTCGTAGCCGCGGCACTTTTTATGCACCCCCATCCACGGATGGGGGCCCTCTGTCGCCGAGATGCCACACTCCTTGGTCCTCGTTCCGACGCACCCGGACACCTCCTGGAGCAGCGACGCCTCCTCGTTTTGAAGATCCACGATGTCCTGCGTGAGCTGCCGGAAGCGGAGCGCGACCGTGACTTGCACGGGTGGTCCGGGCGGGCTCAATCGCCCCGCCGCAATGTCTTCAGCAGAGTATTCTGGAGAAGGCGGCGGAGGAGGTGGAGGTGGCGGAGACGGTGGTTGGAAGAACCTCTGGTGGTCATTTGCAAACTCCAGCAGGTTCTTGAGCGCCGTGATCTTTTCGATGTCCGCCCTGACCTGCTCAAGGCGGGAAAACTCGGCCTGGAGGATCTTGTCCGCCTCGTAATTTTCTTGCATGAGCAGCGAGTTCTGGCAGTTGGACTCTATGCTCGGGACGTCGGGACTGGTATGCAGTCCAACAGTGTAATTGACTGAAATCTCCAAAGGGTTGGCCAGGTTGCGCCCCGCCGCCAGCATCTCGTCGAATAGGGCCCTTCGGTGGTCGGGGCGGATGACGACGACGAGACACTTGGGCTCGAACGTGAGGCCGAGGGAGATCTCCTCGGCGACGATGGATCGACCGCAGCGTTCGTCCATTTGCAAGAAGGTGATGCCGCGCTCGGGTATGGGAAGGGCACAATCTGGCTTGTCCTCCGACACTTCGAAATTGACCTCGCTGTTGGAGTAGTTGGACGTTGGGAAGTTGTTTTCAAACGACTCCCGCAGGAAGGGGCATGCCTTTTGCGTAAAGTGGATGCCGGTGATGTACCTGCACACACACACAATCGAATCGATGTCATCGCGTATTCACACACATGGAAACGCATTGGACGGGCGGGGAGAGAGACTCACGGTTCGTCGAAAAACCGATAAAATCCCGAACGCTCGATCTTCACTGAGTGTGGAACAAAAGCCGTCCCCTCTTGGCGCAGCGACGGGAGCAGAGGAGTGAGGTCGTGGAAGATCAGGCGCGACTCTTTATCGTCTCTTAGTGGGGGAGCTTGCGGTAAAGGCGGCGGGCACGAGGGCGGTGGAGGCGGCGAGGGAGCGCTCGGCGGCGGGCGCGGCGGAGGGCTGCGAGGCGGAGGCGACGGCGACGACGGCGGTGGCGACGGCGGAAGAGATGGTGGTGGCAAGAGCGGGGGCACGGTCGGCGGGGATGGGACGGTGGGTGGGACGGGCGGTGGTGTGGGCAATGGACTTGGAGCTGGAGGAAGGAGCGTGTTGGCATGGAGCGTGCAGACGCCCAGCGATCGGATCGCGGGCGTCGGTGGTGCGGGTGGTGGCATTGACGGATTCGGTTCTGGAGGCGGCGACGGTGGTGGGCGAGGCGGTGGAGGCGAGTCGGGTGGGGCGGGCGGTGGGAAGGGCGCCTTGAGGGCGCCGTACGTAGGTCCACAGAGGCACCGACTTGGATCTCCGTTGGTGTAGTAGTCCATGGTAGCCTCGTTCGTCGTTCCTCTAATGCCGGGTCCGAACAGGAGGAAGCTGTCGTACCCGAGTCGGTCGAGCTTGTGGCAGCGTTGCGAGCACGATCCGCCTCCGGTGGTTTGGGGGTTGTAGTGGTGGACGATCAGAAACCTTGGCGCGAGTGTGATCGAATCCGACGATCCGAACGCAAATGTGCTCTGCGCGAGGAACCGTTCGGTACCGTCGAGGTTGGCCGTGTTGAACGTCTGAGGCGGCGTGGTCGTGAGCTGCCGAGCGTGCGTCGATGCCTCGAGCGGCTCGGGCACCGCGTCGGGACCGAGGTTCAGAACGTACTGTTCGTTGCCTCTGTAGACGCGCACGTGTCCGGAGACCTCAATCGTGTACACGTCGACGACAAGACTTCCAAACCCGGCGTCTGTCTTGAGGATCTGGATTCCGGACGTCGGTTCGTCGCCGAAGAGAAATTCCGTCGACGCGACGCTCATATCAGGCACCCGCGTGCCGGTAAGAAAGGCTTCTGACGAGTGGTCGATGCTGATGCATAGGTTTTGCGACTGGAGGTTGGCGAAGCAAACGTGCGTCCACAGATTGTCCAAACTGAGCGTCGAAACGGCGGTGGACGTCATCGTGTCGGACGTGGACCCAAATGGACGAGGTTGAAAGCCGTCGATTTCGAGGTAAATTTGATTGAAGAAGCCAACCGGCGTTCCCACGGCGGCATACCACGACGTTCCCGGGTCGTTCGTGGTCGCCTCGTCGGAAGGACCCGCCAGGCTCTTTGCCGGGCAGACTCTGGCGACGCAAAGCGCGGCTAGAGAAGTCCCATCCATGGTAGACCCCGTGATGCTGCACTCTTCCGAACCAACGAATGCACACGAATTGTCGTCTTTGTGGCTGTCCCACACCTGTTCGTAAGTTCCGAGTGTGCTTCCAGAGGCGTATTCGTTCGCGGTGGGACATCGGCACAAGGTGTAGTCGGTCCCCGTCGGATCGTCGTCATCGTCCTTGATCGGCTGTTTTACGAGCACATGGCAGACGACCAGGCCGTATGCATGGTTGTCCAGTTCGAGCGGCAACGCGTCGCGGCCCAGCGAGTCGCGTACGCACCCTGGAACAGTCGCCGCGTACGGATACGTGGATGGAAGTTGGAACAATGCCGAGCTGAGACTGGGCGTGTTTGGAAACGCGTCCGTGTGGGTATCGTCGAACGGCCGAATGATGCTAGTGATGCTCTGATACCCGCTCGATTCGACGACGGGATACTCGTAGTTGTGGATCTCGTCCGGATGGTCCATGTATGTGACAAGGGCGGACAGGCGGATGTACGCCTCCGATGCAACACGAACGACCTGGGAAAAGAGGTGACATGACGTCGGCGTGCCGATGTCGCTGGACGAAAGCGTCATGAAGAAGGTGATCAACGGGGCGCTCGTCGCCTTGTAGAGCACCACCGAGTTGTCTTCGTATGCGATGCAGACAAACTGATGCAAGGACGTGTAGTCGGAGCCTGGATTCGTAGGGCGGTGGGCGTCGATGGCCACGATTGGTTTGCTCCCAAACTCCTCACCGAGATGTGTGTGCTCGTTCCACTGCCGGAGATTGGAATACGGCGCAAGCGTTGTGACCGACGAAAGGAACAATCGGTTGCCTATAACGACGTCGTCGTAGTCGTCGTCGTTGAAATCGTACACGAAGAGCGTTCCGGAGGTCGACACAACGTTTCCAAACGGCCGCTTGCCCTGGAAGACGTCGGCCGCCGCGTTGTTCGAAAACATTGTGTCCAGTTGGCGTTCGAAGTAGTAGGTTGCCATCCGATCCACTCGATCCGTCGCGCAGCAATCGGTTCCCGGCGTCGATGATGCTTGGGAACAGTCCGCGTAGGGCACGTTGTAGTTGGAGTATTCGCTCGCGTCGGTCTGCTTGATGTCCGCGTACGACATTTCGGTGTATCGCAGCGCGGTGTCCGACGCGGTGGGACATGTCTTGATGTCCGCGTCGTCCATGGCGGCCGATACGTCTGTCCGGAACT
>Ga0302127_10001809_pt1 | contig 12805 bp, 11 predicted proteins | sample CB4_SCM_MG_FD_204452 | JGI IMG/M metagenome (GOLD analysis project Ga0302127, IMG submission 204452) | Marine microbial communities from Western Arctic Ocean, Canada - CB4_SCM | ecosystem: Environmental > Aquatic > Marine > Oceanic | place: Canada: Western Arctic Ocean | collected 2017-09-24
CCGCAATTCGTGAGCGAAATTTTCCAGATGAGGCACCCATAACCACGACGAGAAAATGGAGCTGGTCTCTTTTAGCTGTGGCAACGACATTAAAACCTGATGCACAAATAAAGCCGGTTTTCATACCATCAGCCCCGTCGAATGTGCGCAGAAGCGAGTTGCGAGCATGAAGTTTACGCTTACCCCACTTTAAAATTGGGTTAGCAAAAATATACCCGTATTCTGGAAACTCGAGAATGAGTGCCCTGCCAAGAACGGCCATGTCTCTTGCTGTGGTGATCTGATCTGAATCTGGCAAGCCATTCGGATTGGTGAATGAAGTCGCACTCATGCCCAACTCGTGTGCGGCTTCGTTCATTTTCTCTACAAAGCGTTCGACCGATCCGCTAACACCTTCGGCAAGCACATATGCAATATCATTGGCTGAATAGATAATGAGCGCATCAAGTGCACGCGCAACTGAAACAGTTGATCCGGTTGGCACCCCCATCTTGCTTGCCGGTTGGCTACTCGCGCGCTTGGAAACTGTCAATTGGGTATTGAAGCTGAAAGTCGTATCCTGGTTCAGGTGTTTGAAGGTCAAATAGGCGGTCATCAATTTTGTCAGCGAGGCTGGATACCATGGGATGTCTTCTTGATCTGCATGAAGAACGAAGCCTGTTTCCACATCGATTACAAGTGTTGGATTTGCTTGCGCAGGAAAGTTGATGATGCAAACGGTTAATATTGAAAAAACAAGATGAAGGATCATTTTCAAGTTGGAATTCTATAAAATGGAGCAGGACGCATTTAACGAGGCTGGGTGTAGTCATAGCTTCTTGAAGCCGTGACTGCCTAGATGAACCCTTGCTTTTTAATCGTTGATTTGTCGAGATATTTTGGCTCAAATAAAGCTAAACGAGTGCTCATTGTCAAAGATCACTTAAAATAAACAAGGTATGGCCACGCTATTTATCCTCTTGCGCAATGCGCAACCTCACCGGTGCTCTGGCCGTAATTGGCATCTTTCGAAGCTGGGTAAAGATAGCAGTTAAACGAGATGTTATTAGGCATCAAGCAGTTTTTAATCTGCCTCTACCGTTAGGAAAACACTGGTATATTAGCGTAGCTGAACAGCACTTAAATAATACATTCACGTTACTGTTTGATTGATTTATAACTGTCATGCAGGATACTTGAATGTCAAAATAAAAATGATTGTAGTATGAAAAGTCAGCGGACGCATGTGACTTGCAATAAAACATGTTGTCTGAATGTTTATAAAGTTGGATAGCTCACACTAATATTTGACCAACGTTGCTTCTAGTTAGGATCAGCATGCCGTTTCAGAATGTTGTTGAACTCTCGCACGGTAAGATATTCGCACTACAGAATGAGATTGAATTGGATGGGATGGTCAGCGCCTATCCACAATCGGAGCGCGGATATAGCGTTTCTAATTGCTATCTATTAAGAGAACGTACAGCCGCTTATCTGATCGATACTGGGTATGGCGCTCATGAACAAAGTATTCTTTCTCAGCTTGCCTCTATTATTGAGCCGGATGTGCCCCTTACATTAATCCCAACCAGGATTAATGAGTTCATGTCTGTAGGGAATGGTCAGGCGATTGCAAAAGTATTCAACGTTGTTGGTAGTTATGCATCTCAACCCAATATCGCCGATTGGCTCGATTTCGAAGCTATCGACGAAACAACGACTCGCTGCGAGATCCCGACAACCCTGCTTAGGGGCTTGTTGACATTGAATGTAGGCCATGGTGGTGAGCGCGAGATTGATGTATTCAGTGCACCGCTACGCCTTATCAATACAACTTGGGTTTATGATCCCGAAACACGCACTCTATTCAGCTCAGACATGTTTTCGCACCGTTCTCAACCAAAAAGCGGTGGTCCGTGGGTGATAGAGGCAGACCATATCTCTGATATGTCTTTTGTCCGATCGTTTTTGTTGAATACACGTTATTGGTGGTTGGAGGGCGCAAACACTGAGAGTCTCAGGCGCGGGATTGCCGACGTTCATGAGCGCTATGAAATTGAAATGATAGCCCCTGGTTATGGGGGGATATTCAAAGGACGTGAGCTAGTTGATCAACAATTCGCCATTCTAGACCAGGTGTTGCGCGAGCTCGATCGGTCGGTGGTGACCCCTGCTTATGTGCCACGCGGATTGGAGCGATAATCCAGATGAGTAATAATCCTCTACCTCGTGAAATTGCCGACGGAATCTTCTGGCTTGGTGAATGTCTTGAGCAGCGTTATCAAGGGAAAATCTATCACGGCTATAATTCGACTTATCTAATTGTCGGGACCGAAGCGGCAATGTTGGTAGAGACGGGGCATCCGAAGGATTTCCCAGTCATCGAACGCCAAATGCGAAATGTTTTGCAACAGTGTAAAGTGCCGCTACGCCATTTGTTTATTACCCATCAGGAAACTCCACACTCAGGAGGGTTGGGTCGGATGTTGGCGAAGTATGATGAGATTAGCGTTCATGCGGATCTTTGTGATTATCATCTCGCTTTTCCGCAATATACCGACCGGATGGTGGCGATGGAGGTGGGAGACGAGATTGATCTTGGGGGACGTAAATTCATTGCCGCGGAGCCGGTGGTGCGTGATATGCGAACATCTCTGTGGGGCTTTGATACCGGAGCCAAGGCATTGTTTCCGGGTGATGGCTTTGCCTACAGCCACTATCACTGGGATGGGCATTGCGGCCAGGTGGCAGAAGAAGCAACGTCACTGGATCTTGTCGAAGTATCGTCGGTCTTTGCCGAACTAGCTTTATTTTGGACAAATTTTGCTGATATGCAGCTTTATGTTGATCGACTTGAACAACTGGTTGCTGAACTTGGCGTTGAAATTGTTGCGCCAACTCATGGTTTGCCAATTCTCGATATTCAAAAAACCATGCCTAAGGTTTGCCACGGACTAATTTCTGCCGGGCAGCAAGCAGCTGAATAGACGGTCGGTTTAGGGCTCTAATTCTAAAAGAGGTTGGAGAGCGCGTCTACTCCGCCGCTTCTGCATAAGGTACATTACGTCCGCCATAGCGGCGCACACGAATGTTGGCTTGTTCGGCATGCCCCAGAAAGCCTTCAAGAACGCACAGTCGAGAGCAGACTTCACCAAGTTTAGTTGAAGCTTCATCTGAAAAGACTTTCTGGTAGGTGCAGGTTTTAAGAAACTTCCCAACCCAGAGCCCACCGGTATAACGTGCTGCCTTGCGGGTTGGCAGAGTGTGGTTGGTGCCAATCACCTTATCTCCATAAGCAACGTTGGTGCGCGGTCCTAGGAATAGGGCTCCATAATTAGTAAGGTTAGTCAAAAAGTAGTCTGGATCAGAAGTCATTACCTGGACGTGCTCTGAGGCAATACGGTCGGCCTCAATTACCATTTCGGCTTTGTTGGCGCAGATGATTACCTCGCCATAATCTTCCCAGGCCTTTGCAGCGACTTCTCCAGTAGGGAGGATTTTTAGCAATCGTTCGATTTCAGACATGGTGTCTGCGGCAAGTTTTGATGATGTAGTTAACAACACTACGGGAGAGGTTGGTCCATGTTCAGCCTGTCCCAAGAGATCAGTTGCGCAGAGCTCTCCATCAACCGTGTCGTCGGCAATGAGTAGCGTTTCGGTCGGACCTGCGAGAAGATCAATACCAACGCGTCCGAATAGCTGACGTTTTGCTTCAGCAACATAGGCGTTACCTGGCCCAACCAGCATATCAACCGGAGCGAGTGTTGAGGTGCCGAGTGCCATGGCGCCTACTGCCTGAACGCCGCCCAGCACATAAATTTCAGTAGCTCCGCCAAGATGCATGGCCGCCACTATAGCTGGATGTGGTTCGCCCTTATGGGGAGGTGCGCAGGCAACGATGCGTTTGACGCCGGCAACATTGGCGGTAACGACGCTCATGTGAGCGGAAGCCACCATTGGATAACGGCCTCCTGGCACATAGCAGCCGACAGAGTTTACCGGAATATTGCGGTGGCCTAGGATGACTCCAGGCATAGTTTCAACCTCAACATCGAGGAGTGCTGCGCGCTGGTGGGTGGCAAAATTACGCACCTGGTTCTGAGCAAACTTAATATCTTCGAGGTCGCGCTTTGCAACCTTTGACATGGCGGATTCTATGTCGCTGTTGCTTAGACAAAAGTTTTCCGGCGACCAGTTGTCGAAGTTTTCCGAAAGCTGACGGATTGCGGTATCGCCATTGGATTCGATGTCGGCAAGAATAGCCTCGACTGTCTCACGCACTTTGTCATCGGCTTCGCGACGGACCACATGGTTCATGCCGCGTTTTAAAAATTCTGCCACTTTGGTCTCCTGTCGAGCTACGTGCGGGGTCTATTTAAGTACTTGCGGATTAATTGGTGAGCCAGTTGCCCCAGTGATCACAAGGGGGGGGCCGCAAAATAGAAATTCATAGACGTTGTCATTGGCGCAGTCGTCCGCGAGTTCCTTCAGAAAGAAAATCTCTCCCATGCAAAGTCCCATTGCAGGAATAACAACCCAGTGCCAGGGTTGATTTGCTTCGGTCGTTTCATTAGGGCGCACCTCGACGCCCCAGGTGTCGGAGCAGATCGCCGCAACCTCTTTCTCGTAGCACCAATAGCAGTTTTCGAATTTAACGCCGGGAGCATCACCTCCGGCATAGCCACCCCATTCGCCTTCGGCCATGCAGCGCTCCATCTGTCCGGTGCGGACGATGACAAAATCAGCGCGCCGAATTTCGATGCCCTGGGCTTTGGCGCATTCATCAAGTTCAGCGTTGGAGATTGATTCTCCATCCTGCAGCCAATCAACTCCCCGATGACGAGCAATATCAAGCAGTACGCCGCGGCCATTCATCTTGTCGCGGGAGTGCTCGATGCCCAGCACCGATAGACCGCGAGAATCTATTAACTTTGCATCGTGGCCGTTATAGGCCTTGTCTTCAAAGAATATGTGTCCGAGTGCATCCCAGTGGGTTGCACCCTGAATGCATAAATTCAGCGTGTCGTCGGCATAGCGGATCTTATTCCAATCTTGCTGTCCGGCAACAGCATCGGTACCGGTTGCCAGCATCTGGTGAATTGGGTTGAAACGTCCTCCAAACAAACCAGTTTGTGGACCATCACGATCGAGTGGTATGCCAAGAGAAAATACTTTTCCGGTTTTCACCAGCTTGGCTGCCTCAATGATGTCTTCAGGAGTGACGAGGTTGAGGGTACCTATGTGATCTTCTGATCCCCAACGGCCCCAATTTGAAAGTTTTTTGGAAGCTTGTTCAATGGCCTCGCGGCCAACCTTAATGTCCATATTTTCTCTCCTCAGCACCAGATCTTCTGTTTGGGCTGGATATTTTGGTGATTGAACGAAGTATGTTGATGGCTGTCAAATTTTATGTAGGCGTGTCATTGCGCAGTCCAGCCACCGTCAATCCTCAGGCTATCTCCAGTGATCATGGAGGCAGCCGGCGATGCCAGAAAGACTATCCCGGCTGCGATGTCGTCGGTGGTTGCAAGTTTTTTCATTGGAATCATACCGTAGACAAAATCGTGGAATTCCTTGTTTTCGAACATTGACTTGGTCATCGGTGTGTCAACGAAGGTTGGGGCAATCGAACAAACTCGGATCCCGTAGGGGGCAAGTTCAACTGCCATGGCCTTCGTTAATCCTTCTATGGCATGTTTGGTTAGGCAATACACCGTACGTCGGGGTGAGCCGACATGACCCATTTGCGATGACATGTTGATGATGACGCCAGCATTATGCTTCTTCATTGTTATGGTGGCGGCCTGCGCAGTTTTGAATGCGGCACGAACGTTTAAATTTAGCATCAGATCAAGCGTTGCATCATCAATTTTGTCGATCGGCATAGGCTTGTTGGTTCCGGCATTGTTAAGGCAGATATCAAGACGTTCAAGATCTATCATTCTCTGGTAGAAAGCATTATCGGTTACATCTTCAACCCAGATGTCGATTTTTCCGGGTGCTAAATCGCTAAGCGATTGTAAATCGCTCCTGGTTCGTGATACCGCGACTACTCGGGCGCCGCAACGCGAAAGAGAAAGTGCTGCAGCGCGGCCTAAACCACGTCCCGCGCCTGTCACGAGAGCAATTTTTCCGGTAAAATCGTAAGGTGCTTCGGCCCTAAAGGCGCTGTTATCATTTGAGGACATGGCGTGCCTATTTGCGTTTCTGTTTGGTCTGCATGCGGTTAGAATTATCCGCACGACCGAGTGTGGTGGGTGCAGAAACAGATGATCTTGCCGCCAAACTTATCAGCTTCCCTATCGTTTGGAATGGATGCGTGCTGGATTATTTTGTGGCCTTTTTTGATGTCTCGTCACGGTACCAGTCTAGGATCTCATCGCCAGTCATGAATATCACGCCTTCTTGTGATCTTATGTAGTCGAGTAATGCCTCCACATGGGAAATCCGGTGGGGAACTCCGGTGATATAGGGGTGCATGCTGAGTCCCATAATCTTAGCGTTTCCGATGCTTTCTGCATAAAGTCTGTCAAATGTTGCGCGGCCGCGTTCATAAAAAACAGAGCCTGGCTGTTGTTGAATCACGTGTACGACAATGTCGTTGGTTTCAATTGGGTAGGGGATTGACCAGATTGGTCCATGCTTGGTCTCAATTTCTACTGGTAGATCATCCAATGGCCAGTCGGATACATAACGGATACCATTTTCATGCAACAGATCGAGAGTGTGCTCCGTTTCTGTTAGGCCCGGGCTCTCCCACCCCACTGGCGGCTTCCCGGTAAATGCCTTAATGGCCTCGACGGTGTCGCGGATCGCGGAGGCCTCATCTTCGAGCGAATGTTGCGGACGCTGCTCAAATCCGTGGCCCATGAACTCCCAGCCTGCTTCATGTGCGGCTTGAGCCACGCGCGGATAGGCATGACAAACCCGACCGTTGATAGCGAGAGTAGCTCTAATGCCACGATCTTCGAATGCTTTTAACTGGCGCCAAAATCCAACCCGCATCCCATATTCATGCCATGCCCAGTTGGGTACATTGGGCATGAGCTGTTGACCCATGGGAGGTGGAAGTACGTTGCGTGGCTGATTACGATCAATGCGCCATTCTTCGACATTCACGATGGGCCAGACACAGATGCGCGCGCCTCCTGGAAGTTGCAGCTTTGGCCGGTCGACAAATGCCTGGTATTTAATACGGTCTGAGAGTAGTGCCATCCTGATATCCACAATGTTTGAGTTAAGAGTATTTCACCTGTAAGGGACAGTCTTCAAGCATGACTGCCGCTGGTCAACCACCTAAAGAAAATTATACTCTTTCGGCGCGTACAGCGTTTCGGGGCACAGGTGTTAATCCGCTTGCTTGACTTGTTTAGCATAAGCCAAATAGCTGATTAGCTCCAATTGTTACTGTTAGAGGATTTATATTTATGGTTATCCGTCAAAAACCTAGAGTTAACCGCCATTCGAGTGCACATTGTCCGACCCATTCGCGTACTCATTTTACATCTGGTGAGGCACATTCAATCGTTGATGAGCCGATCGAGCGAGGTGGCACAAATAAGGGACCGGCTCCGACAGATACTCTGATTGCAGCTCTTTCTGGATGTACCAATGTGATCACTCATAAAATCGCTTATGCTAACGATATTCACTTGGATGGCATGGATATCGAAATTGACTGGGACTTCGATACGCGCGGGGTGCAGTTAATTGAGGAGATAGATACGCCGTTTACTTCGATTACGTTGAAGATTGTGCTGAAAGGAAATATTAGTCCCGATCAGATCATCTTTTTGCAAACTGAATTGAAGAAATATTGTCCACTGGCAAAGCTCATTCGCGCTGCGGGAACGCAGTTGAATGAGGAATGGAGTGTTGCCGCTTAAGGCTGGTTGCTGCGAATTATCTGATGAGTGTTAAAATCCTGTACGGCGACCTCTTCGATTCTATTTGAGTAATAGTGTGCGACCTGAACGCCTCAACTGGTTGGCGCTGATCCAACAAGCGGAAATTCAAAATGACAACGATGCATGAAATCGGCCCTCTCAGCGGCCTTGTGGTGTTTGATTTAACCCGAGTTCTGGCGGGACCTCATTGTACTCAGATCCTTGGTGATTTGGGGGCAGATGTGATCAAGATTGAGCGGGCTGGTATTGGGGATGATACCAGAAACTTCGCGCCTCCCTATATGCCAACCGCAGATGGTAGCGATTCGAGCGAAAGTGCCTATTTTTGCGGTACCAATCGTAACAAGCGCTCGATAACGCTCGATATTGCAAGTGCCGAGGGGCAGGATCTGGCCCGGAAACTGATCGCCAAGAGTGATATTTTGGTGGAAAATTTCAAGGCTGGTGCACTTTTCAAATACAAACTTGACTATGAGAGCCTGCGCGGTGATTACCCTGGATTGATTTATTGCTCGGTGACTGGTTTTGGTCAGACAGGGCCGTTTGCGGAGCGACCTGCCTATGACGCGCTGATACAAGCTATGGGCGGGGTGATGAGTTTGACAGGGGCGCCGGAAGGAGAGCCAATGAAAGTCGGCGTTTCAATTGCCGATCTCATGGCTGGTATGTATGCAGCGGTGGCAATTCTTGCCGCTGTACGCCATCACGGTAAAACTGGCGATGGACAGCATCTCGATATTTCGATGCTTGATGCGCATGTTGCCTGGCTCGCCAATCAGGGTATGAATTATCTCGCGACGGGAGAAAATCCTGAACGTCTGGGTAATCAGCACCCTAATATAGTGCCTTATCAGGTGATGCCATCAAAGGATGGATATTTTGTTTTGTCAGTGGCAAATGATGCGACATTTGAGCGGTTTTGTAATGTGGCAGAATGCCCAAATCTTTTGAAAGATGCCCGGTTTAGCACCGCGGTTGAACGGGTTAGAAATCGGGATATTGTAACTGAAACGCTTAATGAGATAACAGCTCGCCATCCAACAGATTGGTGGATAGGAAAGCTGGAATCTGTAAAAGTTGGTGTAAGTCCTATCCAAGAACTCGATCAGGTGTTTGCTCACCCCCAAGTCAAAGCGCGTGATATGGTGATTGAAATGGAGCATCCGGCGACTCCCGGACGACCGGCGACCTTAATTGGAAGTCCACTCAAGCTTTCGGCAAGTCCAGTCAGTTATCGCCGGCCCCCTCCCATGCTGGGAGAACACACCAATGAGGTGCTGGGCGAATTTTTAGGGCTCGGGGCCGACGATATATTAGATCTCAAGGATCGCGGTGTCATCTAGATATCCGCCCTAAGGGCTGTGACTGGATGTTGTTAATCAGAAAATTAACACTCACCTTATCGCTTAATAATTATTAAGTTTCATGGATATACAGATAATTCCTCATCTTATGGTCGAGGAATTATCTGGATCCAGATGACATGTTAGCCTATTAGGTGGTTTCGTTGGTATCGATTTCTGCTCCTTGGTGCGTGTAGGTCCGGCTTATATACCACTGATAAAAATCCCAGTAGCTCTCGTTTGGGTATTTCGGCGGATTATCGGGGCTAGTACAGGTAGGCAAGCACCCGACCTCGGTGTCGAGGCTGGTGTTGACGAAGCATGCAAAGGAGTAGCGGTCATTATCGCGCGGAGGCAGTACCCGATGCGGCGTGGCACGGAAGCGCTCATTGGTCCAGCGCTCAAGAAATTGACCAATATTCAATAGAATTCCATCTTTGGGTAGATCTGGCCAGAACCAGATTCCATCGGAACCCAAAACCTGCAAGCCACGTTCCTTGGCAGGTGGTAGGAATGTCATGAAACCGGTATCGGCATGGGCGCCTAGCCCAAATTCATTTTCGCCAACATGTTCGATTGGGGGGTATTTTGCTAGCCTGAAATAGGTGTAGCTTTTTTCGAAATATGGATTGAAATAATCTGGCTTTAGATCTAGTGCGACCGCCCACACCGGCAAGGTACGTTTGCAGATATCCATCACACGATTCATGTAGTGTTCAATTGCATTCTTGAAGTCAGGCATCCCTACTGGCCACTGATTCTGCGAATAGAACTGCTTGCCGGCCTTCACATTTGGGTCATCTTTGTCGTACTCTGTGGCTAGAACCAGACACTCCACCGTGTCGAGTTTTGTGTGTTTTTCATATGTGGAATGCGTGACAATGGTGGCCTTGCCGGGTATGAAACCGCGCTGATGCTCATTAACCTTGATAGCCATCTTCTGATCGGATGGTAGCGCATGAAACCGACGCACCTCGGTTTCCATCCGCTCGATCTCTTCTTCTTTTAGGCCATGGTTGATGAGGCAAATGAAGCCGACACCCTCAGCAGCCTCGCGCCATTGGACGGCAAGGGCTTCAAGTGCGCCCGCTTTGCCAGCAAAAAATGGACCAAGATCTATTTCAGGTAATCGGCGGGTGGGTGTATCAATATCGCGGACGTCGATGCCTTTTTCACTCTGGGCTGACATTATGTTCACTCCAAGGATCGATTGATGCTTTAATCTTAGTGTAATAAGGCTGCCGATCAATTGGAAGATGATATGATCAATTAAAATGCTACTGACTGTTGGAGAGGAAATTAGTATGAGTGAACAAATTGGCATTGTCGGACTTGGTATTATGGGCTCGGCATATGCGAAAAATCTGTCGGCGGCTGGTTGGGAAATTATTGGCTTTGATATAGATGAAACTCGCTTCGATGCACTTGGGAATGCTCGAGTGATCCGTGCGGTTTCTCCGGCTGATGTTGCATCGAAGGTTGATCGCATCATTACCTCATTGCCGAATCCGGCGGCATTGGCTGCGGTAGCTCAGGAAATTGCAGGCTCAGGGCATCCAGTGATTGTTGCGGATACTTGCACGCTAAAAATGTCTGACAAGTTGGCTGCTCGTGATGTTTTTGAGAAAGCAGGCATGACCTTGCTGGATACTCCAGTCAGTGGCACAGGCCATCAGGCGGCCACCGGTGATCTTGTCGTATTTGGTTCCGGCGACAAGGACTCGTTTGAGAAGATACGACCTGCTTTTGAGAATATGGGTAGGCTAGTTCATTATCTCGGTGAATTTGGCAATGGCTCGAAAATGAAATTCGTAGCTAATCTTCTTGTTGCAATTCATAATGTCTCGTCCGCAGAGGCAATAACATTCGGGATGAAGGCGGGCATTGATGCACAAACGGTTTATGATGTTATTTCTACTAGTGCAGGTACCTCGCGGATGTTTGAAATCAGAGGTCCGATGATGGTTGAGGGTATCTATGATCACGATGTATCGGCAACTAACAAGCTGATGCAAAAAGATCTATCGGCGATACTCGACTATGCCTCGCAGATTGCCTGCCCAACGCCGATGTTGAACCTTGCCGCGGATATGCATCTATCTGCAGTTGCGCAAGGATTTGAATTTGAGGATACTGCATCGGTCTGTGCTGTTACCGATCGTAGGGCTGGTATTGAGCGTAAAAGCTAAGATCAGATTGAGCCGTCGTAGACGGCGGCTCAATTATGTTAGATATACCTCAACCCCAACTTTTTTTATTTTTACCCTAGGGTTATGTCGATTTATTACGTCTAATGGTAGGAGGGGATGATGAGGCTAGCCATAGTCACCTAATTCCCGTGCTCTTGTGTGTCAGGCGGGGATGGTTGAATTTAGGTGCCTAAAGTTGGCACATTTTGGAGAAGACATGGACGATATCCATATTGAAGCAACACCTGATACCGTTCACTGGGGTTATCTCGGAGCCGACATTCCCCCAGTCGCGCATATAGATAGTGGTGCTCGGGTTACAATTTCTACCGTATCTGGACTTCCAGAGGTTATAGCTGACTCACCTTATCCTATTCCGCCGGCTCTGGCATCCGTTCATAAGAATGTCAAAAAGAGATTAGTCCCAGGACATATTTGCACCGGACCGATCGCCGTTCAGGGTGCCCGCCGCGGTGATGTCCTACAGGTTGATATTGAAGATGTCACGCTTGATAGCGATTGGGCCTATACTGGGATTCGGCCGCTGAAAGGTGCGTTGCCTGATGATTTTGACGAACGGCAAATGACCTATCTGGAAATTGACAGAGTCAAGAACATCGCGCGCACGCCATGGGGTATGGATGTTCCGCTCCGACCATTTTTTGGTGTATTGTGCACTGCGCCGCCATCATCATGGGGCGAGTTATCGACCGTTCCGCCTAGGCGAAATGGTGGGAATATTGATAATCGCGAGCTGGTCGCGGGATCAACGCTTTATCTTCCAGTTTATGTTGATGGAGCTTTATTTTCAGCTGGAGATGGTCATGGAGCGCAGGGCGATGGTGAAATCTGCACTGCCGCTGTTGAGATGGGAATGCGCGGCACATTCAAGTTGACAGTGCGCAAAGATATGTCACTTGAATGGCCTTTGGCTGAAACCGATACCCATATTATCACTATGGCATTCGACCCTGATCTTGATGACTGCGTCGTGATAGTTGTTCGGCGCATGATTGATCTTCTTGAAGAGCACTGTGGTTTGAGCCGTGCCGATGCCTATACGCTGCTGAGTTATGCTGGAGATTTACGCGTTACTCAGGTCGTGAACGGGAATAAAGGCATCCATCTCATGTTAAATAAGGACTTCTTCCACGGAAAAACTCTGCGAGCCTGAGATATAATAAGCCACGCGCACGCGAGTGAATAGCCGTTAAAAATCAAATCCCCCCTGGGCAGCATGATCTGTCAGTCTGGATTGTGGTCGTGCGCCGATATGGGAGATGATTTCAGCAGCACATATTCCCCCTAGACGGGCGCATTCGATCATGGGGAGGCCGCGTGCGATACCGGTTAAAAATCCGGAAGCATAAAGGTCACCGGCGCCGGT
>Ga0302127_10001812_pt1 | contig 12789 bp, 9 predicted proteins | sample CB4_SCM_MG_FD_204452 | JGI IMG/M metagenome (GOLD analysis project Ga0302127, IMG submission 204452) | Marine microbial communities from Western Arctic Ocean, Canada - CB4_SCM | ecosystem: Environmental > Aquatic > Marine > Oceanic | place: Canada: Western Arctic Ocean | collected 2017-09-24
CCTCAGCAGCCTGTTAACACGCGAAAGACTGGGTGGCACTGGTTTAGGACACGGCGTTGCTATTCCGCATGGACGACACAATCATGACAGCAAGACTCTAGGTGCTTTCGTCCGAATGAAAAAGCCGGTGGATTATGATGCGATTGATAATCAGCCAGTGGACATATTGTTTGCTCTACTTGTGCCGCAGGAATCTACCGATGAACATCTGCAAATTCTTTCCCGTTTAGCTGAAAAGTTCAGCGACACGAAACTACTGCACAAATTACGCCGCGAGGAGTCGGCTGAGGTCATTTATAGTTTATTGTCTGAGTAATCAGTGTTTGACTCTCAAGACAGGAATTATCACGCCAAAATTCGGCTACGGTTTACCAAAGTGGTGGTAAAAATGATTTCCGATACTTTTATTAAACCCTGACTAAACAGAAGATCATGTTCCAGGAATCTCAGACGATAACCATTGCCAATTTGTATAATGAGTACGGCAAACAACTGCAGCTTCAATGGTTAGCAGGACACGATGGCGGTGCCAAAGAAATTTTACCTGAGAGTATGATTAGCGCAGATACTACCGAACCTGAAAACAAGCTGGAACTCAACGATGAAATAAATTTGATGGCCCAGGTATCGACCGGCAAATCTTTTGCAGGTTATCTAAATCTGATTCATCCTCATCAGATTCAGATTCTCGGCAACACTGAATTGACTTACATCGAGAACCTTCGCGATACAACACGTGATGATACGGTTCGACAAATATTCGATCATAGGCCTGCCTGTATTTTGTTGGCAGATGGGCGCGAGGTCCCCGAATATTTGCTGAGCAAATGTGACGAGCTTGATGTGCCCTTGATGAAATCACCTTTAAACAGTAACCGGCTCATCGAATCTTTTCATTACTACTTATCAAATATTTTTGCCGAAGATCTAACTCTCCACGGTGTATACATGGAAGTCATGGCTATAGGTGTGCTGATTACCGGGCCAAGTGGCATTGGTAAAAGCGAACTTGCGCTGGAATTAATTACCCGTGGTCACCGTCTCATCGCTGACGACGCGCCTCAGTTTTCCCGCATAGCACCAGACATCATTAATGGCACCTGTCCACCTGCTTTACGCGACTATCTCGAAGTTAGGGGCATGGGTATTATCAATATTCGCAGGTTATATGGTGATAGTGCCATCAAAGAAAACAAATATCTGCGTCTCATTGTCAGGCTAGAGCCGATGACGAAAGAGCAGCTATTACAACTTGACCGACTCCAGGGTAGCCACAACAACAGAAGTGTTCTGGATATAGATATACCTGAAATCACCCTGCCAGTTGCTCCCGGCAGAAACCTAGCTATTTTACTGGAATGTGCCGCAAGAAATCACAACCTGATCATTGGCGGATATAATGCGGCAGAAGAGTTTATTGAAACCCAGCAAAAATTGATAAATCTCAAAAGTGAATGAGTCTGGCCTCAATCTCTCCATGCTAATAAGAGTAATAAACTATCCCGATTTGTGCCTGACAGAACTTACCGACAAAGCCATCAGTGGCGGTCGCGAAAGCGTCATACAAACACAGGCCATGAATAGTCATGCAGACTAAATCAATAACGATAACAAACAAGCTGGGCTTGCATGCCCGCGCGGCGGCCCGTTTCGTTCAACTAGCATCGCATCACGAAAGCGAAATTAACATTTCAATCAAAGGAAAAAAGGTAAGCGGCAAAAGTATTATGGGGATTATGATGCTGGCAGCTTCTAAAGGCACAAGCATAAAGATCTCCTGCGCGGGTACAGATGAAGAGCAGGCAATGGCGCAGCTGGAAGAGCTGATCCTCGATAAGTTCGGAGAGGACGAATGACTATTGCTTTGCATGGCATGGGCGTTTCAAGAGGGGTTGCTATCGGCAATGTCCACATAATTGAACGCGATCAACTCGAAATCGTGGAGTACCAGCTTGATGAGGTCAGCGTAAAAGCGGAGGTCAAACGTTTACAGGATGCTGTTACTCAGGCTAAACAACAGTTGCGTGCGATTCGTGATCACATTCCTGATTCCACCAGTGTCGATATCGCTGCATTTATCGATACACATTTATTGATGATGGATGACGCAGCTTTAACTCATGAACCTTTTCGTCTTATTAAGGAAAACAGGTGCAATGCTGAATGGGCGCTGAAACTACAACGTGATGCCCTCGTCACCGCTTTCGAGGAAATGGACGATCCTTATCTGCGCACTCGACGCGATGATGTTGGCCATGTAGTTGATCGAATTCAACGCATTTTACTTAAACATGCGCCCCTGCCCCACGAGGTGCCGGATAATAGACTAAATGGATACATAGTCCTTGCCGACGATTTAACGCCGGCGGACACCGTGTTGATGCAACATCAGGGCATTGTCGCTTTCATTACCGAGTATGGAGGGCCTACTTCGCATACTGCGATTCTGGCCAGAAGCCTGGGCATACCTGCAGTAATCAGCCTGCATAACGCGCTGCAATACATTGAAGAAGATGACCTCATCGTCATTGATGGTACGCGCGGTACCGTACTGGTAGCCCCGGACAAACGCTCTTTAACTTTCTATCGTCAACAACAGCAAGAAGACATAAATTATTATTCGGGTCTGAGCCGACTGATAGATGCCCCGGCTCAAACCAAAGACGGCGTAACCATAGAGCTAATGGCCAATATCGAATTGCCTCGTGATTTTGACACGGTACGCGAAGTCGGGGCCGACGGCGTTGGACTGTACCGAACTGAGTTTCTTTATATGAATCGCGAAACACCTCCAGATGAAGAGGAGCATTACGAAACTTATCTAAAAGTACTCGACAAATTGAATGGCTTACCGCTAACAATTCGCACCCTGGATTTGGGCGCGGATAAACAGGTTGATGGCGGTCGTCAAACTGGTCCGGTCCAATCAAACCCCGCCCTTGGTCTTCGCGCCGTTAGACTTTGCCTGAAAGAACCCTCCCTGTTTCGCCCACAGTTGCGTGCGATATTTCGTGCTTCCGCACACGGTACAATCAGACTGATGGTGCCAATGCTCTCCAATGTTCAGGAAATGCAACAGGTCCTGCAGATAATCGATTCTATAAAAATGGAACTTGACGAGGCTAAGATCAAATACAACAAGGACATGCCGATAGGCGGCATGATTGAGGTGCCTGCAGCGGCGATTTGCGCGGATATTTTCGCTCAGCATCTGGACTTTCTTTCCATTGGTACGAATGACCTGATTCAGTACACTATCGCCATTGATCGCGTTAACGATGAAGTTAACTATCTCTATGATCCGCTACATCCCGCAGTATTGCGTCTAATCAAAATGACATTACAAGCTGGAGAGAAAGCCAACATTCCGGTCGCCATGTGTGGCGAGATGGCTGGCGAAGCGCAGTTTGCCGCTTTACTATTAGGCATGGGCCTTCGGCAGTTCAGCGTCCATCCAGCTAATCTACTCGAATTAAAAAAGATTATTTGTGAAACTGACACCAGCAAACTACGTGGCTTTACGAAAAGAGCACTATCTGCATCGAGCGGTGTCGACATTGCTGCGCTTCTAGAAAAGCATAACCGAAAATTTCATTAGCTGCCGCCACGACGCTTGCATGCTCTCAGTGATAAACTGAGATTAAAGACCACTGCTGTAAATTCCTTTCCCCATGCACCCAAGGCGCTGCTACACTTAGCACAGTTTACGACCAAACCTGCTCATGAATGCAATAAGCCAACAAGAAACTCTGCTCGAGGCGTTTTCCGCTGAAGATTTCGAACGGGTGCGCATCCTGCTTGGCGAAACGCACCCCTCCGAGATCGCCGATCTGCTGGAAAGCCTGCCGCCAAGAGAAAGAGAAACGCTTTGGAATCTGATAGCGCCCGCGCTTGGGGGAGATGTACTCTCTAAAGTCCAGGACGCCGTTCGTTCCAGTCTACTCGGGCATATGCAACCTCAAGAGGTGGCCGAGGCAACTCAAGATCTGCAATCGGACGATGCCGCGGATATCCTCCAGGACTTACCTGAAAATGTCGTTGCCAGGGTGCTGGCCTCGATGGATGCGCAGAATCGTGATCGGCTGGCTTCTATTCTTTCCTACCCGGAAGATAGTGCCGGTGGCCTGATGAACAACGATGTCGTCTCAATCCGGGCTGATGTGTCTCTTGATGTAGTATCGCGCTACCTGCGTCAGCTTGGCTCTATTCCGGAACAGACGGATAACCTGATGGTTGTCGATCGGGCTAACCTCTATTTAGGCGTTCTACCTCTGGCTGACATTCTCACCAAAAAATCTGATGCCAGCGTCGGCGAAACCATGATCAAAGAAGCCGGCATCACCGCCGACACAGCTGAGCATGAAGTCGCGCGCATATTCGAACAACGTGACTGGTTTTCTGCCGGTGTTGTCAATCACCGCGGCGAACTTCTTGGTCGCATCACTGTTGATGATGTCGTTGACGTAATTCAGGACGAGGCCGAGCACACCCTCCGCAGTATGGCCGGCCTCGGCGATGATGATATGTTCGCTCCAGTATTCACCAGCGCCAAACGCCGGGCTATCTGGCTCGGCATAAATCTACTCACTGCATTTTTAGCGTCCTGGGTCATTGGTCGTTTCTCCGACACTATTGAACACCTTGTCGCATTGGCAGTGCTCATGCCAATAGTCGCAAGCATGGGTGGAGTAGCGGGTAGCCAGACCTTAACCATCGCCATTCGTGGTATCGCGCTGGGTCAAATCAGCAAATCCAATTCGAGAATTTTGATGATGAAAGAGGTGGCCGTTGGCATTTTCAACGGCTTTATCTGGGCAACGGTCGTCGCCGTCGTTGTCAGTGTATGGTTCGACGACACTTCTATCGGTTTCATCATTGGGTTGGCCATGATTATTAACCTCATCGTCGCGGCTTTTGCCGGCGCGTTAATACCAATGACCTTAAATCGTTTTGGCGTGGACCCGGCAATAGCGGGTGGGGTGATACTAACAACCGTCACCGACGTAGTAGGCTTCATGACTTTCCTCGGTCTGGCGACCTTGTTTCTGGTTAATTGAACCCCTCATAAACTTACCCGGCTTTATTGCCATCAAAATTCCTTTTATTAGATCGAAAATATAAAGACCAATTATTATGCAAGTACGCGCGCACGAGTTATTCAAGCGATTCATGGCGGCAATGGAAGCGCAACCTCAGGCTTCGGTAGTGCATTCGCTTGCCGAACCACCGCGACTGGGGGATTTTCTTGAAGCACTGGACCCAAACATGTCGCTGGACTGGTCTGCACAAGGCTTTCAGGGCCTACCTTCACTACGCGAAAAGATCCTTTCGCGAACAGGGATAAAAGCTTCAATAGATGATGTACTGATCACCGCAGGCACCGCAGAAGCAAATTTTCTGGCTATTAACCAATTGCTTCAAGCTGGCGATGAGATGATCGTTGACGTACCTGGGTGGCCACAACCTCAAGTCCTCGGCGAAGCGATTGGCGCAAAGGTAAAACGACTGCATAGAAAAGAAGATCAAGGCTGGCAAATAGATATCAATGAGTTATCGGATTTAATCAGTCCGCGCACAAAATTGATCTTCCTCTGTAATCCAAACAACCCGACTGGGCAGGTCATCCCCGAACATAGCCTGATGGAAATTATTTCGCTCGCCGATAAGGTTGGAGCTTATGTACTATGTGATGAAGTTTATGCGGGCCTTGAGTGGGAAAGCGAAGCCGTGCCCAGAGCGGCAAATTTATACGACAAAGGGATAAGTACAGGTAGTGTCTCAAAAGTACTGGGACTGCAGGGAATACGTATTGGATGGTTGGTTTGTGCCGACAAAAATGTGGTTTATGACGCCATGGTGCTGCGCGAAGATAGTAGTGAAATCATGAACGTAATGGGCGAAGCGATTGCAGATATTGCCCTTGCAGATGATTATTATTTGCAAGCAATTGAGCGGGCCCGCAATGCAGGTCTGCATAACCGGACACTTGTTGATAATTTTATTCAGGCAAACGCCGAACTGGAGTGGCACTTGCCAGAGGCTGGTTTAATTGGATTCAGCCGCATTAACATGGACATGGACTCTGAAGAATTTGCTAATCGACTTATGCAGCCGCCATACCATACTTTTGTTATGCCAGGCATTGCCTATGAGTACCCACAACATTTGCGTCTGGGCTTCGGAGGTGCTGCCGGCTCAGGCATTAGCGACGGTCTACAACATCTACAACAATTTCTTAACTCATTGAGGCTGCAAGTATGAGCACAGATAAAAACATCGCGGAATTTCGGTCTGACACATTCACTCTGCCAGACGAGGCCATGCGCAAAGTTATCTATGACGCAGAAGTAGGCAACTCCGGATACGGCGAAGACCCCAGCGTCAATAGACTCGAAGAAACTCTGGCAGAATTTTTCGGCTGTAACGGCGCAATATTTTTACCTTCGGCAACCATGGCTGGGCAGATCGCTACCGGTGTGTGGGCACGGCCGGGAGACATGGTGATTCTGGAAAAATTCGGGCATAGCTATTATTTTGAAACAGGCGCGATGTCGGCCCTGGCCGGAGCACAGGCACATCTGCTCGATGGCCAAAGAGGGATTGTCAATGTAGATGATATTGCCGAGCGTATCGTTCACCCAGAAAACCCCTACGCGCGAACAGGTCTGATAATTCTGGAGAACAGCTCAAATTTTGGCGGCGGCACCATTTACCCTCAGCAAACATTGGATGTCATTTTTAAACTGGCAACAAAAAATAAACTTCCAGTCCATATTGACGGCGCTCGAATATGGAATGTATTAGCAGCGACTGGGTCTAAACCCGCTAGCTTGTTACAAAAAGAAGGATCAATGTCTGTATGTTTTTCTAAAGGCCTGGGTGCGCCGATGGGAGCGGTTTTGCTTGGCAACAGCGAATTTATTCATGAGGCACGTCGACTCCAGCAAATGTATGGTGGCGCAATGCGGCAAGTAGGTTTTATGGCCGCCGCCGCCTCCTATGCTTTTCAACATAACCGTGAACGACTAACAGAGGACCATGAAAATGCAAGGTTTCTTGCACAAGCCCTTGTTGACCTAAAGGGTCTTCATATTGACCTTGAAGGCGTACAGACAAATATACTGTATGTGGATGTCGAAGCCGGAGTTGAACAAGCATCGGCTTTGGTCAAAAAACTGGATGCGGCAGGCATAAGAAGCTTGAATGTGGGTCATCGTATCCGTTTTGTAACGAGTATGCTCGTAGACCGAGATGACTGTGAACGCGCGGCCAAATTATTCCGCACATTAATGCCTACTAATTGAGAGGCCGGAACCCTGTTTTACATACAACTGTTATTATACTGTCGACTAGCGAATGATTTTATCAGGCTTATAATAGCGAACAGGATATTCTAGGAAACACCATGAGTTCTCGGGAAACACAAGCTCTAATCATTAACACCGCTCTTGAGTTGTTCAACGAGCATAGCTCCGGCGCTGTTTCCACGAATCGTGTCGCCGAGGCCTGTGATATCAGTAAAGGCAATCTTCATTATCATTTCAAGACCAAGAAAGAGATTGTCCAGTCTATTTTTAAAGCCATCGCTGATGAGATGAACGCAAGCTGGTATCAGGACCACCTCAGTCCCAATGTAAAACATATGGCAGAAATGTTTACACGGCAATTGCTTCTCATCCATGACTATCGTTTTTTCTACCGTGAAATGCCGGCCTTATTGCGTTCTGATCCTGTCTTGCTTCTGCGATACCAGGAAAACAGAGACAAAAGAATGCGCGTGCTCGAGGCTTATTTTGAAAAGTTAGCAACCATCGGCATCCTGGATTTTAAATATCACGAATCGATGATCAATTCATTTGTGGTTAGTACCTGGATAATTTCTGATAACTGGTTGAACTACATTGAGTTCAAAAAACTTGAGGCTACTTCTGAAAAGATTCTGGAAGGGTATGAAATGATGCTCGACATACTCCGTCCCTATTTCACCCAGCCCTGGGACGAAGTGCACGCTGAGTCTATGCATGCGATTAAGGCTACGCTTGCCAACAAAAAGATTACTTGAGCAGTCGCTCTCTGCTCGGCTTCGAGTCTTCTTACCAGCTAAATAAAACCCATTGCGGGACGACGAAGTCATCGTAGATTACACTCATGCGCGCTTCCATCTGACCATCACCATCCTTATCAACAAGATAATACGGCTTACCGATTTTCGGCGTTATTTTTGCCATATACATTCTGCCGTTGAGTCGGTATTCCTCAATAATCGCGTCGTCTCGTCTAATAATGCTAACTTGAGGCTCAATCGGCTGACCACTTTCAAGGGGATCGGGAAGATCGGGCGGCAGCGGTGCGTCGCTAAACTCTTCCTCAATCAAGTTTTCGGCAAAGACTTGTCCGCCAAGACACAGGCCTAGTGCGAACACATATATCAATATCTTCATAATAGTTTTCCCATTGCCACTGATGTTTCTACTTTTTGTAATAGTCAAGAATAGCATTAATTACCTGTTCCAGCTCTTCCACCACCTTAAATAAGTCTAGATCAGCTTCATCTATGGCGCCCTCTCTGGCAAGTGTTTGCCTAAACCAGTCAACAAGACCGCGTCAATAGTCAAATTTAACCAGAACTATAGGAATGCGTCGACTCTTGCCGGTCTAAATCAAGGTTAAAATTTCTGCAAACTCATCCAGAGTGCCAAAACCTCCCGGTAACACAACATAGGCCGCAGCATATTTTACGCACATCACTTTGCGTGAGAAGAAGTGTCGAAAGTAGAGGGAGATGTCCTGAACTTGATTGCTTGCCTATTCGTGTGGCAAAAGAATATTAAGGCCGACACTCACATCTTTTCCGCCGTAGGTACCCTTATTAAACGCTTCCATCAGTCCCGGGCCACCACCGGACACCTCTCTATAACCCTCTGCCGATAGTTGTCAGGAAATTTCCTCAGCGAGAAGATTATAAGGGTGATCCGCATTGAAACGTGCCGAGCCAAACATGCTCACCGAGGGCCGAATGCAGGCTATTTTTTCATGCCCTTCCACAAATTCAGCCATAATTTGGAAAATCTTCTAGGATTCTCCGCTAAGATCAGAATCGTCTCTCATGTGTTGGGAAGACGGCTTGTTATCGTTCATAATGAGACTCTCCTTCAATTTGCACAGATCCTAACATTTATGACTGCGAACTCTCTCCTCCTGGTAGACGGATCCTATTATTTATTCCGTGCGTATCATGGTATGCCGGCATTGACCAATGCCGATAGCGAACCCACCGGCGCAATTTATGGCGTCATAAACATGTTGCGCAAGCTGCAAACTGAGTTTATTCCCGATTACTTTGCCGTAGTTTTTGACGCAAAAGGTAAAACTTTTCGCAGCGATCTCTACCCTCAATACAAGGCTCATCGACCGCCGATGCCCGATGAGCTGCGCTGCCAGATAGAACCAGTACACAGAATTATTCGAGCGCTCGGAATTCCACTACTGATTATCGATGGTGTAGAAGCCGATGATGTGATTGGCACCCTGGCAATACGAGCAGAGGCGGAAGGGCTCGACACCACTATTTCCACAGGCGATAAAGATCTAGCGCAATTGGTAAACAAGAATATTCGTCTACTAAACACCATGAGCGATGTCGTTTTAGACCCTGAGGGTGTAAAGGAAAAATTCGGCGTACCGCCAGAACGCATTATCGACTACCTGACACTGGTCGGCGACAGCGCCGATAACGTCCCTGGCGTACCCAAGGTCGGGCCGAAGACGGCGGCGAAATGGCTTGCTCAATATGGATCCCTCGAGGAAATTATCAACAATGCAAGCGATATCGGCGGCAAGGTTGGAGAGAGTCTGCGCGCTAATCTTGATCAAATCCCTCTCTCAAAAGAACTGGTGACGCTGAAGCTAGATGTGGAATTGGAGCTTTCACCTTCCGAGCTTGTCTGTGAAGAACCCGATGAAAAAATATTGAAAAAAGAATTCGAGCGCTGGCAATTGCGAAGCGGGTTGGCTGATTTTAACAGGACAGGTAAACCGACAGATACTAAACAAATCGATAAGCCAGCGCCGGCACCCGTAAAGAAAGTAGAAGCTGCCGCCGAAAAACCGCCTGCAACGACTAATTACGAAACCATCGTCGATGAAGAACAGCTCGAACGCTGGTTAAAGAAACTTGAACAGGCCGATATATTTGCCTTCGATACAGAAACTACCAGTCTCGATTATATGCAGGCAAGGATTGTTGGTGTTTCCTTTGCGGTTAGTGCAGGCGAGGCGGCGTATGTGCCACTTGCCCATGACTACCCAGGCGCCCCCGAACAATTGCCACTAGAGGCGACACTGGAGCGACTCCGCGAACTGCTAGAGTCCCCGCAGAAATACAAACTTGGCCAAAACCTGAAATATGACAAGAGCGTGCTCGCAAATCATGGCATTGAGCTAAACGGCATTGCCCACGACACCATGTTGCAATCCTATGTGCTCGACAGTACCGCCAGCCGTCATGACATGGACTCACTGGCAAAGAAACATTTAAACATTGAAACCATTCATTTTGAGGATGTCGCCGGCAAGGGAGCAAAGCAACTTGGTTTCAATGAAGTACCAATAGAAACGGCCTCACCCTATGCTGCTGAAGATGCGGACATTACATTGCGCTTACATCAAACGCTGTGGCCAAGGCTGGAAGCTTACGATGAGTTGAAGTCTCTCTATGAAAATATTGAGCTGCCTTTGTTGAGCGTGCTGTCCCATATCGAGCGCACCGGGGTTATGATCGACGCCGACAAACTGCTACAACAAAGTGCCGAACTCGCTGAAAAAATGGCGAGTAAGGAAAGCCAGGCCCACGATCTGGCCGGACAAAGTTTTAATATCGGCTCACCAAAGCAAATTCAGGCCATACTTTACGAGAAGATGAAGCTCCCGGTGTTGGCAAAAACACCAAAAGGTCAGCCCTCGACAGCCGAATCAGTTTTACAGGAACTCGCTCACGATTATGAGCTGCCACAATTGATCCTCGACTATCGCAGCTTGAGCAAGCTAAAATCAACCTACACTGACAAATTACCACTGCAGATTGACGCGGATAGCGCTCGCGTACATACCTCTTATCATCAGGCCGTGGCCTCTACCGGTCGTCTGTCTTCCGCGGATCCAAATTTACAAAACATTCCGATACGCACAGCCGAAGGTAGGCGCATCCGCCAGGCCTTTATCGCGCCGCCCGGCTATACCTTGATGGCCGCAGATTACTCACAGATCGAATTGCGCATCATGGCCCATCTCTCAGGCGATACAAACCTGCTCAAAGCCTTCAAAAATAATGAAGATGTGCACAAATTCACGGCCAGCGAAGTTTTCGATGTCGCCCTCGACAAAGTCGACAGCGATCAGCGCCGTGCCGCAAAAGCCATTAACTTTGGCCTGATCTATGGCATGTCTGCATTTGGGCTGGCGAAACAACTTGGCATCGATCGCGGTTCCGCTAAGGAATATGTCGATCGTTATTTTTCTCGCTATCCCTCGGTTAAGGCTTATATGGATGAAACCCGGCTCGCTGCGAAAGAAAAGGGTTATGTCGAAACCGTTTATAAACGCCGCCTTTATCTCCCGGAAATCAATTCCAGCAACGCTACACGCCGGCAATACGCCGAACGCACCGCCATCAATGCGCCAATGCAGGGCACCGCCGCAGATATCATCAAGCGTGCAATGATTACCATTGATCAAAAAATACTCAAACAACAGGAAAATATCAGGATTGTCATGCAAGTCCACGATGAACTAGTATTTGAAGTGGCGAATGAAAAGGTCGAGGAAATGCGCGAACTAATTTGCCAGATGATGAGCGCCGCGGGCGAGCTATCAGTGCCCCTGGTAGTCGATGTAGGCGTTGGCGATAACTGGAATGAGGCTCATTAAGTCATTGTTTATTCGAGATAAATGGCCTTAACTTTTAAGTTTGCGCGCATTCGACTAAACTATAAGAACAGACTCAATCATCTACTTAAATTTTCCACCAATCTGCTACAACGCACTTATCTAAAACAGGAAAAAACGATGTTATTGATCCCAGCGATTGATATTAAAGAAGGCAAATGTGTCCGTCTTCGTCAGGGCGAAATGAACGATGTCACCATCTACGGCGAAGACCCCGTGGCCATGGCCGCGCGCTGGGTTGACGCCGGGGCTCGACGCTTACACCTAGTTGATCTGGACGGCGCCGTATCTGGCAAACCAAAAAATGCGAATATCATTCATGATATTGTCGAAGCCAATCCTGACATTCCGGTTCAGGTCGGCGGCGGTATTCGTGACGAAGACACTATCCAGGCCTACCTGGACGCGGGAGTAAGCTATGTCATTATTGGCACGCGTGCGGTAACAACACCGCATTTCGTCTCTAATGTTTGTCTCGAATTTCCAGGCCACATTATCGTTGGCCTGGACGCGAAAGACGGCAAGCTGGCCACCGAAGGCTGGTCCAAATTATCGCATCATGATGCCATTGACATGGCACTTAGGTTTGAAGATGACGGTGTCAACTCTATTGTTTTTACCGATATCGGCCGTGATGGCATGATGACCAATGTCAATATCGATGCCACCCTTGAGTTATGCAGACAAATTACCATTCCCGTCATCGCCTCTGGTGGTCTTAGCAATATTGATGATATCAAGGCCCTTTGTAGGGTCGCTGATGAAGGCATAGAGGGTGCGATTACCGGTCGTGCCATCTATGAAGGCACGCTTGATTTTAAGGAAGCGCAGACACTGGCAGACAAG
>Ga0302127_10001814_pt1 | contig 12783 bp, 9 predicted proteins | sample CB4_SCM_MG_FD_204452 | JGI IMG/M metagenome (GOLD analysis project Ga0302127, IMG submission 204452) | Marine microbial communities from Western Arctic Ocean, Canada - CB4_SCM | ecosystem: Environmental > Aquatic > Marine > Oceanic | place: Canada: Western Arctic Ocean | collected 2017-09-24
GTCAATTATCACATCAAACAAAGATACTTTTATATGCGTCCCACTGTTTGTATTAGAACGACGAATTAGCGAGCGTAAAATCGCGGCATAGGCCGTCATGCCGGTACTTATGTCACACAACGATATCCCCACTCTGGCAGGACCCTCGGGGGTCCCTGTTACGGAGGAAAGACCAGATTCCGCCTGTACCAGTAAATCGTACGCCTTCATTTCGGCATACGGACCGGACTCGCCATAACCGGAGATACTGCACATAATAATTTGCGGGTTAATCTCTTTCAGACTTTCATAATCCAGACCCAGGCTGGCGACAGCACCTGATCTGAGATTTTGTATAAAGATATCGGCCTTACTCAGCATTGAAAGAAGAATTTCATGATCAGAAGAATCTTTCACATCCAGACAAACAGACTCTTTCCCCCGGTTTAACCAGACGAAGTAAGCGCTTTCGCCTTTCACCAGGTGATCATAGTTGCGGGCGAAATCGCCCTCTTCTCGCTCTATCTTGATTACCCGCGCCCCGGCTTCGGCTAGAAGATTACTGGCATAAGGCGCGGCAACGGCCTGCTCAAGCGTAACAACAAGTATGCCTTCCAGATCCTTCATCGATTAATAGGAACGAGGCAGGCCCAACCGGTGTTCGCCCAGGTATGCCAGGATTAAATTAGTTGAAATTGGTGCAATTTGGTACAGACGCGTTTCACGGAATTTTCGCTCAATATCGTATTCCTCTGCCAATCCATATCCTCCGTGGGTTTGCATGCACATATCTGCTGCGGCCCAAGAAGCTTCCGACGCAAGTAATTTAGCCATATTCGCTTCCGTGCCACAATCCTCTCCTTGGTCATAAAGACTGATGGCTTTATGCACCATTAATGCTGCGGCCTCAGTCTGCGCATAAGCCCTGGCGATAGGAAATTGTATACCTTGATTTTGTCCGATAGGTCGACCAAAAACCTTACGTTCATTAGCATATTGGGTTGCTTTATCAATAAACCAATTTGCATCACCGATACATTCCGATGCAATTAGAATACGTTCAGCATTCATCCCGGAAAGGATATATGAAAATCCTTCACCTTCAGTACCAATCAGGTTTTCTGCAGGCACTGGCACATCGTCAAAAAAAATCTCAGTCGTTGCATGATTCAACATGGTTCGAATAGGTTGAATCACCATGCCGGAATTCTTTGCATCATTTATATCGACGATAAAAACCGACAAGCCTTTAGTACGTTTCGGTACTGCATCCCTGGATGTTGTTCGCGCCAACAACACCATCAAGTCAGAATGTTCTGCTCGCGATATCCAAACCTTTTGGCCATTTACAATATAGTTGTCACCGTCACGTACCGCCGTAGTGGTAATGCTGGTGGTATCAGTACCTGCCGTGGGTTCTGTAACGCCAAATGCCTGGAGTCGAAGATCACCACTGGCTATGGATGGCAAAAATTTGGTTTTTTGTTCGATGCTACCGTGTTTGAGGATAGTTCCCATGGTATACATCTGGGCATGACACGCCGCTGCATTGGCACCGTTTTCGTGAATAGCCAAGACAATTTCGGCAGCAATCTTTAATGGAAGTCCGCTACCACCGAATTCTTCGGGTATAAGGCAGGCTAATAATCCAGCTTCGGTAAGCGCCTGTACAAATTCACCTGGATATTCTGCGTTTCGATCTTTCTCACGCCAGTATTCACCTGGGAATTCAGTGCAGATTCGCGCAACCGTTTGGCGTACCTGTTCAATGATATCGTCGTATTCCATATTAATGTTTTTCACAAGTGTAACTTTAAGAATATTTTGTTGGTTAATAATTTCTTTGTGTTGTCATTCTGGCGTAAGCCAGAATCCAGCTGTTCCAATCGACTGCTGGATGCTGGTTTTCACCAGAATGACGGCCAAACACCTGGTCAGATTTTCATTAAGAAGTAAAAATTGAAATGATAGAAATATTTTATCTTATATGCAGGATAAGTAATACCTTAAGATTTAAATCTTATTTTCAATTGTATGAATACACTCAAAACTGGGACAGGAAAGCCAGAAAACTATAATTACAAACTACATATTTGAATAATTTGGTCCGGATCCGCCCTCTGGTGCGATCCAGTCTATATTTTGCGCCGGATCTTTAATCTCACAGGCCTTACAATGCACACAATTGGACGCATTAATCTGGAATTGCTTCGTACTATTCTCCCTGTCAATAATTTCATACACCCCGGCTGGACAATAGCGTTGTGCCGGCTCGTCATAGATCGGGAGATTCTTTTCTATAGGGATCCCTGGATCTTTAAGGATAAGGTGATCTGGTTGATCCTCTATATGCTTTGTATTTGACAAATAAACAGAGGACAGTCTATCAAAGCTAAGTATTCCATCGGGCTTAGGGTAATCTAATTTCTTTGCCTCAAGGGTCTTTTCAAGGCATGCATGGTCGGGACGATTATCGTGTAAAGTTAGCGGGATACTGCCAATAAAAATATTCTGATCGATGAAGTTGTATGCCCCTCCGAGTAATGTTCCAAATTTGTGTATGGCCGGACCAAAACTTCGGCTTTGAAACAATTCATTGTGTAACCAGCTAGCTTTAAATTTTTCGGGATAGCTAGTTAATGTGTTCGCTCCATCAGAACTTTTCAGCAGTTGTCTAACTATTGCTTCCGCGACGAGCATGCCTGATTTCATCGCCGTATGAATGCCTTTGATCTTGGCAAAATTGAGAGTCCCCAGTTCACATCCGATTAGGGCACCACCGGGGAATACCATCTTCGGCATGGAATTATAACCGCCTTTACTGATTGTCCTTGCGCCGTAACAGATACGTTTACCTCCATCAAGATACTGACGAATAAGAGGATGGTGTTTAAAACGCTGAAATTCATTAAACGGTGACAGATATGGATTGCTGAATGAGAGATCTACTATAAGACCAACGGCAACAAGGTTATTTTCATGATGATATAAAAACGCCCCCCCTGGGTTTATATTATCAAGTGGCCATCCTACCCCATGCATAACCAAACCTGCTTCATGTCGGGAAGGATCAACCTCCCAAAGTTCCTTAAGTCCAATGGCGTAATGCTGCACATCTACATTTTCGTTTAGACGAAAATGCGCCTGCAAACGCTTACCAATATGGCCTCGGCTTCCCTCAGCAAACAAAGTATATTTTGCGCGCAGTTCCATACCCGGTGTATACACTCCTTCTTTCTCTTTGCCGTTGCGGTCGATACCGTGATCACCGGTAATAATCCCTCGCACAACATCGTTTTCGATTATCGCGTGTTGCGCCGCAAAGCCTGGGTAGATCTCGACACCTAAGGTCTCTGCCTGTGCGCCCAACCAGCGGCAAAGATTACCGAGTGAAATCACATAATTACCTTTATTGCGCATCGTCTTAGGTAAAAAAGTATTTGGCCACTTGATTGCTGAACTGGCATTACGGAAGAGATAAAATTCATCTCTAGCCACTGGAATACTCAAGGGTGCACCGAGTGACTGCCAGTCAGGAAACAACTCATTCAGGGCACGAGGTTCGAATACAGCACCCGACAGGATATGAGCACCAATTTCAGAACCCTTCTCGATTATACAAACACTGATTTCAGTGTTTGCTTCAACAGCCAACTGCTTCAGTCGACAGGCAGCAGAAAGTCCCGCCGGTCCAGCCCCGACAATGACTACGTCATACTCCATGATGTCTCTATTTACTGTCATTATTCAATATTACCATGGACAGTTAAATTCCATTGCCTCTACCGAAATTAATCACATGAAGGGTAGATTCCTTTAGATTTCTATACCCTACACCCCATCTCTATACGAATTAAACCTTTGCAAAAAAATATTATTTTAATTACCCTGAAACCATTATGTCAACCATACTTTCCCCTCGCAGAAGCCTGTTATTTACACCGGCCAATCGTCCTGCACTTTATACCAAGGCGCTTGAATCGGGGGCCGATATGGTCATCATTGATCTTGAAGATGCGGTAGCCGAAGATCAAAAAGAGCATTCACGTTCCAGTGCTATTGAATTTCTCGCAGAAGAAAGCGACAAAATTCCTGAACGAATTATTCGAATCAATAGCCCGCAAACAAAGGCAGGACAGGCTGATCTTGATGCCCTGCTAGATGCGAATCTCACCTCAGGAACCATCCTCATACCAAAAGCTGAAAGTGCCGAGGAGATTCGGGCTGTAAACCAGCTGTTGTCCAAAGGAGATCCTTCCTTGAAGCTGGCGATAATGATCGAAACCATTATGGGTGTGGAAAACTGCTACGAGATACTCAAGGCCATATCGCAGCTGGACTTTGTGATGTTTGGCGGAGCGGACCTTGCCGCAGAACTGGGTACCACTGTTGCAAAGGAACCCCTGGCCTATGGACGCGCCAGACTTGTCTATGCGGCAAAGCATGTACAATTAAATGTGTTTGATATGCCATGTTTAAACTTTAAAGATCTCAATCTTGTACGCTCGGAAGCTGAACATGCAAGGCTAATGGGCTTTACCGGTAAGGCTGTGATTCACCCTTCTAACCTGGATATTATCAATACTGTATTTACACCCACCAATAAAGAACTGGAGGAAGCCCAACGATTTATCGACGCATATCAAAACAGCAAAACAGGCGTCGCTGTAGTGGATGGTAAGCTGGTGGAAAAACCTGTCGTTCGCGCTATGGAAATTATCCTGGCCCGCGGTCATGCAGCAGGATTAAGACCCTGAACTGGGTGGCAATAGACAACCAATCAATAAAGTCAATTTTGCTGTCTCTGTCTCTGTCATTGATCCAATGTGTTTATTCGAATTCATAGGTGTTATTATTCAGTTTTAGATAAATTAGCTATTACATAATATATAGCTATTACATAATATAAGGTATATGCTGCGCCAGCGTATTACTTGATTTGATATTACTAAACGCGGTCATCTCAGAAAGCCAATCCCTATCCCTTCGATGGAAAGCTTATCCCTCTAAGTAAGAAAAGGCTCGCAAGCCGATAACGACATTATTATTTTATATCTGCGTGCAATTTTTTTAAAAAATTGCAATTACGCAGTTGCCAGCTTTATTGTACAAAAACTAATCTAAGGAATATTTTAATTAAAAAACTAGCATCTTATTCTCAAAAACAAAATTTAAGTTTGTCCGTATTGCCTTTATTGGACGAACATCAAAATGAAACTGTACCTATTGATTTTGTTCGCCCTGCTATATTTTCTCAGCATGCACATAATACTGACAATCATCCATCAAACGATCTATTTGTTATTGGCGTCACTGGGACTAATGGAAAAACTACAGTCGCGTATTTAATAGGCGAAGTATTAAAGCTTGCAGGGTATAAGCCATTTGTTTTAGGTACCTTCAATTCGGGAAACAAAGATTTATCAACCCCGGATTCACCAAAAATTCTTAAATTTATGAAAACCCATCTCGATCAAGGTGGGACACATTTTATAATGGAGGTCACGTCTGAAGGAATAGATCAAGGCAGAATAACAGGGATTGATTTTAACGTTAAACTTCTCACAAATATTACACAAGATCACCTTGATTATCATAAGACTTTTAGTAATTATAAAAAAGTAAAGTTAGGCTTTATGAACGAAGGATCTTCCCATAAGATTTATCCAAAAAATTTCGATAAAGAACCTATGGATTTTACTACTAAACTTTTAGGGGATTTTAATTTTTTAAACATCAAGGCAGCGATTAGTGTACTTCGGCATATAGGTATTTCTGAAAAATATATTGAGAGAACCTTATCTACATGTTCTCCTCCTAGAGGGCGTTTAGAAAATGTTGATAGAGGTCAATCTTTTATGGTGTTAATAGATTATGCCCACACGCCAGACGGTCTTGAAAATGTCCTACGTACCGTTAAAAATATTGCCATGAAAAGAAAGGGACGTCTTTTAGTTCTTTTCGGTTGTGGTGGTAATCGGGATCGTGGGAAAAGATCTAAAATGGGAAAAATTACCAGTGATATTGCCGACCGATTAGTGATAACCGATGATAATCCACGCCTTGAAGATAGTCAGGAAATCATGTCAGATATCTTGAGTGGTATAGATCCTGATTTTAGTAATTATGTTTTGATCCAAAATCGAAAAAAAGCAATTGAATATATTATCAATCAATCTGAAAAAAATGATGTTGTGATACTTGCGGGGAAGGGGCATGAAACATACCAAATACTACAATCGGAAACAATTGAATTTGATGACAGGGAAGAGGCAAGAAATGCAATATTAAGTAGATTAAAAAAGAATCCCCATATGTTTAACTCCTACAAAACAGAAAAGTCCGCAAATATTGCGTAGATAATTAGTACTACTACACAGAGCAATATTCCCGCCTGCCTCACTATTGGCCAGGGAGTCATATCCACAATGCTTTCTATCTGGTCTGAATGAACATCAGCTAGAGGTTTGAATTTTCCAAATGCCAGCAAAATCGAGACAAGTAACAGGAAGACTAATCCCAGAAAGTGAAATTCATGAATTGAACTCACCCATTCGGTAAACGGACTGATGAAATAGCCACAAACAATGATGATTATACCCAGCAATAGCGCAATTTTTGCGGCGATTGGGGGGATGCGTTTGAATAACATGCCACAAACAACTACGGAAAAAATTGGTATAAAATAGAGCCCGTTCATTTTTTGTAGATATTGAAAAATACTCTCATGCTGCATTAGAAGTGGCGCCATGATCATTGAGAAGACGGCCAGGGTCCAGCCAAAAATCTTGCCGCTTTTTACCACCTGATCATTGTTAGCTGTTTTATTAATTACTTTTTTATATAGCCCCAGGCTAAATAGTGTGCAGGTACTGTTTAGTGCTGAATTATAGCTAGACAATATTGCCCCCATCATTACCGCTGCAAAAAAACCAACCATAGCAGATGGTAAAACATGGTTAACCAGCATGCCGTATGCCTGATCAGCATTTTGATTACCCAATTCAGGAAACATGGTGAAGGCAATGATACCTGGTACTACTAGATAAAGTGGCCCGAATAGCTTAAGCACACCTGTTGCAATAACACCTTTCTGTCCTTCAGCCAGTGATTTTGCACCAAATGTTCTTTGAATAATTTGCTGGTTTGATGTCCAGTAAAAAAAATGTAACAGAAGAACACCGGAAAACAAGGTACTAAATGGCACAGAATTGTCTGAGCTACCAATGGAGTTTAGTCGTTCCGGATGTTGTTGTGCCAGCTCAGTAATTCCACGGACCAAGTCGCCGTCACCCAGGGCATCCAGACTAAACCAGACAATCATGAATCCGCCAATTAGCAGACCAATACCATTTAATGTATCAGAGACGGCAACGGTACGAAGCCCTCCGAATAGGGCATAGAGTGATCCTATGATCCCTACTGTCCAGACAACTATCCAAAGAACCAGTGGGCGTGATTCAATTCCGATAATGTCCTGAATATCCAGTATGCCCATTAAACCTGTGGCGCCGGTATAGAGTATGATAGGCAGTAAAATTAGTGCGTAGGCAGACAGAAAAATAATATTCGTAATAACCTGTGTCTGGTGGTCATATCTGATCTCAAGATACTCAGGAACCGTTGTTACCCCATATTTTAGAAACCTTGGTAAAAAAAATAGTGCCATCGCTACCAGTGCAATAACCGCTATAACCTCCCATGCCATGACCGACATACCATCAATATATGCCGCCCCGTTGAGTCCCACCATTTGCTCAGTTGATAAGTTAGTCAGTAACAACGAACCGGCAATTAACGGCCAAGATAGTGTTCTCCCAGCCAAAAAGTATCCAGCGACAGATTTATGATCGTCTTTTCGCGTGAAAAAGATTGTCAATCCAGCGACAAGCGCAGTAACGAAGATAAATGAGAGGATAACCATAAATAGATCCTATATTAGATATCCAAATGGTTTAATCATTTAATGTGTCCAACGCTTTTGAGAATTCAGGCAATGCCTGGAACAGATCCGCAATCAGACCGTAATCGGCTATTTCAAAAATGGGTGCATCCATGTCCTTATTTATTGCCACGATTACTTTACTGTCTTTCATGCCGGCTAAATGTTGAATGGCGCCTGATATACCCACTGCGATATATAAATCTGGGGCCACGATCTTACCGGTCTGCCCAACCTGATGATCATTGGATATATAATCCGCATCCACGGCGGCTCGTGAGGCTCCGATTGCCGCGCCCAGTTTATCGGCTAAGTCCTCCAGCAATTTAAAGTTCTCTGCGGCACCCAAACCACGGCCACCTGAGATTACAACCCGGGCTGTGGTCAGCTCTGGTCTATCCGACGTACTAAACTCATTCTTTATAAATTCTGATATCCCAACCATTGGCGTGGCGACTATTGATTCGATTTGAGCTGTCCCATTTTCAGTGTCCGCTGGGTCAAAGGCTGTAGTACGAACAGTTATGACCTTAATAATATCCCGACTCTGTACAGTGGCCAGAAAATTGCCTGCGTATATTGGTCTGACGAATGTATCAGGCGAATTAATTTTTACGATATCAGAAATCTGGGCAACATCCAGTAATGCGGCTACTCTGGGCATGAGGTTTTTACCGAAGGTCGTGACAGGTGCAAGGATATAGTTTATTTCCTCTGTCACCTGCGAAATTATCAGGGGAGTGAGCTCCTCTGCCAAACCATTTTTATAATGGGCAGCATCCGCCATACAAACCTGTGTAATCCCCATAATTTTACTGGCAGCATCGGCCACAGCACTGCAGTGATAGCCAGCGATCAGAAGCGTAATATCTTTCCCCAACTGTCTGGCCGCAGAGATGGTAGGTAATGTTGAAGCCGAGAGGCTGCTGTTATCATGCTCAGCAATAACGAGGATACCCATATCAGATTACCCTGGCTTCATTTTGGAGCTTGTCTACCAACTCTTCTATAGATTTAACTTTGATACAGCCACTTCGTTTAGGTGGTTCATTAAGACCTAATAGCTTCAGCCTCGGTTGAAAATCTATATCAAGGTCTACTCCTTTTATACGATCCAATGGCAATTTTTTGGACTTCATTATATTTGGCAAACTTAGGTATCGAGGTTGATTGAGGCGTAGATCAGTGGTAATTACTGCTGGCAGGGTAAGTGCTACTGTCTCCAGGCCATCATCTACTTCACGGGTTACAATGGCCTTTTCAACAGATAATTCAATTTTTGATACAAATGTCCCCTGCGACCAACCTAGTAATGCTGCTAACATTTGTCCAGTCTGATTATTGTCCTCATCTATTGATTGCTTACCCAGAATTATCAGATCAGGAGATTCTCGCTCTACAACTGCTTTTAGGAGCTTGGCGATCCCTAGAGGTTGTAACAATTCGTCTGTTTCTATTAATATAGCCCTATCAACACCCATGGCTAATCCATGACGTAACACTTCTTCTGAGGCTGTTGGTCCAATAGAAACAACGATCACTTCCTCAACTTTACCAGATTCCCTTAAACGCAGCGCCTCTTCAACTGCGATTTCACAAAACGGATTTATACCTGTTTTAATATTTTTGGTTTCCACACCAGTACTGTCTTGATTAATGCGCACTCTCACGTTTGCATCAATGGTTCGTTTTACAGGAACAAGTATCTTCATTATTTATCTCACTATCATTACTTATATAAGGTAGAATTTTTTATATATGGGTAGTTTTAGATACGATTATATGAGTTACATCTAGTCTGTAAGGAAAAACAATGAATCTAAAAAATAGTTTAACCGGACAACTGGTAAATCTTATACAAGAAAGAGAAATTATAAACGAGGATCTAAATGCCTGCACGTTTTTTGTTCTAGACGCTATTGTTAACGCTATAGCTGGAGCTAAAACAGATGCAGGGAAGATAATGATGAAGTGGTCGGAGTCGATGGATACCACTGATGCAAGTCGCCAGGCGTTTCTAGGCGGTGCGTTGATACACACTCTGGAGATGGATGATTTGCATAAGCAATCGGTTACGCATCCAGGATGTGTGGTTGTTCCCGCTGCAATAGCAGTAGCAGCTCGAGAAGGTTTGTCTGGTAAAAAATTGCTGATTGCAATATTGCAAGGCTATGAGGCGATGTGTCGAATTGGAAATGCTGTGGGTAGATCCCATTATAAAATTTGGCATAGTACTGCTACCTGCGGGCCTTATGGATCTGCTATGTCCACTGGAAATTTACTGGGACTCTCTCCTGAACAACAGATATGGGCCCTGGGTAATGCTGGCACCCAGTCTTCGGGGCTCTGGGAATTCATGAATTCTGGCGGGATGAGCAAACATCTGCACGCAGGTAAAGCAGCAGAAGCAGGGATACTGGCAGCTGATCTGGCAAAATTAGGTTTTACCGGGCCAACAAAAATTCTTGAAGGAGAACAAGGAATGTTTCAGGCCAGTTGTACGGATGCTAATCCCTCAGAAATAGTAACTTCGCCATATGGAGCATGGCAACTTTCGCAAACCTCCATCAAACCATGGCCTTGTTGTCGCCACACTCACCCTGCGATTGACGCCGCATTAGAAATATCATCAAAGATTAAATCTAAAGTACAAAAGGTTATCATTCGCACCTATCAAGCAGCAATAGATGTATGTGATCGTCCGAATCCAGACCATGAATATGAAGCAAAATTTTCATTACAACATTGTATCGCTGTAGCGCTTCACTATAAAAATGTAGGTTTCGATTCCTTCACCAATACTGCGAGAAATGAAACTGCCAGAATCAGAAATGTAATTCAGATAGAATTCAGCCCTGAAATAGATGTAACATATCCAGGCGATTGGGGCTGTGATTTGGAAGTCGTTACAGAAGATGGACAGCTATTTAATGCAACCAGATTGCATTGTAAAGGAGACCCGGAACTACCTCTCGATCAGAGCGAGATGCTAGGGAAGGCACGCACATTACTAAAGTACGCAGGCATACAAGAAGATAAACAAGAGCACTTAATACGCTATATTCTTGATTTACAGAACCTGCCACGTGTTCCCGGTATAATTGAAATATTGAACTTAAAATTCTAACGTTAAAAAAACAAAACTGTCAGGTGGTAAAATCATATGTCAATAATTAAAAAAGATGACCTAATAGATAGCGTCGCAGATGCTTTACAATATATATCATATTACCACCCATTAGATTTTATTCAGGCTGTCCATGAAGCATATAAAAAAGAAGAATCCCCATCTGCAAAAGATGCACTAGCACAAATTCTGGTTAACTCACGAATGTGTGCTGAAGGACAAAGGCCAATTTGTCAGGACACCGGGATAGTGACCGTATTTATGCAGATTGGAATGGACGTCCAATGGGATACGGATATGGACATTAAGGATATGATTAACGTAGGCGTTAGACGTGCATATACAAATCCTGACAACGTATTACGTGCATCAATCATGTCAGACCCCGCAGGCAAACGTAAAAATACCGGCGACAATACACCAGCAGTTATACATTTTGATATGGTTGCTGGAAATACCGTTACTGTGAATATCATGGCAAAAGGTGGAGGTTCTGAAAACAAATCTAAATTTGTAATGCTAAATCCTAGTGACAGTATTGTGAATTGGGTAGTTGATACCATCTCCACACTGGGCGCAGGCTGGTGTCCACCAGGTATATTAGGCATTGGTATTGGTGGCACCGGAGAGAAGGCGTTAATACTTGCCAAAGAATCATTAATCGCACCAATTGATATACAAGAACTCAATCAGCGTGGCGCTAATTCACGTATTGAAGAATTAAGATTAGAAATTTATGACAAGGTAAATGAGTTGGGCATTGGTGCTCAAGGTCTTGGTGGACTTACCACTGTTCTGGATGTAAAAATTCTCGATTATCCTACCCATGCTGCCTCATTACCTGTCGCGCTTATCCCCAATTGCGCGGCCACGCGTCACATACATTTTACATTGGACGGGAACGGATCTGTTACACAAACACCACCAAACCTGGATGACTGGCCTGATATTAGTTGGCAATCAGGAGACAATACTAAATCTATCAACCTAAACGATATTAGCCGAAAGGAAATTACACAATGGAATGCTGGTGATACGATCCTGTTGTCAGGGAAATTATTGACGGGTCGTGATGCTGCGCACAAGCGCATATCAGAAATGCTGGATAACGGAGAAAACCTGCCTGAAGGTGTCGATTTTAATAATCGATTTATATATTACGTTGGCCCGGTAGACCCGGTACGCAATGAAGTTGTTGGTCCTGCAGGCCCGACAACTGCATCCAGGATGGATAAATTTACTGAAATGATGCTAGCTAAGACAGGCTTAATCGGCATGATTGGAAAAGCAGAACGAGGTCCAACTGCAATTGAAGCCATTAAAAAACATAAAGCAGTTTATTTGATCGCAGTAGGTGGTGCCGCGTATCTGGTATCAAAAGCGATTACTTCCTCTCGTGTTGTTGCTTTTGAGGAAATGGGCATGGAAGCAATTCATGAATTTGAAATAAAAGATATGCCCGTCACCGTTGCAGTGGACTCTCGAGGCGACTCTATTCACACGACAGGACCAGCAGAATGGAAAAATATAATTTTAAAGAAAAAAGTTAATGCTTAAGTTGTAGAAATATCAAGAGACTTTGAATCCAGCATCGGATAGATTACACCATTGCCTCAGCCCAATTTGTCAGAAAGTTATAATAGAAATGTAACGTTCTATTCTTAGCGATACGTTATGAAATCAAAAATCCGACCGCTACTACTCTTTTAATATATGTTTTGAATATAATTGCAAA
>Ga0302127_10001825_pt1 | contig 12765 bp, 10 predicted proteins | sample CB4_SCM_MG_FD_204452 | JGI IMG/M metagenome (GOLD analysis project Ga0302127, IMG submission 204452) | Marine microbial communities from Western Arctic Ocean, Canada - CB4_SCM | ecosystem: Environmental > Aquatic > Marine > Oceanic | place: Canada: Western Arctic Ocean | collected 2017-09-24
CAATGCGTGGGTTGCTTGAATTGACCTCTCAATTCTTGGCACTAGCATTCTAATTGGTCGATATTTTTCTTGCTCAATGTTAGTGAGTTCAACATGAGTAAATAGGGTATGGTTTGGTACCCAATCTGGCAAATTAGCACTATCTCGGATTGCAGAAATGTCATTAGGAACAAATCCGTGTAATCCAAGTCTATGACTACCTGAATTAGCGAGTACATGCAATGGTTTGAAGCGAGTCAAGGCAAGTATCAATCGCTCACGCAGAGGAGAAACTGTTGGTGGATGGTCAAGGAAAATAATACCATCAATCCTTGAGAGACCAAATGGGACATCAGAAACTGGGAGTGTCTCTAATATGCTAACTAACGAAGAAAGTTGGTCATCACAATGTATACCACCTAATTGCCCAGACAATTTCGTTAGCAATGTTCGGAATGATAGTAAATCTGGTGATGCTTTTGATGTGACTAATTCTTCACTTAAACTATGATTTAGGTTGGTAAGGTCGCGACTCTTACCGCGCCCCCAGTGCTGGTCTGGGAGACTATGCATAAGTGGGAATTTTAGAGCCCTTGCTGCTTTTTTACACTCCGCGTGTAGTAGTATTGAGAATGGCCCATCTGAAGGCAATAATCTAAGGAGGCGCAACTCTGCATGAAGTGACGATACTAAACTATCCAATGTATGATGACTAGTACGATCTATCGGGCCATCCTGCTTACCACCTTTTGCTAAGTGGTTCAAAGTAGCTCGCCGGGCAGACTCAGTTGGGTGAATTGTGAGAAGTTGCGCTGGACCTCCACTGTTTAGGGGTCGTGGATCTTGCATTTGCAGCAAATAATGAGAGGTTAGCCATTCAGGAGTGTGCGCTGGTGGAATCTCTTCCATCGTAATTGTTTGGCAATTACTCACTTCCTGCACTACTCTATGCCCCCTACCTTGTGTATGCGAGTGTGACGGTTCTTGAAGGATTAACCGGCGATGTTACTCGAATCCTTTCTGTCGTGACTATCCCCCTATAAAAACCCCTAAGAAATTTACATCCAACAGTGAAGTTGCGAACTGTTTATGGACCTTGAGTTACAGGAGGCTACTGCTCTTGGGATGATGTGGAATTGAGAACTGATGAAGATTTACTCGATATACTCACACACTAAGAGTATCTACCTTTATTGAACATGAAATATTCATGTTACATAACCGATGCCTTTAAGAGAGTGTGCTATCACTGCAGTAATAGACTAAGAATCGGGATGCAAGAAGCAAAAACAACGTTTATCCGTCATCTGACTAGCGATAATATTCAACAATGGGATAATAAGTTATTGAGAACAAGAACGGATAAACACATGACTAACTTCAAGGCAGATTACTAGTTGACTCAAAAAGGTGAAATGAAAATGACTGAAAATAATACGACAAAATGTACAGAATGTGATGGCAGAGACCTTGAGCAAGACGAGGGTCGAGGAGAGGTTGTCTGTAATGACTGTGGCACGGTGCTTGATGACTATCAAATAGATACTGGACACCCAAGTGGCCAGGTCGGTGAAAATGCTCACATGAGCGCTCAGCGTAATGACAACGTGGCTGGAAAAACCACTCGCCGAACCTACTTCGACAAAAGAGAGGCGCGAAAAAATGGTCTTGGAAACATCATCAGAGCCGACCAAAGAGCACATTCACGAAGAAACGTGAGAGCAAACGATATCTTTGATGAAATCAAGAGAATTTCTGGTTCTAATGCTGTTGCTAGAGCCGCCATCCCAATTCTGAAGAAATGCTATACCAAAGAAGGGGAAGGAGATGGGCACGGTAAATTACCACTTAATCAAATGAGATTCATTGGGGCCAAGGGTAAAGACAAGGACAAAGATGCAACATACATTATCAGAGTCAGTGCAATAGCAACTATGAGAATCCTTTCAGATCTTGGTCGTATACCATACCAGTACTGGCAACAAGATGCTGATAAACTCGGTCTCAGCAGAAATGATGTTACCGGGGCAGTGAAGATTATCAAGAAACGCCTAGTCAATCTATTTGCCCATGATCGTCTGTCATCAATTGACCCGATGGTTGGAATGAAAAATTCTCGACGAAACGCCATTGACGCCTTTGAACAAAAGTTAAGAGAGTACATGAGGCAACACAAAATTCAGCATGCTGAAAAGTTGCTAAAGTGGTTCACTGAGAGGATTCAGGTGCTTGATTCAGATGGTGAGGGACCCATGGCACAAGAAAAGGCGCGAATGCTTCTAGCAATGATTGCCGTCTGTGGAGTTGAACTATTCGACGAAGTAAAAATGACCAAGAAGAGTATCGCTGAAGAAATTTTCAATCTTACAGTAGGGGGTGTGAACTCTAGACTAAAGGGTGAGCAACACGGTATGACAAAGAAGCAATTCATCAAGAAGTGGAATACAAACGCAAACACCGCTTGAGGTGTGAATCGGTTAAACAGTCGGTTTAGCTAAAATCACTGATCTTTGCGACTGTGATTATTTGCCACTAGTGCAGCACCTGCTAGACCAACTACAACCCACATTGCCCCGATAGCAGGTAGGCCAAACAACCCACTATCCTCTGGTGGGTCAACGTCACAGCAAGAGATTAACAATTCCTCGCTCCATTGATGTACAAGCACAAGAGACAGGTCTTCACCATCCCATGCTAAGGGAAGAGTGTAGTTCATTGAGCCTGAATTACCATCCAACTCAATCATGTCACGCACCACATCATGATAATCACCTAAACCATTAGACCCCTCTTCAAAAGTGGCTGACGCCTCAACTACGAATATCAAAGAAGTGGTAGATTCTGGTAACCAATCACCTGCTTCAAGATTCCATGTTAGTGTCCCTGTTGCCATATCTCCACTAGACCAAGAAAGTGATGAGGTCGCTGATACCTGAGAGTATTGAGATAGTTGTGCGAGAGACTCTGCGTAATATGGTTTCAATTGCTCACCGTCTAATCCACCACTTCCAGCATGCATTGTTTCACCATTGATGATAATTGTCGGTGGTGCACGCTTAACGCTAACAGTATCCTTTGATGCATCACCATATCTCTCTTCCCAACGATGGTCGGCTGCTTCTACCCCAAATGGGTCTTCCACTTCACCTATAGCCCGGTGGAAAGTAAGGGTCACAGTCTCACCACTTCCCTCTGCAATCGCTGCATATAGCCCCTCTTCTGCAAGCACACAGTTTTCACACCATGACGCGGTATAGACTTCAGCAATAGATGGATAATCAGCCATAGATGATTCAGTTGACGCATTTGTAACGTTAGACACCTCTATTGAAATGCCACCAAATAACCCCTGACGATAATCTGCTGTTGGAACCGGAGTGGGGGCTGCAAATACCATTGGCAACATCAGTAATGCGATGCTCAGCACAAAAATTTTGGTCCAATTCCCTGCCGACATGAAGTGCCCGACACAGCGTTTCGCTGTGAATGCAACGGTTGGTTGAGTAATGTTTTTTGAGTTGTAAACGTATTCAATGATGATATCCTATTCCATCCTCAATTGGAATATTCAACCGATTGGGGAGTCTATCTAGTAGTTGATTTGGTGCTATTGGGTTTGGGAACAGATTCCACCAGGGTGGTTCACCTGGACGTCCATGACGGCGCTCATACGGACCTAACATCTCCACAAGCTCTCTACGTACCCCTTGAACAGGGGCGTATACCCGTTCAAACACTTCGAAATCACCACCTTGCTGATCTTCCCTTCTACGGAAACCCGTCAATCTTGCTAACCCTCTCACAAGGTCTAACTCATCCACATCACGCACTACCCAAGCCACCATTGTATCATCAATAGTTACTGCATTTGGAGTTTCACGTGGGATTCGCATAATATCACCTATTGGGGTATTTATCATGACTCGAAAGACGGCTGGAAAAATGTTTAGCCAGCGACCGCGATGACGACCTCTGTCAAACCTGTAATCCCGTCGTTGGATTTCTAACCATCTAGGATCGTCAAGATGAGGTTGAATTCTGTCGTCACGATCAGGCGCTTCCCTCAATCGCGCTTCCCTCAATCCATTATCAGAAATGAATTTAGCGAGTGGTTCTAACTTCTGAGCGGATGTCAAATCATCCATCAATGTAAGGATGACACTTGAAATGACATCGCCAACAGGTAATTGTTTGAAGTTGCCATCTTCATGAATGCAAATTGGCATACACCTTCCTTTCTCAAGATTCTCCAAACTTTCAGCCCCTGTCACTGTAAATCTAGCACCATGTGCCCCTGGACCGGGCCCGACCGCGTAAAATAACCCAGATGTGCCTTCAATTTTAACATGAAATTCACCTTCAGTTGAGACTGTGATTCTTTCATCTGATTCACAAATACCTCTCAGTAATAATAAAGCCCGACATTCTGGATCTGCAGGCATCAACTCCCCCTCATTTTCATGCCAACACCACTGTAATGCTCTGAGATGTTGATGCTCATCTGAGGAAGGAGGTGATAGAGCCCAACTTGTCAAAAGCGCCCAAAGTCGTGGCCAAGGGGGGATTTGAGACCATATCCACTTGCCACTTTTGATAGTCCTAATTTGGAGTTTTCCTTGATGAATGCGAAGTGAGGGTCCAGCCCATTTGCGCATCGTAGCCAATGGTGTGCCACCATCCATTACTTCACGCCACCTCTTTACCCACAATTGATTATTTGATTGAAGTAAATCCCAATCAATATCGCTCCAGCCCTCTTCAATACCACGAATTTCATTTTCCCGATGATAACCGCCCACTATACCATACACCATCGGGTCTCCAAAAGCACGGGCTGCTAAGCGGTTCATACCAGCATTCCAACGTAAAAAGAGGTCTGCGCCCTCAAATAAAGCACGGCCCGGAGGGTGTTCTCGGCGCAATAGAATGCGTTGCATCCTATTCATCTGACGGTTTTGATAATTACCCCGCACATTGTGTCTATCGACACGACGATTTGCAACGATAAGGAGGGTTGCGAGTAGTGACTTCCAATCACAATTCTCAAACCGCTCCCTCTCTTTTGAATTACCAGTCAACGCTCTAAGTAGATGGTTAATAGGTACACTTCCCGGTAAAGTTCTACCATCAATAGCCCAAATATCAGAAATCATCGAAAGATGGCTTCCATCTGGAAGTGGTATTCCTTTCTGTAACATTTTTTCACCATCATCATCATCACGGTTTGGGATGCATAGACTATTGCGTAATTTTTTGAGTTGGCGTTCTCTTTTCTCATCCGTTACAAACCATGGATCATTTCCATCCGGGATTTCTTGAGTAGGCGAGAAAGCCCAATCACTTTCGCCATTATCAAATTCCTCAAGAATGGCCCTCCAACGGGGATGGGCTGTTCTACGACGATTCGGCGATAAGACCGCATTGATGGATTGTCTCGCTGCTAGAGACGGCCTACCCTCAAAACCAGCCCCAACCAGGAGTGGCGCGAACTGAGCACACCGATTGCACCAGCCAATATCTTCTGAACTCAAATTGTCTGCGCAAGTAATACATTTATCCATCTCAAATTCACCGAAGGCAATCCCCTTCGCAATTGAAATGTTCGTTACCCTTTTTCAAAGATGCAACCGAATTCATAGAAACATGTTCAAGGTGGGGCTTGAATACAATGGCGTTCCCCTCTGGCATTGGCTTCAAATTTCCAAATATCTTCTTCACTTGTGAGCTGTTCATCTTCTGGTGACTGATTTTCAAGACGATTCTGTACAGATATCAGGAATTCACTATTATCATCATCTGATTCTAGCCAGGCATTGAATATACGATTTTGTTCTTCTGACTCCTGCCCAACCCACAGGGGGGAACTTGTTTCTTCATCAATATCAAATACCTCATCGTCCCATTCTTCGTCCCACCCATCATCATCATCATCAACATGGAAACCATGTGGATGATTTTTAAACATCGTAGACCATTCTTTGGCACTTTTCCCAGCAGTGTTTTCGAACCAAATTTGGTGTAGCATCATTAGGGTTGTGACATTTTCGGAACTTACTAGGTCATTGCGTAGAGTTAGAAGATAAGCTGCTAATTTGTCAGCAAGTGGGTATTCGCCCATCATATTTTCAGTTATCTCGATGCATATTTTGATTGGTTTGTCCCATGACTTCGCCGCTTTCTTGTTGCGAAAACCATGTACTTCTATTGCTGAATCTGATGTGATTCTTAAAGGACGAACTGAGTACCAGAGGGAAGATGTTCCCTCTACGATGAATCCATCATTATTTGACAACAAAACTGATTCACCCAAAGATTCGTATGTCTGTGCAAGTAAGGAAAGAGCTCTAAATTCTGGTTTTGGACCGATTGGAGTACAACCCTCGTCACAATCTATTGCCCATTGAATTGCCCTCAAGTAGTTATTATGCTCAGTAGTTGGGTGATAAAGTGACCAACCGATTAAATGACGCCATACATCCATGTTTTGAGGCAATTGTTTGAGTGTGTAACCATGTTTCCCACGAACAACTAGATGTAATCGCTGTTTGTAAACCACTAACGACGCGCCTTGGATAGTATTTCGAGCATAGGCCTCACCTGAATCTAGAATTTTTCTCCAACTAGTAGCGATGCCACCAAGATGGCGCTCCGCTTTGAGCCACATTTTTGGTAAATCCTTTGAATTCGGTTGACAAAAAAGCGTCATGATATTATTGTCAACTAGAGATGCGGCGTAGTGGATGAATGGATGGCTTCTTTCTAATCTTCCATATGGTGGGTCAAAAATGAACATTGTTTCATCAACCCCCTCATCAAAAAGAGGGGGTAGGCATTCTGTAAAGCCACTTTGAAACCATGCGTGAGTGGCTATTTCACTATTTATGAGACATTGAGTTGAAACATTGAGAAGTTGGGTCAACTCAAACCAATCAGAGAATGCTGTAGTGGATCCTCCAGATTTGATGAAAAGTTCAGAGATGTCAGCAAGTGGTTCTTGGCACCACTTGTGTTTACGTTCTCCAAAAATGTCGCCTTGTGTTCTTACCAACATTTCCTTACCTCCGGGAAGAGGTAATTTCTCAGCGGAAATATTCTCAGTATTTGATGTCAATTCAGAGTAATAATGTTTCCATTTTGAGAGTCTTGAGCGTGAAAGTTTGAGCGGTTTCTTACTAGATTTCAACGCAGATACATCAGCAATGCTGGGTCCCGCTGAAATCAACGCCTCCCAAACTGCGGTATCATCGGTTCTATCAACACCTTCTAATGCTCCTCGTACCGTTCCAATTGATGCCTTATCAGGACGGAACTTACGGTCCACTTTACAGACATGAGATAGTACCATTTCACAGCGTTCGCAAATCAAATGTTCCAACACATCGGTATCGGAAAATTCAACCTCGTTTGAACAGTGTGGGCAATGCATTACTCATTGAGCACATATGACCCTATATCAACGAATGATTATCATCAATTCTCATTTGAATGGATTGGTTCTCTCTCCCTCTAAGAAGTGACATGTACTGGGTTGAAACGTCTTCATTATTCATGAGTGGTGGCAAATATTTCAACACTGATTATTATTACTCGGCCCAATATGATGACACCCTACGGGTGTCTTTGTTACTAATTAATAGGGAATAATACCTAGGTGTCGCGGGTTAACTTAAAATTTACCCTATGGGTAAAACCAATGAAATGTTATAAAATTGATACTTTTGGGGAAATCCCTCAAAACCCGTACTGCGGAGCGATACTTTTTTATAAGATGAAAATATCTGTCTATTTACTGCGAAGTACAGGTGAGTAAAATGCATTGGAAAAAGTTCAGTAGGGGGGGTCGTCTTCGCCGACGAGTTCGATCCTATGAGCGTGCATTCGACCAATTGTAACCCAGTTTTTTCCCACTCTTCTGGCTCTGAACCGGAGAGCGTTTTCAATTTGAATTCGCTCATTTGGGGGTGTGGTGTAACGGATATCATAGGGGGTTTCGAACCCCTTGACCCCGGTTCGACCCCGGGCACCCTCGCCGGTTTGAGTCTGCTAAATGGGTGTGTGAATGTAGCGGATATCACTTGGGACTGCGACTCCCTCGACCTGGGTTCAATTCCCAGCACGCCCGCCAAATCACAACAAAATAAAAAAGGAGAAATAAAAATGATAAAAAATAAGATAAAAAAGAAAATGAAAACAAAACAGGACGAAGGAAACTTTGACGCACAATTCGTATGCATCAATGGAGTTTCTAGATTCAGAGAACACCCTCATAGAGAGAGAGTTTGGAACTACATGGGGAGAGCGCCCGTAAGTATGTGCATGGTTATTGAACAGGATGATTGGGTTGAAATTCACAATGTTATAGTGCATAAACCTAGCCAAAGAAGTAGAGGAAATGGCACCGCTATGATTGCTGATATTAGGCAAGCTTTCCCCGACCATCACATCTGGGTAAACACGGGTGAATGCTCGAGAGGATTCTGGGAGAAGATGGTCGAGAGAGGTTACATTGATTCCATAGAAAACGAGTATTGGTGGCCTTGCTGGGACACCACCTGCATCACCTGCCATCCGACAAGGACGACAGGCAAGAGGAGGGCGGGAGCATGGTGAACCCAAACGACAAGGGGATCATCCCTCCAGAGGAGATGATTGACCACAACAATGAGAATTTCTCCCAGATTGAGAATGTGATGACCATTTTTGTCGCCTACAATCAGGCCAACATCCAACAGGGAACACCTTGGGATAACTGGCCAGAGTGGGAGCTTTGCTTAACGGCGATGAATCCCGATGTACACTTCGAGGAAGAAGACGAGTCAGGTGAATTCAGGGCTATCAGAGAGCACTGGTTGGCAGTAATGCAGTTCATCCACGACTCGGAGAACATCTCGGTCGATGGTTACACTATCACCGTGAAGGGTTCGCATGGGCACACTTTCTCGTTCGACATTTGCTTCGAAAACGAGATTTGGCTAGGATCAGGTGAAATGGAGACCCATGTTGAGAAACTCATCAGTAGCATCGGTAGGAGATTCATCTCAAGGCCGATTCCCTACATCATGCCAGGTGCCATCGGTCACAGTCTTGAATCCATGTGGGTGTGCCCAGAGCACGTACCCAAGTATGGTGGAAAAGACACCCACTTCTCAGAGGACTCGATTTGCTTAATGAAGGCCAATGATGACACATTTCCATCTGCGCTGCACTCCCTACTGAACCTCTGCATCGATGACACGAGAATCTGGGCGATTACCTATCTCGAAGACCTTGAGAAGAGGGAAAGAGCGGAATGGATGGAAGAGAATTGGCCCGGTGGAATTCCGGATCAAGATTGGGAGTACCAATGAGGTGAAAATATGTTAGAAAAAGAACTGAAAGAACTGATAAGAGCAATGAAAATGTTGATTGAAGCGAAAACTGCGAATTTAGCAGTTGAAACTGAAATGGACAAGATGAGGTTGAAGGATTTCCTCAAGCACGTAGAGAGTCAAGGACTCAATATGAGTAACGATGACCATTCTTCATGGCCAGATGACTTTGAGGAGGACTGGGAATGAGTTTGTATTGGACACCCAATGCCAACGCTCCTTTGTGGGATGAAGCAGGAGAGGGTGAGCCCGAGGGCCCATTCTTCTCCGACCTAGAGTTGGAGCACATCAGGCAGACAGGCCCAACCTGTGTTCCGACCACATTAGCGATGATTGCTAGAGCAACGGGTGCGGATGTTGGGCCCGAGGATTTCATGCCGCTCATCAACTCGCAATCCCCCCACACTTGGTCGAAAGTGCTGAAACAATATGGGATGCAACTGGCATACTGTAACCAGGATGTGAGAAGACTCGAGTACTACATCGACGAGCTCATTGAACACGAGGACTTGTTCTTGTTGTGCTTCTATTCAAAAGACCCACCCTATGAGCCCGATGAGAGTGGCAAACTGTGTACTGCACACATAGTGACACTGCACAAAGATATCATCATTGACACAGCCAAAGGGGACCAATATGCAAGTGGCAAGGCCAAAGATTATCCCAGGCTGTCAAGACAAACGAAGAGAATTTTCAGAGTAGTTCCAAAGGGATATGGAAGGTGTGTGTGATGTTGTGGAAAGGCAATGAATTATTCTGCAACATACCGCTACCGACCGCCAAGGGTAGGCCACTGATTGTGTCGCACCCTGGTGCCCACATGAACTACCTCGCCTCGTGGAACGTGATGGTGGATCACGGCGAGCCATTCGTGCTCGTTTGTGATGACCTCGGCCCCGCATATCCCGATGGTTGGTGGGCGCAGCACAGCAATTATGGAATGGAGTACTTCGCAAGACTCCAAAATCCCCAAGGGGTTGGGCAAGCCTACAGAAATCCCAACCTCCCATTCCAGAATTTGCTTGTGCACAGGGAGTTGGATGCCAACAAAGGGATGGAGGATTTTCCGCTGATTGACATCATGTATGTCGATTTCATTGAAATCTTCTTGGCCTACAATGGCGAAGTGGAATGGAGGCCGAATTTCATGGCAGCAGCTCCCAAAATGGTGGAGAAGGTCAGAGATGGCGGTGTGCTCATCATCGACAGAAAAAACGTGCATGAGGATTACGACCAATGGTTGGAATTCCCCCAAGGCGAATTCGAGGTTTCGCCTGGGATCACGTTGGAACATGTCGGCAAAGCTGAGTGGCTCATCCTCGAAGTTCCACTGAATGGAGGGAAACACGAGGTGGAAGCTGAAGTATTCAAGGTGTCCAACAGCAACCCTCTCGGAAATCCCGACGATTTCCTGATGACCCTGATGAAAGAGAGGAGATTGGCCCCTGAAGATTTGGAGGAACTCAAAGGAACCTTGCCCGCAAGGTGGCCAGAGCACCCCTCAAACGAGGAATATTATGAGAGGGTGAGTCAGCCGGAATTATTCGATAGGCCGGACTACCCTGAACCCCTGCAAAACGCTTGGAAGAGCGAGCAATACGACGAATGGTTGCAATGGCTCATCGACAATCCTGAGCACCTGAGGCCTGTTGAGAGAAATGAGAGAATCGTGCAGATTGGCAACACGAAAGTGAGGCTGATTCATGGCGACATTTTGGAGCATCTCGATTGGTTATCAGCAAACCATGCCAGTCTTGCCGTCAGAAGAAACCTTCAGGATTTGTGTATCGATGAGAATCATTTCTTGGCCAAGAATACAGTGAAATTGCAACCCTTGTGGATTAGGAAACCGATTGCCAATCTGATTTGGTCAGGGCCAGATGCCACACCGAATTTGACCAGTGAATTGCTGAGGCTCTCAAAGAGCAGAATCCTTGCAACCGTCTCACATGGACAAGCAACTTTGCAAGAATTGGAAGATGCCCTTGCAGACTACGATGGAAAGGTCACTGAATTGGTGGTTTTCCACTTGGATGAGGGGGATTATGAATGAGTGACGAAGAATGGATCCCAAGTAAGTATTGTAAGGCCTATCAAGAGATGAAACTATCAAAGATTGATAACATTTCAGAGCATTGTAAATTTATACATGACAAGTGGCCCATGTATCAAAGGACCTTTTTTGCCAATAATCCAACTGCAAGCGAATCTGATTGGCCTGTGTGGGAATCTTATTATCAGAGAGGGAATTGGGAGGATGATATTTGGTTTAGGGGTGGTGTAGAGTTCAAATACTCATGGCCCTATCATGCCGCATTTATTGAGGAATTTATGCTCTACTATATTCACAACCCTCAGCAAGATATCACAGAATGAGTAGCAGTTGGGTGGACAGAATCTACACACCATCTTTCATGCACCTCTAAGTAAATTATTCGATGAGGATACGAAGGTCATCACTCGATACACGATGAGAAGATATCACCAAGGATTTTGGGAATCGGAGATGGTCCATTGAGTTACTGCAAGCACAGTGAACGCTGCAGGATGCAGGCTAGGAGGATGGGATATTCACTGAATAATTGAAGGGTGCTCAACTAATCTGTGCAAAGGCATTGATTGCTGCATCTACATCCTCATCGGTAACATGTAAATGAAACACTGCTCGTAATGAAGTGGGTGAAATATCAAACAAGTCAACACCTTGGTCAGCTAACCCTTGAACGGCCTGTTTTGCGTCTTGACCAGCAGTGAGCGTGACATAGACCATATTTGTTTGAACTGCGGACAAATCAACCCTATATCCATCCATTTCATTTACAGCCTCACCAAATCTTCGTGCACGGGCATGATCATTCGCTAACCTGTCAACATTATTTTCTAACGCGTATATTCCTGCTGCGGCGATAATTCCGGCTTGTCGCATACCACCGCCAAACATCTTTCTCCAGCGATGTGCTTGGGAGATGAATTCTGAACTCCCTACCAAAAGGGAACCAACAGGAGCGCCCAAACCCTTTGACAAACAAATAGCAACTGAATCACAATTTTCTACCAACCTCGCTGCTGAAATCCCGCTAGCAACTGAGGCATCGAACAACCGCGCACCATCCATGTGAACTGCACAACCACGTGACTTCGAAATTTCACAAATCTCGTCAATAATATTGACTGGGTAACACGAGCCTCCGCCACGGTTTGAGGTGTTCTCTAAACACACTAGAGTAGCGTTTGGATAGTGTCCTTGTGAGCCCTCTGACTTACGGATCGCCTCCCCAACATCAACAGCTGTAATTATCCCTGAAGGTCCGCTTACCCGCGCTACCGAGCACCCAGAAAGTGCTGCATAACCCCCGCCTTCGTATGTGTAAATGTGACTATGCGTCTCCAAAACTATCTCATCGCCAGGATTTGTATG
>Ga0302127_10001827_pt1 | contig 12762 bp, 11 predicted proteins | sample CB4_SCM_MG_FD_204452 | JGI IMG/M metagenome (GOLD analysis project Ga0302127, IMG submission 204452) | Marine microbial communities from Western Arctic Ocean, Canada - CB4_SCM | ecosystem: Environmental > Aquatic > Marine > Oceanic | place: Canada: Western Arctic Ocean | collected 2017-09-24
TTAGGCAAAACGCGAGTTGCATAAACAGTCTTGCTCAAACTCGTTTGCTCAAATCATGCCAAATCAAAAACAAATTATGCGGCTAGTAGGTTAGTTTTTAGCGCCCGAAAAGCATCACTTTTTTGTGGCGACTATCCCTTGGGTTAGGCAAAACAGGTACTCATGAGCTTTTCCTCTTGGCCTCTCACTTACGGCGTTCCCTCCAGTAGCGTTGGATCTCTTTTAATATCATTTCTGTTTATAGCAGCTGGCCCGGGACGCCATATCCACACAAGTAGAAGCGGCATCTTGCCACTTCCGTTTCACAAAGTCGTCGCAGTCTGCTCAGTCCACAGACCGAGCTTCGTCGCCGTAGCTGACACTGCTGCGACACAGGCTGTCTCGGCGCGCAGCACATGTGCGCCCATGTGCGCGAGTTTCCAGCCATTTTTGCGGAAAACATCGCGTTCCTCAGGCGACCAACCACGTTCCGGCCCGAGCGCAATCACTGCGCTCGCACCAGCATCGGGTAAAACCGCGCCCAACGCGCCTTTGGCCTCGTAATTATCCAGCGCCACATGCACATCCGCGCCATGTAGCGCGCTAATCGCAGACTGCAAATCAGCATGCATCGCGACTTGCGGGAGATGCGTGCCAAAGGCTTGCTCGGTGCCGAGCCGGATACGGTCACGCCATTCATCGGTCTGCCATAGGCTGCTTTGCGCATACGAAGGTTCGCTACGCTCAGCCTCAAGAAAGTGAATGCCAGCCACACCGAGACTTGCGGCCTCAAACAGGATACGCTTGGCCGTATGCGGACGCGGCAATCCAATCAGCAAAGTAATCGGCAGCGGTGCGGGTGCTGGCTCCGTGCCCACGACCTCCAGCTCGAAAGCACCGTCAGCCTCGACGGCGACAACCTTCGCACGCGCACGAGCTCCGTTCACAAAGCCAAGGAAAACCAAGGTGCCGATCTTAGCGCGTAGCACTTTACGCAAATGCTGCGCGCGAGCATCGGCGCGCTCGAGTCGAACCGACTCAAAGACGTCATCAAAAAGCATCAAATTCATGGCGGAGTTGTTGGTTTAGAGGCAAAAGTTAAACCATCACTATCTTTGACCGCTTGACTGTGAACTGGCATTGGCTTACTCCACAACATTGAGCAAATAATCAACCCGTCCAGACTAACGAAACTTTGGTCCAGTTTGGATAACTCGATCACCAGATACTGCAACCCACAGGTCGAGCGCGCAACTTGATCCTTGTTTTTGACCCCGAGGCTCAAAAGCCGGTGAGGTTGCGCCTGCATTCCTTGACGTGCGGATAGCGCTTTGCCTCGATGGCGTAGTAGGCCTTGAGTAGATCCACTTCGAGGCCGATTTCGTCGCGGATTTTTTGCACCGGCCACTCGATGTATTTTTTGTAGTCGACTTTGGCCAGAGACTGGCAATCGGAGATGAAGCCTAGTCTTACAGCGTCCTTGAATACATCCAGATCCTGATCGGTAAACTGGTAGTTCTTTGGGTAGATGTATTTGGTGAGAAAACCGAATAGACGCTCTTCGGTTGTGGTGACTCGATTGCTGCTGCCCATGGTGAAGCCGAGCACGAACGCCTCGTCTTTGACCATTACTCCGCGTCCGAGCAGGATATGGATGTAGTCGTGCGTATCGAGGTTGGTCGCGCCATGGAAGATGTCGATGCCCGGCAGGTCGTACTTGGGGTTTTCAACAAGTTGAATGATTAGTGGTACGTCCTCCTGCTCTAGGCCGAACTCTTCGAGTTGGGAATGCGCCTGCTGTAGTGTGATGTCCGTGGTCGATAGAGGGATAAACCAGTTTTCAACTTTTTCGTCTGTCGTCATAAATCTGTGCTCTAGCGTGGAGCTTAGTCGATTGTTCGTGGAAACGAAAGGTCAAAGCCCCGCAGCTGGGAGGCAAGACAGTTAAAGAATTGAAAGCTGAAGGGAAACAGACCGGTCTACCTCTGCGGCAGCAGTCAAAACGGCTTGAAAACTGTTCTCAACGGGTTGAAGGTTAGCTCACCATGAAATCAAAACGAGGGAATAGTAATTTTATTTAATCCATCTGAAGATCTGGACCGACAATCTCAACAACCGAGATACTGTTGTAGTGGATGGTAAACCATACACATCGAATCAAGCCGCCATATGGCGATGGCGTAAACATTATCAACACGACTTCGCAGCTCGCATGGACTGGTGTGTGGTTGCTAAATTCAACCGAGTGAACCACAACCGGGTTGCTATACTGAATGGCGATCACTCAAAGCAAATTGTCGAAATCACCACGAAGTCCCGTGACAACATTAAACTTACTGCGGTCGGAAGCAGCGATCCAGACGACAACAAGATTAGCAGCAACTGGATGATCTACAGGGAAGCCAGTATATCCTCAAACGGCGTAAAACTTACCCAACTCCACAGTCTGGAAACCATTTTAACACTCCCGCAATTCGTTGGTGGTTCTTCTAAAAACAGAACCATCCACGTCATTCTTACCATTGAGGACAACGGCACTCCCAGTCTAACCGCATATCGTCGAGCAATCATCACTGTCCAACCTTGAATTAGATGGTTTTCTATGGAGAGTTTTCCGTGCTGCCCCAGGCCTCGAATAGTTTCTGCCGCTCGCCAGTCATCAGCGACTGGCACTCGCCGGTTGTGCCGCCGACGAAGACACCGCAAATGCCCAGCTTGGCCAAGCGATTCCTTCACACAAAATCTGGGTTCAGTAAACCGTAATTTCATTATTCATAATTATAATTGCCAAGTCACAGGAATGATGCTAGTTTCACTAAAAGCAGTTGTTACTTGTAAAAATGAAAGTGAAAAAATCAATCGCAGCAATCTTGGCGCTTGGCTTGGCAGCCGTCGCGGCGCCGGCACAGACCCAGTTGTTTTCCGATCTGGTCGGGCCGGGTTCGGTCGACTCGGTGAAGGCTGGAGGCGCCTTGCAGGTGCCGTTCATTATATGGGGCGGCGACATGGCGGCCTTCTACGCCAACGGAGGACTCAAGACCAAGTCGGGCACTATTTTTCAGAAACAGGGGCTCAATCTGAACTTGACGCCGGGCGATGACTTCATCCAGCAGGTGCGCGATTACCGCGCCGGCAAGTCGCCGTTCCTGCGCGGCACCTTCCGCATGATGGGGCAGGCGTCGGAGGTGATCGGTTCCGACCCGCGCACCAAGGGGGTGGTGATCCTGCAGATGACCTGGTCGGCCGGTGACCACATGATCGCCCGCGAAGGCATCAAACGGGTGACCGATCTCAAGGGCAAGACCGTGGCGGTGCAGCAGGGCGGGCCGCACATCGGCATGCTCGACGACGTGCTCAAGGCGGCACAGCTGGGCTGGGACGACATCACGGTAAAATTTTTCGGCGCACTCACCGGGCCGGGTTCGCCGGTGGAGGCGTTCCGTAATGACTCAAGCATCTCCGCCTGTTTTGCGGTGACGCCGGACATGTTTGGCCTTTGCACCGACTTGAACAGTGTGGGCACCGGGGCGGAGGGGACGGTGAAGGGTGCGCATGTGCTGGTGTCGACAGCGGAGTTGTCGCGCTCGATCGCTGACGTGTACGTTTGTCGAAAGGATTTTTACGACGCGAACCGCCCGCTGGTGCGGAAGTTCGTCGCCGGATATTTGAAGGCGTCGGAAGAGTTGGTGGACAAGCGCGCCGCGCACGATGCCGGCACGCGGGACCAGAGCTACATCAACCTGCTCAACCAGACGGTGCAGATTTACACCGAGGAAGTCATCCCGAACGCCGACGAGGCGCACGGACTGCTGCTCGACTGCACATTCGCCGGCTATCCGGGCAACGTGAGTTTCTTCGAGAAACAGGGCAACCTGCACGGCTTCGAGGCGTTCCAAAAAGCGTCGCTTGAGCTAGCCACCAGCCGGGGGTACGCGAAGCAAAAAATGGGGCTGTTTGCCTCCGGCTTGAACTACAAGTCGGATGAATTTATCAAATACTTGAACAAGACCGAAATGGTACAGGGCGAGCGGTTCCGGGCCGAGGCGGTGCTGTCGGAGATCGAGGAACTCAGCTCCGGCGGGTTGCTCGATGACCGGACCATCCTGTCGTTCACCATCAATTTCCAGCCCAACCAGACGGAGTTCAGCGCGGTACAGTACGCGGCCGAGTTCACCCGGGTGATCGAGATGGCGGACAAGTTCGGCAACGCCGTGGTCGCCATCCGTGGCCATGCGGATCCGACCAAGACACTCATCGACCTGATCAAAGCCGGCAACGCCAAGGGCACGCTGAAGCGCAGCGGCACCCGGGACAACTACCGCTACTCGCTCAACGGCAGGGCGCTTGACCTGAACGACACCAGCCGGCTGGTTGATGCCATCGGTGCCGGCGACTTCGACGGGGTGGAGGATTACAACCCGCGCCGCACCATGCAGGCCGCGCTCAACCTTTCGCGCAAGCGGGCTGAGGCGGTAAAAAAATCGGTCGTGGATTACGCCAAGGGCGAGGGGCTCGGGATCGACTTATCGCAAATGCAGCCACAGGGCGTCGGGATCGCCGAGCCGTTCATCGCCAAGCCGAGCTCCGTGGCTGAGGCGGGGCAGAACATGCGGGTGGAGTTCCGGTTGATCCGCGTCTCAGCGGAGGTAACACAGGAATCTGACTTTGATTTTTGACACTACTGAAAACCATGCCATGAAACATAAGATGAACTTAAAACATTTTTTGAGCCCTTGGCTAAGTGCGGTGTTGATCGGTCTTTGGGCCGCGCCGCTTGGCCAAGCAGAGGTGCAGGTGACCGACAGCGTGGTCGTGGTGGTAGATGCATCCGGCTCGATGGGTGCGGTGATGGCCGGCACGGGGCGCGACAGGATGTCAGTGGCCAAGGACGCTCTCAAGCAGGTGCTTGGCCAGATTCCGGACACAACCCACATCGGTATATTGGTGTTTCCGACGGGAAACTGGGTTTATCCGCTTGGCCCGCGCAAGGAGACTATGCTGGTTGGGGCGATTGACAGTATCCAGTCCGGGGGCGGCACGCCGCTGGGGGATTACATGAAACAAGGCGCGGATGCGTTGTTGAAGGCGCGCAAGGAACAGTTTGGCTACGGCACCTACCGCCTGCTGGTCGTGACCGATGGCGAAGCCGGCGATCAGCGAAAGGTGGAGACCTTCACGCCGGACATCATATCTCGAGGCATCACGATTGATGTCATCGGGGTGGAGATGACATCGCGCCACACGCTGGCTACCAAGGTACATTCCTATCGTAATGCGGACAATCCAGAGTCACTCAAACAGGCTATCACCGAGGTGTTCGCCGAGGTGTCTACCGGGGATGCTGGCAAGGGGGGAGAAAATGCATTTGAGTTGATCGCTGACCTGCCGGAAGCCACCGCTTCGGCCATGCTCCAGTCGCTCTCCACCTCGGGCAACCAGCCGATCGGCGAGGGACCGGTCATGCGCTCTGCCGAGTTGCCATCCTATTCGGGTGGGACGACAAGTTCGCAGTCAACTTCAGGAGAGGAGGACAACCCGCTTGTGTTTCTATGTGCTGCCCTTTGTGTGTTGGGTGTTCTCGGCTTGGTCATTTACGCGATCGCCAAGGGTAAGAATAAGTAATGTCAGAGGGAAACGGTTCCAAGGGGTGCATCGTCGCCATCGTGTGGCTGGTCTTGCTGGCCATCCTCGGCGGGGCGGTTTGGTATTTTTACACGAAACCAAAGTCCGAGCAACTCAACCAGGCCACCGGTTCCTCCAGCCAATACACCCATGAACTGTCCGTCGCCGCCGATCTGTTCTCCGGTTACGCCGTGCTGCGCTCCGCGCAAATGCGCGACAACCTGAAGTCAGAAGGCATCCGGCTGACGACGGTGGACGACGGTGCTGACTACGGTGCCCGGCTCGAGGCGCTGGAGGATGGCGACGTGCAAATGGCGGTTTACACGATCGACTCCCTGCTGATGGCCGGGGCCAAGGCCGGCGGTTTCCCTGCGTCGATCGTGATGGTGATCGACGAAACCAAGGGGGCGGACGCGGTGCTGGCCTACAAGAGTGCCGTCGCCTCGCTGCAGGATCTGGATGATCCCAGCGCTCGCTTCGTGCTGACGCCCAGCTCGCCGAGCGAGTTTTTGGCCCGCGTCGTCAAGTCGCACTTCAAGCTACCCAACCTTTCCGGCGACTGGATGATCGAGGCCGACGGCGCCGACGATGTGCTCCAAAAAATGAAGGACGCCGATCGCTCCGACAAGACGGCATACGTGCTGTGGGAGCCGCAGGTTTCCCAAGCCAAGAAGTTGTCCGGCGTCGAGGTGATCCTGGACAGTTCCAAGATCAAGGGCCTGATTGTCGACGTGCTCGTGGCACGCCGCGAGTATCTGCGCGATCATCCCGGCAAGGTCCGGGCCGTGGTCGAGGCCTACTCGCGTGCCGCGCACCATTACCGGAGCCAGACGGGCGGCTTGGCCAAGTTGGTCAAGTCCGACGACCCCAACCTCTCCGACACCGAGGCCAAGAGCCTCGTGGCTGGCATCCAGTGGAAAAACACCCTCGAAAACTACACCCACTTTGGCTTGGTGCAGGGCGCATCGGCGGGAGATTTGCTCAGCCTCGAGGACATGATCGCCAACGTCACCGATGTCCTCATCAAGACCGGCGCGCTCGAGAGCGATCCGCTCGGTGGCCGGCACTCCTCGCTCTACTTCGACCAGATCCTGACGGACATGAAGGCCGACAATTTCCACCCGTCCAACCGGATGAATCTCATCGAGGGGCTTGGCCAGGGGACGGGCGACCTGCAGGGCGTGCGCACCAATACCCACCTTGGGGCACTCAGCGATGACCAGTGGAAAACGCTTCAGTCGGTCGGCGACCTCGACGTGCCGTCGATCGGTTTCCGGCGTGGCTCGGCCGCCATCTCGCTCTCCGGCGAGCATGAGTTGAAACGGCTCAAGAAGATGCTGGACAGTTTCCCGAGTTTCTACCTCCGCGTCGTTGGCCAGGCGCGCGCCGTGGGCGATCCCGAGGCCAACCGCCGCTTGGCTCGCTCACGCGCCGAGTCGGTCGTCAGTTTCCTCAATGGCGAGGGGGTCAACACGGATCGAGTCCGCACCGAGTCCGCCTCGGCCGCCTCCCGGGCAGGCTCGGCCCAGAGCGTTCGTTTCGAACTGGGCCAGGTACCGTATTAAGGGAGCGCTGCAAAACGAACCAAGCGCTGGGCCAAGCGCAGCGTTGACGCCCCAGCCATTTCTGCCGATCTTTCCCTGTTCCCACAGCGGGGCAGTACATTGCGGTGAGCGACAACAAAAACATGGCCAAGCGGGTGATGGCGGATATCGTCAGCAGTCCACTCGTGCTGATGCCGTTCATGGTTGGCTCGATGGCGTTTGTGTCGCTCTTCGCGCTGGGCCTGAAAGGCTCAGCGGCGGTGGGTGCGGTGCTCATCGGCCTCGTCGGCACGCTCGCCTCGGCCGGCACGTTTTTGACAAAGTTCATCCTCGGCAGGGACGACCGCATCCGGAAATTCGTCGAGGCATCACGCAGCAAGGCCAAGCGCGACAAGCGGAAGGCGCTCGACCATTTCCACCACCGCCTGACGGTGGACGGCGACGAACGCACCGAGACCGCGATGCAGGATCTGCGCTCCCTGCGGCAGGCGTTCCGGCAACTCGACAAGATCGCCCCCGACCTGAACCGGGTGATGATCGAGGACATCCAGCAGCGCTCAGAGGAACTGTTTCAGCAGTGCGTGAGTTCACTCGAAAAAACACTGCAACTCTGGAAGACCGCCGACAGCCTGGCCTCCGAGATGGCCCGCAAACCGATCCTCGAGCAGCGCGAAAAACTGGTGGGCGACGTGGTCCAGACCGTCGAGCACTTGAGCCGGACCCTGGCCTCCGTGCAGGGCATCACCAGCCGGAGCGACGGAGACGCCCGTTTGCAGCGCCTGCGGGGCGAATTGGACCAAAGCCTGGAGGTGGCGAAAAAGGTTGAACAGCGCGTCGATTCACTGTTAACTGACGGGCGAGTACAAAACTTATCTGGAATCAATAACCATAAATAAAACGTTATGTTCGGAGCAATAGGTAGATGGTTCAAGGCAGTCTGGTACAAGATAACCGGTCAAATAGATCAGGCTCGTCGTGGATTGGACACCGATCCTCACGTGATGCGGGCCAAATTTGACGGCATCATCAAAGGCAAGGTTAGCCAGATCCACACCTACAAGCAGGCCGTGGCCACGCTCATAGCCCAGCAGGAGAAAAAGATGGCCAAGGTCAAGTCATTGACCAAGGAGGTGCAGAAGCTAGAAAACCTCAAGGCCGGCGCCCTGGCCATGGCCAAGCAGGCCGTGGCCAAGCTCCAGGGTGAGGGCAAAACCAAGGAGGAACTCCACGCCGACCCCGACTACAAGAAATGTCTCACCGCCTACAACGACTTCGCCGCCACGCTGACCGAGAAGCAGGATCACATCAAGGACCTCGAGAATGATATTGGTGAGTACGACGCCAGCATCGCTAATCACAAGATTAACCTGCAGCAGTTGCAGCGCGACATCGAGAAACTCAAGAGCGAGGCTGCTGACGCCGTGGCCGATGTGATCACATCCAAGGAGGAAACCGAACTGGCCGACATGATTAACGGTATTTCCAAGGATGGTATGGGCAAGGAACTACAGAATATGCGTGACCTGCGACATGAGGTGCGGGCCGAGGCGCGGGTTTCCCGGGAGATGGCTGGCACCGACAGCAAGGTGCAGGAGGCGGAGTTCCTCGAGTACGCCCGGAGCAACACAGCCACCGATGAGTTTGACTCATTGCTGGGCGTGGCCGAGGGAAAAGAAGGCGCGGAGACCGCGGCAGGCGAGCCGGAACAACTCGAAAAAACAAGCAGCGACAGCATCCTGCCGGAATAGAATTCAACAGGCCCCAAATTGAGGGCCTTTTTTGGGTTTACGATGGTTATTTAATAAACAATGAAAAATATAAACATAAAAACTAGCTGGGTGGTCGCCTTGGGTTGCGCCGCGTTAATCACCCTGAATGGTTGCAGTGGCAGCAAGGAAGCTGTGCCAAGCTTCTCGCTGGCCTGGAGCGAGTACCCCTCGTGGAGTGTCTTCGGCGTGGCGGACGCCACCGGCATCATCAACGGCAAAAAAGGCGAGCTGGGCCCGCTGGAGGAAAAATGGGGAGTCGACATCGAATTGAAGGAGGCCGAGTACGATCCCTGCCTGGCCATGTACGGCGCCGGCCAATGCGACGCCGTTTGCATCACCAACATGGACATTCTCAGTCCGGCAACCGGTCGGCCGGGAGTAATGGTACTGCCTACCTCGACCAGTGATGGTGCTGATGCTTGTTTGGTCACTGCTGACATCAAGTCGGTTGAGGATCTGAAGGGCAAAAAGGTTTTCGGGTTGGAGAAATCCGTATCGGAGTATTGTTTTGTCCGGAATCTGGAGTTGCTGGGCCAGAAGGAAGGGGACTATGAATTTGCGAATATGGATCCCGGGGCGGCTGCGCTTGCCATGCAGCAAAAGCAGGCGACACATCAGGCGATCGTTGTCTGGAATCCATTCGTGATGGAAACGCTGAGTAAACGTAAAGATGTTCGTGTCCTGTTTGATTCAACCAAGATTCCAAACGAGATCATCGATTCTGTGGTGGTGGCCAAGGCGAGTTTGGAGAAGGAAGGCGGCGAGGCGTTTGCCTGTGCCGTGATCGAGGCCTACTACGAGGTTAACAAGGCATTGGCCGACTCCGCCAAGCGTAACGAAACGCTTATCGCCATTGGCGAAAAGTTCTCGAACCTGGGCTTGGAACAGATGGAGATGGTGGTAAAGCAAACCCAGTTCTACGGCACTCCGGACGAGGGCCTGGCCGTCCTGACCGGGACTGAACTGCCGAAGATCATGGACACAGTGGTGTCGTTTTGTGTGACCCATGGTATTGTGGACAAGGCGCCTTCCATTGGTTACGGCGATGCAGCAAAAGCCGCGGACGCTGCGGTCCGCTTTGATCCGACATTTATTGAAAAGGTTAAACAGGGGTCGGCCAAATAACGCGTTTGCGATTAGTTATACCCGTCGGTAGATGATTCGCCGTCCCATAACCCGGTCTTGGGGTGTCGTTCTGGGATGCCTGTCGGTGCTGCTTCTTTTGGCGGGGTACACCTGGGTTTCGCACCGGCAACATCAGGTCAACCCGGACGACACAACGATTCCCAATTGGAGTCAGTTGTACGAGGGCGTGAAAAAGTTTACCCAGCCGGACCGAAAAGAGAAGCGGTGGATCGTGGAGGACTCGATCGCGACCGGGCGCCGGTTATTTTTAGGGCTTGGCTTGGGTGTTGTTTTCGGGTTTGCGATTGGGATGATGATGGGATGCATCACTCCGATTGAGGCATTTTTACAGCCTCTCATTTCGCTTTTGGCCAAGGTACCGCAAACGGCAGCACTTGCGGTGTATTTTGTTTTCTTCGGAACCGGGATGGAGATGTACGTGGCCATGATTGCGTTTGGCATCATTCCCGCCTTGGCAGTGACGGTTCATTTGGCAATCAAGGATCTGCCCTCGGAGATGCTCGACAAGGCGTACACGCTGGGTGCGTCCCACTTCGAGGTGGCAGCGGAAGTGGTCCTGAAACAGATCCTGCCCAAGTTCATCGACGCGGTGCGCCTGGCCATCGGGCCAGCGATCGTGTTTCTCATCGCTGCCGAGATGGTGGTGGGCGACGTCGGTTTCGGTTACCGGATTCGCCTGCAATTCAAGCTCACCAACATGAACGTGGTTTACCCGTACCTTGTAATGTTGGCGTTCTTCGGCTTTGCACTCGACTACGGGCTACGGTTTTTGCGGGCCAAGCTTTGCCCATGGTACCAGCGTGATTCAAAATGACCTTGTCCGACCAGAACAACTTCGGCCTTCAATGCCAGGGCGTGAGCCATTGGTTTGGTGAAACCAAGGTGTTGTTCGACTTGAACCTGAATGTGCATGCCGGGCAGTTTGTGGCGTTGATCGGGCCAAGCGGCTGTGGCAAGTCAACACTACTCCGAGCCATCCTCGGCACCCACCCGCCACACAGGGGAAAAATCCTCACCCTGCAAAACGGGCGCTTGGCCAATGCCGACCGGCCGGGACGCGACCGCGGCATCGTTTATCAGAAATATTCGCTCTATCCGTTTTTAACCGCGCTGGACAACGTCGCGCTTGGCCTGAAATTCGACCAGACCACCACGGCATTCCGCTGGCTCAACTGGGCGGGATGGGGAAAGAAACGCCGTGAGTTTCGCGACCGGGCTGCAGCGTTCCTCGAAAAGGTCGGGCTTGGCCAGGCGATGCATCTGTACCCGAGCCAGATGTCCGGCGGTATGCAGCAGCGGGTGGCAATTGCCCAGGCGTTGATCATGGAGCCGGAGATCATCCTGCTCGACGAGCCGTTCGGCGCGCTGGATGAGGCGACGCGGGAGGAGTTGCAGGAGATGCTTCTACAGTTTTACGAGGAGAACAAGAAGGCCATGGCCGAAGGCAAAAAGCCGCCATACACGCTGATCATTGTGACCCATGAACTCAACGAGGCCGTCCGCGTGGGCGACCGGCTGGTGGGCCTCTCACAATATTGGGACTGGAAGGCCGATGGCCATGACCGTAGTCCCGGGGCCACCGTGGTTTATGACAAACCAGCCCCGGTCTTTCGGCCTGATGAGCGGCCCGACTACGAATTGTTTGCGGACATCCGGCGGGATATACGGCAGGTCGTCTACAACCCCGAGGTGTTGCAACGGCGCGACGAACACGTTAATTTGAATCCAACTAGTTAATCACAAAACCAACATGGCAAGCGGCAACAACTTCCTTCGCACGGCCGGCCGGATTCTCAACGCCGGCCAGTCACGGGCGCTGATCCTCACCGGTAATATTCATGACATCTTCCACATGAAAAAGAGCAGGGCGGACGATTACTCGTCACTGGTCGAGTACCTCACCGGTAACTGGAATCTATCGAGCCTCATCCTGATCGTGTACGAGTTGAACGGCCCCATTCGCTTCCTGCGCGAGAAGGACGCCGAAAAGGTTCGTAAGGCATGGATCGAGTGGCGGCTGGGGATGAATCCCGACCAGTTGGCCATCAACCGCATGACCGCCTCCGAGGAGGTGCAGTCACAGGTCGATTCCGTCACCAGCGCCTACGATGACTCGATGCATAAAGCCGTCAGCAACCCGACGCTGGCGCTGGAGTTGATGCGCCAAATGTGCCTCTGCTCCCGCACGAAGTTGGGCGGTTCCACCTGTCTCAAGGAGGATTTGTTGATCGTCGTCGAGGGGGCCGACATGCTGCTGCCGGACGCGCCGATCACGAGCCTCAACGACATGGATCGCCAGCGCGTAAGCATCTGTCACGACTGGTTTTGTGACCTGGGATTTGTCAACGGCGGCGACTCCGTGGTGATGATTGCCGAATCGCGGTCGCAGCTGAACCAGCGCATTGCCCGCCTGCCGCAACTGATCGAAGTCGAGGTGCCGTCGCCCGACCTTGAGACGCGCAAACATTTCATCTCATGGTTCGCGCGCAACGACAGCCAGGACCGTAAGCTCCAGCTCTGGGGCACACAGGCTGAGCTGGCCGAGTTGACCGCCGGCCTGTCGTTGCACGCGTTGATGCAGTTGCTCAAGGGCGTGCGACACGGCCGGGCCAAGCTCTCACAGGAGGTCGTCGTTGCAAAAGTAGAGGGCTTCATCAAGAGCCAACTGGGTGAGGAGGTGGTCGAGTTCAAAAAACCGGGCC
>Ga0302127_10001828_pt1 | contig 12761 bp, 9 predicted proteins | sample CB4_SCM_MG_FD_204452 | JGI IMG/M metagenome (GOLD analysis project Ga0302127, IMG submission 204452) | Marine microbial communities from Western Arctic Ocean, Canada - CB4_SCM | ecosystem: Environmental > Aquatic > Marine > Oceanic | place: Canada: Western Arctic Ocean | collected 2017-09-24
CGGCAACAACACGCCTGCGCTATTCAACTGAAAACCCGCCAGTCTACGTTGCCGCGCCCATCATAACGTCCGTCGATTTCTCCAGTGATGGAAAGTACTTAGCCATCTCTGGATTTCACGAAGTATTGCTTTATCGAGCCGATGGCAGTGAATTAGTCGCCAGATTAATAGGGCTTTCCGAACGGATTGAATCCGCACGGTTCTCACCCGATGGATCCATGCTCGCGGTCGCCGGCGGTTCGCCAGGCCGCATGGGTGAACTACAAGTGTGGAAAGTCGCAGACGCAAAACTGCTGCTGGCACTCACCGCTGGCTACGACACCATTTATGGAGCCAACTGGTCACCCGATTCAACATTGGTCTCTTACGGTTGCCCAGATGCAACCACGCACGCGGTTAAAATTGAAGACGCAACGGAAGTACTATTCAACGGTGCACATAGCGATTGGGTTTTAGACACTGTCTTCAGCACAGCAGGCGATCACCTTGTCACCGTCAGTCGTGACCGTAGCATGAAATTGATTAATGTTAAAACGTCACAGTTTATCGATAATATCACCAGTATCACTCCGGGCGCACTTAAGGGTGGATTGCACGCCGTCGATCGACATCCAGATAAAGATGAACTACTCGCCGGAGGCGTCGATGGAGTGCCGAAAGTCTACAAAATGGTGCGTGACAAGGCTCGAAAAATCGGCGATGACTATAATTTGATTCGCGCGTTTCCTAAACTCAACGGCCGCATTTTCAGTACTCGCTTCAGTCATGACGGCAGTAAAATTGTCGCCGGTAGCAGCTTCAACGGTACCGGACAAATCAAAATTGCAAACTACGCCGATGGAAAAGAAATTGCCTCAATTGATATCGCCAGCGGTATTTTCACAGTAGCCTTTCATCCCGATGGTAAAACGATCGCTGCCGGTGGTTTCGATGGCTACATCTACTTAATAGATGCGGCCACAGGCGCAATCGTAAAACAATTCATTCCCGTTGAAATTCAAGTCGAAGTTGCAAAAACTAAATGATTCACCTCAACAAAAGTATGACGATGAAATCAATAAAATATACAATTCTCTTTTCATTACTGGCCTGCACCGCTGCGTTAACAGGTCAAGAGATCACGACCACCGAAACTCTGCCAGGCGAATTGCAAATCAATTCAATCACAGTCGAGCCCGCAGTGATGGAATTCAATTTCGGGCGTGATTACCGTCAATTGCGAGTGACCGGCCAACTCGAAAGTGGCCAGATCGCTGACCTGACACGTATGCTGTCCGTCCCCAATACGCCGCAACACGTACAAATCAGTGCTGACGGGATTGTCACACCGATTAGCATTGGTCAAGAAACCGTAACTCTGCAGTTCGGTAAATACTCGGCCACCCTCGCCATCACCGTCAAAGCCCTAGAACAAACCACTTCAAGTTTCATAAACGACGTCCAACCCATTCTCGCCAAAATGGGCTGCAACGCTGGAACTTGTCACGGTTCAAAAGACGGTAAAAACGGATTCAAGCTTTCGCTACGAGGTTACGATCCCCTGTACGACCATCGCGCGCTGACAGACGACATAGGTGCCAGACGATTTAACCGCGCTGCACCCGACCAAAGTCTGTTGTTACTTAAGGCAATAGGCGCCATACCTCATGTCGGAGGAGTACGAACAACCATTGATTCGCGATACTACTCAATCGTACGTGACTGGATAACCCAAGGGGGAGGACTCGACCTCGACACTCAAAAAGCGACATCGATTGAAATATTCCCCAAAAATCCGATCATTCCTCGTGCCGGAATGAAACAACAAATCTCCGTGCTTGCGACATACCCAGATGGCAGTATACGAGATGTTACGCGTGAAGCATTCATTGAAAGCGGCAATATCGAAGTCATCGACGCGGACGAACGTGGAGTTTTGACACTCCTTCGTCGTGGCGAAGGCCCCGTCCTTGTCCGTTACGACGGCAATTATGCCGCCACAACATTAACCGTTATGGGCGACCGCGCGGGTTTCAAATGGGAAAAACCAAAGACTCAAAATTACATCGATGATCTTGTCTACGACAAATTAGAACGCGTAAAAATTCTTCCCGCCGATATCTGCTCCGACGAAGATTTTGTGCGCCGAATTTATATCGACATTACAGGCTTGCCACCAACGGTCGCTCAAGTTCGCGAATTTCTGGAAAGCGAACAACCTACTGAGCAACGTCGTAATAATCTGATTGATGAACTTGTCGGTAGCAAAGAATACATTGAACACTGGACAAACCGCTGGGCTGACCTGCTGCAAGTGAACCGCAAATTTCTAGGTGAAGAAGGCGCCATCGCACTACGTAACTGGATCAAACAATCTGTCGCCGTCAATAAACCCTACAATCAATTCGCGCATGAAGTATTGACCGCAAATGGTTCTACGTTAGATAACCCGCCTGCCGCCTATTACAAAATCATTCGTGATCCAGAGACCTTGATGGAAAACACGACACACCTATTTTTGGCCGTGCGGTTTAACTGTAATAAATGCCATGACCATCCCTTTGAACGCTGGACACAAGACCAGTACTACAGCCTAGCCGCCTTCTTCTCTCAAATCGGACGAAAAGAAGACGCTCGCTTCACGGGAAAGAAAATCGGCGGGTCAGCCGTTGAAGGTGCTAAACCGTTGGTCGAAGTCATCTTTAATTCTGGCGCTGGCGAAGTTACTCATCTCCGCACAACTGAAGTTGCCCCTCCATCGTTTCCCTATGAACATCAAGATGCGGCCGGCGAAGAATTGCCACGACTGGAAAAACTTGCCCACTGGATCACATCCTCGGATAATCAATACTTTGCTTCAAGTTATGTAAATCGGTTGTGGGGTTACATGTTCGGTGTCGGCATCATCGAACCGATCGACGATATCCGCGCTGGGAATCCACCAACGAACCCAGAATTATTGGACGCCCTAACCAACGACTTTGTGAAGAGTGGATTTGATGTGCAACATATGCTGCGGACGATCTGTAAATCTCGAGTGTATCAACACACTGTGGCCACCAACCAATGGAATGCGGGGGATGAAATCAACTATTCTCACGCCATCGCTCGTCGCTTGCCAGCTGAAGTTTTGTTTGATGCTATTCATGTTGCTACAGGATCCACTCAGGGTATACCCGGCGTACCGAAGGGATTCCGTGCAGCCGAGCTACCTGACGTTGGGGTCAAAGTACCGTTTCTAGATGACTTTGGCAGACCTGTTCGGGAAAGCGCTTGTGAATGTGAACGCTCCACCGGACTCGTACTCGGACCCATTATGAAGCTCGTCAACGGGCCAACGATCGCCACCGCATTGGCGGATCCCAGCAATGCCCTGTTCCGCATGGCAGGGGAATTCAAGGACGACGAAAGCGGAGATGAAAAGTTGATTGAAGAGGTGTTCCTGCGTTTCCTCTCAAGATATCCCTCGGATCAGGAAATTCAGATTGGCAAACTAGCACTTAGCGAAGCCGGTTCGGACTACCTCGAATTGCGAACCGAACTAGATGAACTGGAAAAAGATATTCCTCGACGCCAGCAAGAATGGGAAGCCGGACTAAACCGAGTAAACAAATGGGGCCCCACAGAATTTGTTTCTGGCCAAACGGATCAGGAAACGAAACTGGAACTGAGAGATGACGGCATCATCTGGGCAACTGGGAAAAATCAAAAAAGTACATATACCATTCAGTTAAAAACGGAGTTGGCTAACCTAACCGCCATCCGATTGGAAGCCTTGTCTGATGACTCCCTGCCCGGTAAAGGTCCAGGCCGATCTCCCAGCAATGGGAATTTTGTCCTCAGCGAATTCAGTATCGGTATCCAACCGGCCAACGGCGAAGGAGAAGTTCAAGCGGTAAAATTAATGGCTCCTTCGGCTACATTTAATCAAGGCGGTTACGACGTTGCCAAGGCCATCGATGGCAATCCAGATACCGGTTGGGCTATTGCGCCGCAACAGGGGAAAAACCACACGGCTGTTTTCCAGACGGACGGAGAAGTTGGCTTTGAGGGTGGTTGCTTGATCACGCTAACGATCGTCAACAACTTTACAGACGACGCCCATCAGCTTGGAAAATTCCGGATTTCCGTTTCTGATTCAGATCGTCCGGTTACCCTGAAAACCTTCCCTGCTGATCTGACCGCATTATTGAATATTCCTGTAGCCGAGCGAAACGAGAAGCAGCAAGCGGATCTCCGCACAAAGTACCTTGCTACAGATAAACAGTATCAATCAATGTCCGCATCGGTGGCAGCGATAAAAATACAATATGACAACAAGAGAGTAACTGGCCTGCAGGATTTAGCGTGGGCTCTGATCAACAACCCAGCATTCTTGTTCAACCGCTAAAGCCGGTTATTGGGAATCCGTTAGATTCACCATATTTCCACTGTGTAGAAAGACACGCTGCATGCCACTTGTGGAGACGCAAAACCTGTCAAAACAATTCGGCGCGATCACAGCGCTCCGTGACTGTTCCATTGAAATCCCACGGGGAACAATCTTTGGTCTGCTAGGGCCAAATGGCGCAGGTAAGAGCACTTTCATACGTTTGTTAATGGGGATGATGAAACCTACCTCCGGCACCGCCACCATCGGTGGATTAAATTGTCACAGCAAATCGTTGCAAGTAAGAAAGCAAATATCCTATTTACCTGGTGATGTCCGTCTCGATCGACACTATAAAGGTCGCGACTTGCTACGTGTCATGACCTCCATACGCAAAGATGGCTCGTTTCAACAAGCCACCGACATCGCTGATTTTTTGGCACTCGACCTGTCGCGACGCGTCCGATCAATGTCGACCGGAATGCGGCAAAAATTAGCGTTAACTCTTGCGCTTTCCAATCAGGCCCCGTTGATTATTCTCGACGAGCCAACTTCTAATTTAGATCCGACCGTAAGACAACAGGTAATTGAGTTGTTGCAACGGCGGAAACAAACCGGACAGACTATTCTATTCTCCTCGCACATCCTCGACGAAGTCGAAACCGTTTGCGACCAAGTTGCTATTTTGAAAGACGGCCAACTGGCCCTGACGGAACAAATTTCCGCCATCCGGCAAACTCATCGCTTGCATGCCCAAATCCGACAACCACTGCCTCCTCCGCCAAAAGATCTTGAAAAACAAATTAGCGTTTCGTATCCCAAACTTGAAAGCAACGGCGATCAAGAGCAGATCATTATTGAAATCCAAGGCGACCTGCAACCCGCTTTTGAGTGGCTCAGTCAAGTTGCCTTCAAAAATGTAACCATCGAACCTAGTCGTTTGCGGAGCCTCTACGAACAAATCCATTCAAATCATGAGTTACCCAGAGCATGATTCATTTAGTACGACATTATTTGCTCAAATCGCGGTTATTATGCGTCGCCTGCAGTCTGGCTATTCTGTTTTTTGTCTACATGCGCATCTGGGCGATCACGTTTTTCGATGCAGAACGATTTAAACAGGTCATTGAGTTTTTCAAAGATTTTGAGAAATTTTCCGCCGTGCCATTTGCACAATTGATGACGTACACGGGCCGCGTCGCACAGGCATTCAATGAACCCATTCTAATTACCATCATTATCATTTGGGCCATTTCGCGAGGATCTGATTGCGTTGCAGGACAACTCAATCGCGGGACGCTCGAAATGTTATTAGGGAACCCTATTTCACGACGACGAGTCTATTGGGTACAGGCCCTAGTAAACACAACCGGAACTTGTCTACTTGCAAGTCTCGCATGGACTGCTATGGCACTGAGTGTTTATTCCAATACGGTCACTGAAACCATCGAGCCACCCGCGCTGGAGATTCCCGGAACTCCGTTTTCAATTCCACTCTCGTTCGCGGAACCTGAAACTATCGAGAAACCGATGTCCGAGTTTGTAGACATACATCAGTTTTGGCCGGCGATTACTATCTTATTTGCAATGGGTTTCTTTGTGACTGGGTTTGCAATGATGATTTCTAGTTTTGACCGCTACCGCTGGCGCACAGTTGGCATCTGTATCGCGTTCGTTGTGATTCAACAAATGATGCGGATCTTGGCGATGGCAAAGCCCGAGTATAACTTTTTGTTAAATTACACATTTTTCAACCCGTTTGACCCAGAAGGATTGGTACACATTTATGTAAACCAGCCCGAACTATACTGGGATTTTTGGTTGTATCGTGGCGATGAAATCCATCGACTCAGTGGTCTCGGCTGTCATCTGGTCTTAATAGGATTAGGTCTGTTGATGCACATCATTGGTGACCAAGTGTTCACTCGACGTGATTTACCTGCACCTGTGTAAGCCCCAATAATCTGGCCTGAGGCCACCATTTTGTTAGAAGTCTATGGTAAGGCAATCGATTATGCGAAGATGTTATTAGTAGGTAATAACCTACGGTTAGTCCCATAGAACAACTGGATTATTTTTAGCCCTAGCAGATTGTGTCCGCCTATGTTTTATTTCGGAAAGAAACCCACAGACGATGTCATTCGTAGTTACCTCAATCAATGCCAAGACATTGATTTCAACTATGCCTACGTCGGCTGCACTACAGATTTGATTGACCGTGGAAACGCTCCACCCGGTTTTCGGCTCGATCGCTATAGCATTGTTCTAGGCGAAGGTGAAGACATTTTCCATCTCGGGTCACAGGCTATTTGCAAATGGGAAATGTTTAACCACCCAATGGCCACATTGAAATGGCACGACACTCCAATTCAAAGCGGTAACATGGTCGCCGTTCTTTTTAAAGTCCTATCACAATGGACCGCTAACCCAGCACGTATCGTATATACATTAAACGCCGAACGCGAAGGCGGAAAATATCGACAATTTGGTTTCGCTTACGGTACGGTTCCAGGACATATCGAAAAAGGAGAAGAGTGTTTTCAGGTTGACTGGGATCAGGAGTCAGATATTGTGCGATTTCGCATTACTGTGATTTCTCGCCCCGGATCATTGTTATCACTAGTGGGAAAACCGATTGTGAATTTTCAACAGAAGCGCTTTCGAAAATTAGCGGGCCAAGCGATGGTGGCCGCCATTACGGCAGCAAGCTTAGAGGCTTAATCACATAGATGATCACACCACTGCCATTGATGATACTCATGCTAGCCATCGTGCTAGTCGTTCCGTTAGGAATCCATGTCAGTTTTAGGGCGGAGTTACTGACTGTTAATCAACGAATTCGACGAATTACGTGGAAGCTTTGGATTTGCTGCTCACTACCCGCTGTGATTGCCATCAGCAGCATGCTTTTGTTTTATCCTGTAAATCAAGAGGATCTTGCATTCCGAGCGGTGTCCTGGATCGGTGGTGCTTCGTGGTTTGTGTTTACATTGTGGATATTCGTCATTGGGGCAGCGACTCTATGGCACTTTATCACAACCCTCGTCAAATCTTTAACCACTAAGCAAAAGGTGCCGTGGGATCGTTTACCCGTTGCCGGCGGATGGTTACTGCTCTCGATCGGCGGACTGTGGTTTACTAGCTTGATCGTCGGAAACTCGCCAGCGGGCTATGATTTGCAATTCACGATGTTGACTGCTCTGCATTTTCATTTTGCTGGCTTTGCATTACCCGTCTTGACCGGTCAATTAATTCACTTTTCCCAAAAAAACAAACTCGCGGTAACAAACGTGCTCATAATCACCTGCCCGATTTTGTTAGTCAGCATTCCGTCTGTAGGACTCGGTATTGCCTACTCGCCGACTCTTGAGGTCGTCGCGTCGATTTCATTGTTAACTTGTTGTATTCTGATGGCATTTTGCCAAATTTATTGTGCCGGATTCATAAAATCGCACGGCGGTTGGTTACTCTCAGTATCTGCAACGGCGTTGATTGCAAGTTCCACCATGGCGATCATCTATTCGATAGGAGAATATACTGGCAAGCAATCGCTCGCAATTCCAGTCATGATTGTGTCCCATGGCGTGCTCAATTCCCTTGGTTTTTCCCTGTTAGGGCTCATCGGCTGGACAATTAATAAGAAAAAGTCGAAATAACATGTTATCGAGGCTACAACGGTTACAGTTATAGGTACCTAGTATTTGTTATAACTATGGTGTTGGGAGTTCAACTATGTGGCCAACAAGTGAAAAAACGATAACGTTATTAGCCCAAAAACAAGCAGGCGACGATGATGCTTGGAATCAACTGCTTGATCGTCATCGAAAATCGTTGCATCGCATGGTGCAACTACGACTCGATCGACGTATCCGCCAGCGAGTCGACGTCAGCGACGTGTTGCAAGACGTGATGATCGAAGCGAATCGGCGTATCGATCGCTATCTAGACAACCCGATCATGGATTTTCATCTGTGGATTCGGCAGATTGCTAAAGACCGAATAATTGATGCTCATCGGCGTCATCGAGTTACCAAGCGTCGTAGCGTGGACCGTGAACAAGCACCTGTCGTTCGTGGCCGCATCGACCATTCCACCGTAAACCTCGCCGCCCAACTGCCGGATTCAGATATCACTCCTGCAGCCCAAGCCATACGTCATGAAATGGCACTGCAAACAGAAGCGGCTTTGGAATTGCTACCCGAGAATGACAAGAACATCATCTTGATGCGACACCATGAACAGTTGTCTAATGGGGAGGCAGCGGTGGCATTGGATATCTCCGAAGCTGCTGCGAGCATGCGGTATTTACGCGCACTAAAAAAACTACGTAGCCTGATGATCCCTGACAAAGATAATCAAGAAAGCCACTCAGACAACTGTGACTCCAGATCCTGAAAATCCGAGTGATTCTATTCACTCTTCTGATGTTGATCTACGTTTAGCTACCCTGGTCGAAGAACTGCAACAGAGTCTCCGGCAAGGAGACATTCAACACGTTGAAGCGCTGTGCCAAGAACATCCGGACCTAGAAACCGATTTAAGAGAACTATGGGCTGCCATGGTGGCCGCAACGGTTGCCGGAGTTCAATTTCGGATGCAGGATGAAGATTTAGAGCATCAATCTCCCGTTAGTTCGGCAACGACACTGTCCTGGCAATTCAATTTGCCGGTGAGACAGGGTGACTTCGAGTTAACTGAGGAACTTGGACGAGGGGGCATGGGCGTCGTTTATCGGGCACATCAAATCAGTTTAGATCGAGAAGTCGCTCTGAAGATGATTCTGCCTGGGCGACTCAGCGAACCAGAACACGTTGAGCGGTTTCAACAAGAAGCCGAAGCAGCTGCGCAGCTAGATCACCCTGGAATTATTTCGATTTACGAAGTGGGGAAGTTTGCGGAGCAACCTTTTTTCTGCATGCAACTTGTTGCCGGCCAGACAATTGGTGAATTGGGACAGAAACAAGCCTTTGAGCAACGGCAATCAGCTGCCATGTTATTAGAAGTCAGCGAGGCGATACAATATGCTCATCGGCGCGGGGTTCTGCATCGTGATCTCAAACCATCCAACATTATGGTCGACGCGGATGGAAAAACGCATGTTACCGATTTCGGCCTCGCAAAACGCTTTACGCACGACCATGATATCACTCAAACTGGTGCAATATTGGGTACACCAGCATACATGGCTCCAGAACAAGCTAGCGGCGGCCGCGGATCTACAGGAGTGCACACCGATATTTATGCGTTGGGTGCTATCCTATACTTCATGGTTACGGGGCGGCCACCATTTTCAGCCGCGACGCCCGTGGATACCGTTTTGCTTGTGTTAGACCAAGAGGTTACTCCACCACGTGTGCTCAATGCACGAATCGATCGTGATTTAGAGATGATCATTCTTAAGTGCTTACAAAAACCTGTTGACTTGCGGTACCGATCGGCACAGCAGTTAGCCGATGACCTACGTGCATACCTCAACAATGAGCCAGTCAGTGCAAACCAAGGGCGGTTCTCGAGTATCATCGCTGCGTGGTTCAGTGAAACACCACATACTGCGGTGCTACAAAAATGGGGAATGCTGTGGATGTGGCACAGCGTTGTATTGCTCATCGCCTGTATTATGACAAATGCAATGTTTCTTAATGGATTTGATAATCGCCTATACTATTCAACCACTTGGACATTGGGTTTAGGAACATGGGCAATAGTCTTCTGGAAGATCCGTCACCTGCAGGGGTCCGTCCTGTTTGTCGAACGTCAAATTGCACATGCTTGGGCGGCCAGCATGATCGCAATTGCTTTGTTATTTCCGATCGAATCACTGTTGGGATTGAAGTCTCTGCAAACCGCTCCCGTTCTTGGCCTCATCAGTGGAATGGTCTTCTTATTCAAGGCGGGGATATTGACCGGGAAATTCTATCTGCAAGCTGCTGCGCTGTTTCTCACGTCACTCATCATGGCCGCTTTTCCAAAATATGCCCTGATTCTATTTGGTTGCGTTTCCGCGTTGTGCTTCTTCATTCCCGGTTGGCACTATCATCGCCATAAGAACTAGAATTCCTACTATCAAATCTCATTCATTCGTCGTTGGATTTTTTCATTTACTGTTCTCTCTAATAGCAATGCACCTATTTGTCATCTAAAATATGGATTGTGGTATATCTGTGGATCACCCTCGTAACACACGCTACCCAAAAAACAATTCAACCAATCATTTAAGAATCACCGATAGATTCACATCAATTTATCCCGAAAGGATGACCTTTATTATGCGTTTCGCAAAACACTTTCTCATCGTAATCCTCATTGGCACAACCATCTGTACCAATGCTCAAGACACACCCAATGCTGAGCTCAAGGAAGAGTCTATTGCCAAACGCGGTAGCTATGCTTTTGGAGTTTCCTTCATGAAGAACATGAAGTCTGACAAGATCCCACTAGACATCAACGCGTTTTTAAAAGGTATGCAGGACGTATCTAATGACAAAGTGACGATGAGCGAAGAACAACTGGAAGCCACATTTAAAACGTTTCAACAAGTGATACAACAAGCTGCACAAAAGGAGGCATCAATGGAAGGCGAAAATAATTTAAAAGCAGGTACAGAATTTCTAGCTGCAAACGCGAAAAAGGAAGGCGTAAAAACCACTGAAAGTGGGCTGCAATATAAAGTCTTGAAATCAGGGAACGGCAAAACGCCAGGACCAACATCTCAAGTAACAACGCACTATGAAGGTAAGTTAATCGACGGCACTATCTTTGACAGTTCAGTCAAACGCAAAACGCCCGCAACCTTTGGTGTAAACCAAGTCATCAAAGGCTGGACAGAAGCGCTACAACTGATGAAAGAAGGCGATGAATGGGAACTTTACATTCCCTCAACCTTGGCTTACGGACCACGAGGACCAGCAAGCATCGGTCCAAATTCAACACTTATCTTCTACATCCAATTAATCAAAGTCGACTAACGCAGTAATCGTTTAGATCGAAATTTATCAATACTCTCAATTGAACAACTGGCCTACGAGCACTCCCTGTTCACGGGCCAGTTTTATTAAGACTAACTTTCTGAGATGAAAACCATGAAAACACTAGTACTTCTGATTTCCTGTTTGTTGCTAACAACCACTACCCAATTACTACCGGCTCAGAGCCTCAACGTTGGAATTGAACCCGCTTTTCCAAATCTGCGAATCGCTCGGCCTATCGTAGTCACACACGCCGGTGATCAATCCGGAAGAATCTTCGTGGCTTCGCAACTCGGTACAATTTACACATTTGACAATTCAAGTGATGTGGAAGAAGCAACCGTCTTTTTTGATCACTCTGCTAAAGTTATGTACAAAGACAAAGAGAATGAAGAAGGGTTGTTGGGCTTTGCTTTTCACCCGAATTACGCCAAAACGGGCGAATTCTTTTTGTTTTATACAGCCAAAGAGGATGATCACGTCTCAGTAATTAGTCGATTCCGAGTCAGCAAGGATGATGCTGGCAAAGCCGATGTAACGTTTGAGCAAGAGTTGCTACGGGTACCTCAACCGTTCTGGAATCACAACGGAGGAACTATCGAGTTTGGTCCTGATGGGTATCTATACATTGCCCTCGGTGACGGTGGCAAAGGTGGAGATCCTTTTAAGAATGGGCAAAACCTCGCCACGCTTAACGGGACGATATTACGAATTGATGTTGATAACCGTAGCGGAGACAGGAACTATGCCATCCCGCAGGATAACCCCTTCATCGATGTTGCCAAAGCTCGACCCGAAATCTACGCTTACGGTTTTCGTAATATTTGGAGATTCAGTTTCGATCGCAAAACTGGAACACTATACGCTGCTGACGTCGGGCAGAAACTGTGGGAGGAAATCAATATCGTCGTTAAGGGTGGCAACTATGGCTGGAATCTTCGCGAAGGGAAGCATGCCTATGAAGACGGTTCTGGACCCAAACCAGAGCTTATCGAACCTATTTTCGAATACCACCATGACATTGGAAAATCGATCACGGGCGGAGTTATTTATCGAGGTAAATCGGTGCCTGCTTTGAATGGCATGTATATCTACGCGGACTATGTAAGTGGCAACATTTGGGCATTGGAACATAAAGCCGCGGGGAAAGTGATTGCCAACCACACAATATCCAATCTCAATGATTCCGGTGAAAACCTACCGATCATTACTTTCGGTGAGGATGAAGAAGGCGAAGTTTATCTCACGACACAGATGGGTGGCGGACAAATATTTAAGTTCAAATCTGGGGTGAAAAAGTAATTTACTCAATCGTCATCCAGAGCATCAATCACAGCACAGCCGCACGAATCGCTCCATACATTCACGCTCGTTCGGCACATGTCTAAGATTCGATCCACTGCGATGATCAAGCCCTGTTTTTCGACCGGCAAGTCAACGGCTTGCAG
>Ga0302127_10001829_pt1 | contig 12758 bp, 9 predicted proteins | sample CB4_SCM_MG_FD_204452 | JGI IMG/M metagenome (GOLD analysis project Ga0302127, IMG submission 204452) | Marine microbial communities from Western Arctic Ocean, Canada - CB4_SCM | ecosystem: Environmental > Aquatic > Marine > Oceanic | place: Canada: Western Arctic Ocean | collected 2017-09-24
AACGATGCCCCGTGGAGGGGCATCCGAATTTTTTTCGAATCGGCTAGCAGCCGATAACGATCGATCCGCCGCTAGCCCTGTAGCGCGGCCATTTGATTTTCGAATTCGCGCAAATCAAAGTAATCTCGCCACTTCGCGAGTTTGCCGCCTTCGAATTCAAACGAACCCATTACGGGCAGTGAAATCTGCTTGTCGCCGAAAATGAACGTGTCCACCCGTTCGGTCATTACGACGCCGTTTTCATCCTCGGCGATAAAATGTAATTCCCATTTAACTTCGGTTACGGGTCCCAAAAACGGTTCAATAAACCCCCGGATGGCGTCTTTGCTAGTCAGCGGATCCATCGGCATGTTGTGATAGAACGGACTGTCCGAAAACGCTGCTAATATTCCATCGACATCTTGCGCTTCCCATTTACCGATAAAATCACGCACGTTGCTTATATTCGACATAGTTATCTCCTTGCGGGCTGTTGTTAGGCGGACAATCATTCCAGATCAGTTTCGCCGGAGATTTAATCACGTTCCTCGATAATCGGAAACTGGTATTGCGCTGTGTGAATTCCGTCTCCTGGTGGGTCGAGGATTTCGAGAGCATTGAAGTCGTAATTTATAATCCTTATAGTCAATACTTCGTATACCGGATCGGCCGACTGGCATTCCGGATTCGCACCATGCTGGTTGCGCGCGACAAACTTGTAGACGGGGAAAGGCCATGATTTTTCGAATCCTACTCTGGTGCGTTGGCATTGAACTTGCCATCGCATGCCGCTTGAGTTCACGTCTGCGCGGTCAGCTGACACGGACTATGAATATCACCATAAACGCGAAGGACGAAGTAGGGCGCAGTTACCTATTCGCCGATCGTCAAGTCACGTCAATTCGTGGTCTGGTGCCGGGTCCAAGTTTCGTTTTAACATTCGATTCAGCGGCGCAAGGCGTACGCATTCTCCTCGCTGGGAACGCGGTTGAGTTGATTGTCGCCGGGCTCGCGCGCAGAGTCGTTGAAGTACAAGGAGATCCGACCGGGGTTTTATGGTTTTACGAAATGGTCTTTGGGTTTCTTCCTTGGCGCAAAACACCGCGAGTCGATCCACCACACGCCTATGTCGTGCCCGATCCGAACGGTAAAGTAGCCGATCGGATCACTCGCGAACCAGTCGCCGAGTCGCTCGATTTGAATTGGACTAATGCAGTTCGCCGGCGCGAAAAACTGGTGATGTGGGAAGTCGGTCAAGGTGCACCGGTGCCAAACAAGCCAGTCGACTTTAAGCATGTTGTCGATTCGCCATACGATCCTACCGAGAATCACGCATGAGCGAATTACAAGGCTTGAACCCGCGAGCTCGTGGCTGGTTACGTTTTATTTGGGACAAAGCGACGACTCAAGATGATTGGAGTAGCAGCGGTGAGCCCAATGCTTGGTGGGATAAATCCAGCACCCCACCCATGTGTAGCTTTCCTCGCTTCGACGTGAGCGAAACCTCATATGCATTGCCGCTTATGGTCGATCAAACGCCGGCCTGGCGTGAAGTCTATACGCGCATTGCTGACGAACTTGTGGGGCGTTACACAACGTACTGGGGTGCGATCGATTGGCTAACCTATATTGGCCACTCGCCCCACCAAGATAGCTATCCGCCCGAGTGGCTCGTTTTCATGCCGGAGCACATGCGCGGCCGTTATGATCCGCCCGGCTGGACAGCGAACGGTGTTGAACCATGGGGTCTACAACCGGATCCGATTGGCGCGGACGGGAATTTGTTTTTTCGCGGTTTTTTTAATTTGCTCCTCGGCACCTACTCTTATGTGTCCGGCGACGATAAATGGGAAAGCCCATTCGAGGTTACGGGTTATCAGGAACGTATGTTCGAGTGGAGCCAGCACAGCATCACACAATTTATTGAAGATCAGTGGGCAGAAAGGCCGCAGGGCGCGCAGTGTGAAAATACAAAAATATGGCCTTACTGCCTAAGCGCGGCGGGCTTGAGTCTGCAACTCTACGACAAAATATTCGAGGGTAAAACGCATTGGGTTTACGACCAGTGGATTGAGTACGCGAAAAAACATTTTACAGTTAGAAATGTGAGCGGAGACATCACCTCGTTCGCGTTTTATTACGATCCGTTGGAAAAATTTGCTTATTCTCCGCCCCTTGGCCTAAACGGTTACGGCATGTTGGCGCCCTTGTTTTACTTGTATCCGCAAGCACCGGAGTTCGGATTGCAGCTTTACGAAGCCGGGGTTAAGGCGCTCGGCTGGAATGATCGGACGAAGTCGTTGGTACAAGCGTTCGACGATCCGCGCTGGATTACTATGACCATGATGCTCGCGCGCGAGGTCGGCGACGTCACCACCGAGCGTCGCATGAAGGCAGTTGCCGAGCAGGAATGGGGCCCGAATTATTTCGAGGGAGACGACGATCGTTTTGCGTGGGGATTCGGCATGGACGAGCCGCATCCGCGAGGACAATTGAATGGCTTAATGATCTTAAGCGAAATCGGCGGCCCGGGTGCTTGGTCTAAAGTTTATAAAGGTCCGAGAGAGGGACAATTTGATTTGCCAACGGTCGTAGGTGTTGACTATCCGACACTCGGCATCAGCGAGGCTTTCAACGATACCGTAGACAACATGTTGCACGTTGTGACCTATGCCGCGACATCTGATCGGCGCGGATCACCGACGAGTTGGAAAGTTACCCAATTGCCGGATCCCAAAGCGGTGCAAGTTTATTGCGACGACGAGTTATTCAGCGATTGGGGTCAAATCGACGACCATACGATTGAGATCAATTCCGACATTGGGGAGCATAGATTTCGGATCGTTAATACTGTCGCCGGCGCAGCCGCAGACATTGGAGCGGCTAGTCTCTCCGCGAGCAACGGCGCTGTGCTAAGTACTGGCGAAGCGAGCCGCTCTCCTGGGTCTACGACGAGTCACTATCGACCCGCAGCGCCGCCGAGTTGTGCCTGTTGTTGATCTCAACGCAGCTAGCCTACCGGTTAGTTCGAATGGATGTAACCTAACAGTCGAATGCTGATGGATGTCGAGGGCCGACCGCAGATCTGTGCTGTGAAAGGTGATTCTGCTCGAAGTCTCGAGACGCCTTAGACGCAATGGATCGGGCTTAGGCCGTCAATGGAGTTGTAATTCATCCTGGACTAGAAAACGTATTAAGGAATCGTGATGGATAATAATGAGATCGACGGGAACCTTGTACCCGGAGTAGATAACCAACAATTGATCGATGAATTTCGCAAAAACCCGATTGGCCATCACAGCCCCGGGTTGCAACGACTGCTGAATAAAATGCGTGGCGCATCAATGGTAGACAAGTTTTGCCTTGTTACTGTGAAGCCTAATCGAGAATGGCAGCTTGCCAAAACTTCTGGAGTGCCTGGCAAACCGATAAAACTACTCGATAAACGCTTTTCCAGTATGTACGACGCTGAGTGGTACGTTTTTCGACAACGCTGGAAAGCGCTAACCGGGGAGAACATAAAATAATGAAGATTACCGCTTATGCGAACAAAGTGAGCGCCGCCCCCGGCGAGACGATCGACTTTATGGTCAATTGCGAGGCAAAAGAATTCAAGGCCGACATCGTGCAGCTCATTTGCGGTGATATGAACCCTGATGGGCCGGGCTACAAAGAGAAACAGGTAAAGACCGCCGCAAGCGGTGTCTATCCTGGACATCGACAAGTCATTCACTGCGGCTCTTTTATCGAAGTGCCAAGTGCGCCGGCCCTACAGAAATTGCAAAGTTTCACGCTGCAGGCATTTATTTGGCCGACAACGCCGGACAAGGGGCAGCAGACGATTATTGCGCACTGGTCGGAACGGCAACAAAGTGGTGCGGCGCTAGTTATTACCGCTGACAACGGTGGGATTGGATTACGCCTGGGTGGTGGGAAAGGCAAGGTTGAAACGATTGCGACAGGCAAAGCCTTACTCGCTCGTGAGTGGTACTTTGTCGCCGCGAGTTTCGACGCGAAGAGTAAAACGGTCACGCTGGTTCAGCAAGCCTTGCATGCGCATGTTGCGACGAAAGATTCTGCTCAGTTGCGCCGCAAAGCAAAAACGCCGTGCGTTCTGGCGCATACAGATCCACTGATCATCGGTGCGGCATTTCGCCGAACGGATAAAAATCGGTCAGTTTGCTCCGACCATTTCAATGGCAAGATCGATTCGCCAAGCATTGCAGCGCGCGTATTAGACGCCACGGAAATGGAATCGCTGAAGGGTCGCCCGGTTGCGACAGCGCTAGCGAATGATGTTGTTGCGGCGTGGGATTGTTCGCTCGAATTAACTAAAACAACGGTGCGTGACGTGTCGCCGAATCGACTCGATGGTGAAATTGTTAACCTGCCGGTACGCGGCATGACCGGCTGGAATTGGACGGGCGATGAAATGTGTTGGCGCCACTTACCGAGCGAGTATGGGGCGATACATTTTCACGACGACGATGTTTATGATTCCGGATGGGACGTCGATTTTTCGCTGACGGTGCCAAAACATTTAAACAGCGGATTGTACGCAGCGCGTTTACGTTGCGGCGATACAGCCGACAGCGAAGATTACGTGCCGTTTGCTGTTTTACCGCCGCGTGGCGAAGTAACCGCAAAAATCTGTTTTCTACTACCTACCGCGAGTTATATGGCGTATGCCAATGATCACTTGGGTTCTGATTCACCGGTCGGGCAACTGCTCGGAGGCAAACTGGTCGAGCACGGCCCGCAGGATTTATTTCGCAATGTGCACAGAGAGTACGGTGCGAGCTGCTACGACACGCATAGCGATGGGTCGGGCGTGTGTTACTCGTCGCGCTTAAGACCGATTTTAAATATGCGACCGAAGTATCGTTCGTGGCTTGGCGGAACCGATTCCACGCTGTGGCAGTTTAATGCGGACACCCACATCATCGACTGGCTCGAGGGGTTGGGCTACGAATATGACGTTATTACGGACGAAGAGCTGCATAACGACGGCCTTGCGGCGATAGAGCAATACAACGTCGTCTTGTCGGGTTCTCATCCGGAATACCATACCAAGCAAATGTGGGACGCGATGAACGCTTATCAACAGCGCGGCGGCTGTTTAATGAATCTGGGCGCGAATGGTTGGTATTGGCGCATCGCCTACCACCAAGATGTTCCAGGGGTGATGGAAGTCCGCCGAGCTGAAGGGGGCATCCGTGCTTGGGAAGCACAAACCGGCGAGTACTACCATTCTTTCACAGGTGAGTACGGCGGATTGTGGCGTCGCAATGGTCGCGCACCTCAGCAAATCGTTGGTGCAGGATTCACCGCGCAAGGATTCGATATTTCGTCCTACTACGCTCGCCAACCCGACAGCTTTAAAAAAGATGTGCAATGGATCATGGAAGGCATCGCGAAGGACGAACGGATCGGTGATTTCGGCCTGGTCGGCGGCGGTGCAGCAGGATTAGAACTCGACCGTGCAGATCGCGCTCTAGGAACGCCGCCGGGCGCTCGGGTACTCGCGTCGTCCGAAAACCATACCGACATTTATCTTGTCGTCTGTGAAGAGTTATTAATTAATTATCCCGGATTGGGTGGCCAGGAGAACCACCTTGTGCGGGCGGATATTGTGTATTACCCGACGACCAACGGCGGAGGTGTTTTCTCGACAGGTTCGATCGCGTGGAGCGGTTCGCTATCGCATAATAACTATAAGAACAACGTCTCTAGAATGACGAAAAACGTTCTTGATAGGTTCGCTAGCGATAAACCGGTGGGGTAGGCGAGGAATTCGGATTTCCGGTCATTTGGTCGCCGCCTGAGCGAGTGTCGATGTGTAAAATAAAATTTTCTGTCTAACGCGCACTTTCAGGATCGTAAGGCGTGTGTGCAGCGGGCGTTAGCGCCTGCCAGCCGCCGCCCAATGCAAGATGGATATCAACCAAATTTTGTGCAACCCGGATACCTGAGACCGCGAGTTGATCTTCGACGATGAGTAAATTTCGTTCTGCGTCTAAGACGTCGAGGAAATCTTCCACCCCTTCGCGGTAACGCAAGCGGGCTAAGTTAGCAGCTAATCGACTTGACCCGAGGGCATTGCCTAATTGCCTGCGCACAAGACGTTCGTTGCGATAGGCGCTAATCGCTGTATCGACCTCTTCTAACGCGGTCGTTACGGTCGCCTCGTAACGCGCGAGATTCGCCGCGGCATTGCTGTCGGCTTGGCGGATATTTGCATAGATCCCCGCACGATCAAATACGTTCCAAGTTACTGATGGGCCCAGCGCAAAAAAAGGTGCGCCCGCATCGATGAGTCCAGATAGTGGTGCTGCGCCGATGCCAACATTCGCTCCAAATGAGACACTAGGAAAAAGGTCCGCAGTCGCAATTCCAATGCGTGCGGACGCGGCGGCAAGTGCGCGTTCCGCAGCGCTGATATCGGGACGCCGTCGGATTAAATCGGCCGGGCTGCCGACTGCAATGAAATCGGGTAGTTGAGCGAGCTCGGGGAGCGGCTTCCAAGCACCGACGTTCTCATCAAGCGCGCCCGGCGCGCGGCCGGTCAACGTCGTCAATCGATTAACTGCAGCTCTCGAGCGAGCGTCTAGCGCCGGAATACGCGCCGTACTCGTGAGTAGTTGCGTGCGCGCACGCGCTGCGTCAAGTTCCGTTGCTGCACCTTCATTGAGTAGCACTTCGACGAGGTCTAAGGTTTGTTGTTGCACAGCGACATTGCGTCGTGCGACATCGAGCCGTAACTGCGATCCACGCAAATCTACGTAGGCTCGCGCGACGGAAGCTAGCACCGAGACCATGACCCCATTGCGTACCGCCTGCAGAGAACCTAGATTCGCTGTGGCGGCCTCTATCGAGCGTCGAACCCGGCCGAAGAGATCCACCTCCCAACTTAAATCCGCAGCAAATACACCGCTTGTTGTTGTCGCTAGCCGGTTGTTTGAATTTCCACCTACAAATAGAGCGGAGGAGTTTCGCCGTTCCTCAACTGTACCGCCGACATCGATCGTCGGACGGCGTCTTGTATCCTGGCGAGTCAGTATTGCGCGCGCCGCCTCAACGTTGGCAGCCGCAATGCGTAAATCGTAATTCGCAGTGACGGCGACCGACATCAGAGCGTCTAAGGCGTCATCGTCAATTTGGTGCCACCATGTTTGCGCCGGCTCGTCGGCGACCATCGTCGGTCCGGCATCTTCGCCGCCAGCCGCGGATGGCCAGCTTGAGACGGTGTCAGCAGTACTCGGCGGGGGACCGGCGTAATCAGGTCCGACGGCGGCACAGCCAATTAGCGTGCCGAGCGCCGCGGCTGAGCACAAGACTTTCAGTTTCATGGCGTTTTCGTCGGCGTTGTAGTGCGCTTTCGTCGGCGTAGACCGCGCGTTGCCGCGCGTCGACAGACGATGTAGAAAACAGGGGTAAACAGTAATCCAAAAAACGTCACCCCGAGCATCCCTGAGGCTACTGCGGTGCCGAGTGATTGGCGCATTTCGGCACCCGCACCGGTACCGAGCGCGAGCGGCATTACGCCCATGATGAATGCGAAGGACGTCATGAGGATCGGCCGCAGCCGAGTTGTCGCCGCTTTTTCAGTTGCTTTTAATAGCGATTCGCCATTTGCCTCGCCCTGGCGCGCGAACTCGACGATAAGAATGGCGTTCTTTGCAGCGAGTCCAATTAACACGATGAAGCCGATTTGCACCAAAATGTTATTTTCTAAGCCACGCAACACAATTCCAGAAAGGGAGGCGAGCAAGCACATCGGCACGATTAGAATCACCGACATCGGCAACATCCAACTTTCGTACAGCGCCGCAAGCACGAGAAAAACAAACACCACCCCAAGTACAAACGCGGAAGCCGAACTATCACCAGCTAGTTTTTCCTGTAGGGCTAAATCGGTCCATTCCATTCCCATACCGGAGGGGAGTACCTCGGCGGCTAGCTCCTCCATCCGTGTGATCGCCTGACCATTCGAGAAACCTGGGTTCGAACCCCCTTGAACTTCAATCGCCGGATATAAATTGTAGCGCGGCACGCGGTACGGACCTGTTACATCGCGGAAGCTTGTGACGGAACCGAGCGGCACCATCGCGCCGCGTTCCGAACGCGTGCGTAGTTTTAGGATGTCGGCTTTATCATCCCGGTAATTGCCTTCCGCTTGGGCGGTAACACGGTAAGTTCTGCCGAGAAAATTAAAGTCATTCACATACGCCGAGCCCAAGTAAATTTCGAGTGTATTGAGAATGCGTTCGGCGGGCACTTGTAACTTCTCGGCGCGGGTTCGGTCGATGTCGGCGAAGATTTTCGGTGTCGCGGTATTAAACGAGGTGAACACACGCGACAGTATCGGATCTTCGTTCGCACGAGCGATTAGGGTTTTAGTTGCCGCTTCTAGGGCCAACAATCCATGGCCACCGCGATCTTGTACATAAAGTTTCCAGCCCCCCGTTGTGCCGATCCCGCGCACTGGCGGAGGGGCGACGACGAATGCCAACGCTTCTTCGATTTCGCCAAGCTTTGCCTGCACCTCGTCCATCGTGTCTTGAGCGCTGCGTCCCGCATCAACGCGATCGCCATACGGTTGCAACGACGCGAATATCGCGCCGGCACTCGGTGAATTGGTTCGCGTTGCTCCGTCCATACCGGCGAAACCCGAGGCGTGCAAAATCTCGGGAATGCCCAGCATTATGTCTGTCGCGTGTTTTACCACTTCGTCCGTACGAGTCACGGACGAACCTGGTGGTAGGACGTACACAGTAATGATGTATCCCTGATCCTGTTGTGGAACGAAACTCGTCGGAGTCGTTTGAAACTGCAGCCAGGTCGCAGCCAATAATATCCCGTAAAGCAAGAGCATTACCGAGGTAATACGCAACAGTCGATGCGTCAACGAGCCGTAGGCGTTGGTGAATTTATCGAAACCACGATTGAAAATTCTGCCGATGGTACTTAGCGGAAACATCAATATCGCGGCGAGGCCACGCCGAGTACGATTTGCATCGTGAGCATTTAGTAACAATGCGCCAAGCGCCGGGGAGAGGGTCAACGATACGATGGCGGATATTATTGTCGCGCTCGCAACCGTTAACGCGAACTGTCGGTAGAATTGGCCCGACATCCCTTCAATAAAGGCGCTGGGTATGAACACCGCGCTAAGTACGAGTGCAATTGCCACAAGCGCGCCACCGACTTCGTCCATCGTTTTGTGCGCGGCTTCTTTCGCTGAGAGACCTTGACGCAAGTAGCGCTCGATATTCTCGATAACAACAATTGCGTCGTCCACGGCGATTCCAACCGACAACACCAGTCCGAACAACGTCAGATTATTAATCGAAAAGCCGAACACTTGCATAACCGCGAACGTTCCGATTAACGCGATCGGGATCGCAATCAGCGGAATAATCGTTGCCCGCCACGATTGCAGGAAGAGCAATATCACTAATACCACAAGCACGATGGCCTCGAAGATTGTGATGTACACGGCGCGTACGGAATCACGAATAAATTCCGTTGGGTTGAAGGCAAACTCGTATCCAATGCCGCTAGGAAAATCTTCGGCGAGTTCCAGAACCAGTGCCCTGATTTCATCCGACGTCTTAAGTGCATTGGTTCCCGGCCGCTGATTCAAAATAATCGGCAGTGCGGGTTTGCCATCGACATAGCCAATGGTCGAATAGTCTTGCGCCCCAAGTTCGATTCTTGCCACGTCGCGCAGGCGTACTACCCGCCCATCTGCTGCTCGCTTGACGACGATTTCTCCGAACTGTTCGGGCTCGATAAAGCGGCCTTGGCTCTCGACGGCATACTCAAATGCCCCGGGGGTTGGTACGGGCAGTTTATTCAGCGTACCTGACGCAACTTGAACATTATTCGCGCGCACGGCTTGGACGATTTCAAGCGCAGTCAAATCGAAAGATGCGGCGATTTCTGGATCGATCCAAATGCGCATTGAATACGCCCGTTCACCGAAGATACTGACTTGTCCAACGCCATCTAAACGGGCCAGGCGGTCGATTAGCTGCGTGCGCGCGAAGTTTGATAAGTACGTTGCGTCCCGCGAACCGTCGGGCGACAAAATATGTAACACCATGAGGAGGTCGGGTGAAGTCTTCGCTACGTTGACCCCCAGGCGGCGGACTTCTTCCGGTAAACGCGGCTCCGCAATCGCAATCCGGTTCTGCACGAGGACTTGTGCGATGTCGAGATCCGTACCGAGGTTGAATGTGACGTTCACCTGGAGTCGACCGTCTCCAGTCGATTCCGACTTAATGAACAACATATTGTCCACGCCGTTGATCTCTTGCTCTATAACCGTGGCAACCGTATCGGCGACGGTTTCCGCGCTGGCCCCGGGATAGACTGCCGTGACGCGGATCGTCGGCGGGACAATTTCCGGGTATTGCGCGACCGGCAAGTTGAAATAGGCGATCGCGCCGGTAAGCGTTATTGCGATAGACACAACAGACGCGAAAATCGGTCGGTCAATAAAAAAATGAGACAAACGCATCGGCTATTGTGCGACCGCGGAATCGATAATCTCGGCAGCTTTCGGTGTTACTGCACTGCCCGGTCGCGCGCGCATCAAGCCGTTGATTATGATCCGTTCTTCTCGGTTCAACCCCTCACGTATGACTCGCAGCCCGTCGACAAGTGGCCCAAGTAGAACACTACGGGCTTCGACGATATTGTCGGCGCCAACCACCATAACCATTTTTCGGGCCTGGTCGGCAACGATCGCCCTGTCAGGTACGAGTACGGCGTCGTGCTTTTGTTCGGCAAATATGCGCATCCGGGCGAACATTCCCGGTAGGAACAGCAGATCTTTGTTCGCGAACGTCGCGCGGGCCCGGATCGTGCCCGTGTTGAAATCAAGTTGGTTGTCGAGGAATGTCATAAATCCTTTGTGCGGCCAATTTTCTTCGTCAATAAGACGTGCTTCTACCGGGTTCGCATTTTCTGTAGACGTCGGTTTTCGATAAACCTGGCTGGTGCGCATGTAGCGCAACATTTCAGATTCCGATCCTTCAAATTCCAGCTCAATTGGATCGAGCGAAACGATCGTGGTCAGTATTGTTGAATCCGCCGCGCCGCCCGAAATGAGGTTGCCGACGTCGATTTCAATACTTGAACTTCGCCCGGCGAGCGGCGCGTGCACTTCAGTAAACCCGAGATTCAGCTCAGCGGTAGTGAGCTTGGCGCGCGCTGCTGCGACTTCCGCGCGTGCCGCGTCCCGGGTGGCGCGCCGTTCTTCCATGGTCTCCTTACTCATCGCGCGCGAAGACTGTAAACGTTGGCCGCGTTCAAATTCAAGTTGCGCTCGCTTGAGTCGGGTGGCGGCGCTCTGTACGTCGGCTCGTGCGCCTTCGGCAGTGGCTGTGAAAGGGCGCTTATCGACGGTGAATAATAGTTGTCCGACCTCGACGATTTGTCCCTCGTTGAAATGAACGGACTCCAAGAATCCAGACACTCGGGCGCGTACTTCGACTCTTTCTTTGGCGACGAACCGCCCAGTGAATTCGTCCCATTCGGTAACCTCTTTAAACAGCGGCTGAGCAACCGAGACGATAGGCGGACTAGCCGCCTGTTGGGCAACTGCCAGGGTCGGTAGGGCGAGAAATACGATGCTGAAGAGCCGAACGATCAACCCGCATGACACGACGTTGATTGGTCTTGCTGACCACTTTCGGTGTCGACGAAATAGGATCTTCATAAATAGTCACTATGGAAGGCGTAAATAATAGATTGGACGCAGTGCAGCATACCAATAATTCGATAGAATTGGGGCCACCCTGATCAATTTATGGACTAAAGAGTGGGGCGCTAAAGACCTGAATTTTCAGGCTTATCCCACTCCGCGAATTAAAAGTTGACTAAAATCAAGGTTTAGCACGGCGCTCCAATATTGCGACGCAATAATGTTACTAAATATTTCCGTCAGTTTTTCCGGAAATTACAACGAAATGGGTTTTCGCAATGACAAATGATGCAGCGGGTTTTTGCACGCTGTATACCGCGGCGAGCAGCACTCAAGGCGAGCGGGGATTTGCAGTATTTTTCAATTCCTTGATGCCTGAGCCTCCACTTAAATGGGGAGACTCAAACTCAAGAAACTAAATCACGACTTACGGGCGGTCACTCTGATCTCGACCAAACCGCCGGCGAAAGCGAGTTCGGTGATGCCGATCGCGGTCCACGCTGGGTAAGGTTCTTTGATGTAGTGATCTTTCACCGACATAAATACGGCTAAGTGTTCCTGCAAGCCGACGTGGAATGTCGTCATTTCGGTGATATCAGCAAATGAAACGCCTGCAGCAGAGAGCACTTCGCCGAGCGTTTCAAACGCGGTGGTGATTTGCACGTTGGGGTCATCCGAGCATTTGCCATCGGCTTCTATTCCTATTACGCCAGAACAACGTACGTGATCACCGTCGATAACTGCGGGCGCAAAATGAAAGTCGTTGTAGAACGCTTTCATCGAATCAGGTATTACTCTTTCGACCATATCTTTTTCTCCACTCGGTTCATGTTTCAAGAACTAAAACGTCGCAGCAGGTCGTCTATCGCGACCGACCGCGAACGCGCATTTGGTCTAGCGATTGTTTCGTTAGACCAAATGCGCGATGTCACACCAGATCTCGCGTATTGAGGTTTACATTCTGAATAAAACGTACCCGGTTCGCATCGATCTTAGAATCTACTCTTAGTCGCGTGCGCAGGCCAGCAAGTCAGCCAACAACACCTCCGCACAAGATTGTGCTGCG
>Ga0302127_10001832_pt1 | contig 12751 bp, 12 predicted proteins | sample CB4_SCM_MG_FD_204452 | JGI IMG/M metagenome (GOLD analysis project Ga0302127, IMG submission 204452) | Marine microbial communities from Western Arctic Ocean, Canada - CB4_SCM | ecosystem: Environmental > Aquatic > Marine > Oceanic | place: Canada: Western Arctic Ocean | collected 2017-09-24
TATTGATACGTTGTCCGGCGGGGTCGGCAAGGACAGATGCTCTGAGCACGTTATCTGGCAGCTGGTAAGCGCGCCGTACGCCCTCATTGACCATATCTTCCAGGGATACATCAGTCTCAAAGCGTACGTCCATACCAACCGTGAGGAATACATTAACAATACCGGTATCCTGACAGATGGGCCGGTGACCCTCTGCGCACATTTTTGAATTAATCAGTATCTGCGCCATGGCATCTTTCGCAGCTACCGATTCTTCCCGCTCGTAGGCCTGGGTCACCGCCTGAATAAAGTCAGGCGGATGATAGTAAGAAATGTATTGCAATGAGTCGCATATACTTTGTATCAGGTCTTCTTTGGTGATCGTGGTCATCAGTCTTTATCGTTTAGAAAAGTAGATCAGGATACCATAGGCGGAATGTCGGATATAATCGGAACCTTCGAAGGCAAATCAATCATTCATGCGTGAATTCCAATTTAGAATTCTGATTATCCTGGTTGGAGCAATCTTGACCGCCGCCAGTTGGATCGGTCTCGAGCATCCGCGAATGCCAATATTTGTCACGGCGCAAACCTACGCCAGGTCAACGGAACCCTATTATTTGGAAACCTCCGCTTCGAGCCAGCAGACGGCAAAGGTGCATGCCGCGGCAGTTCATGCCCAGCCTAATGGCATTGCAGCTTACTGGTTTGGTGGCTCCAAGGAAGGTGCCAGTGATGTCGCAATCTATCAGGCGTTTTTTCGGGACAACAGCTGGACTAAATCCAGTGTGATCGCCAACCGGGAGACTCTACAGGAGGATCTCAATCGTTATATCAGGAAAGTCGGCAACCCGGTCAGTGTGCAATTCGATGACGGTACTATCTGGGTGTTTTTCGTCTCCGTTTCACTGGGTGGCTGGGCGGGCAGCTCTATTAATCTCATTGAGTCAACGGACCAGGGCAAGACCTTCTCACGAGCACGACGCCTGGTAACCTCACCGTTTCTAAATCTGAGCACGCTGGTTCGCAATCCGCCTGTCAAATATGTTGACGGAACCATTGGGTTACCTGTTTACCATGAATTTATTGCCAAGTTCGCAGAGCTCATCCGCATTAACAGAGACGGTAGGATTATTGGCAAGAGTCGGCTCACCAGTGGCAGTGATACATTACAACCAACGATTGTTACAACCAGTGCCCGGCAGGCAATCGCGTTACTGCGTTATGCAGGTAAACCGCCGAAACAATTAATGATGGTTGATACTGAAGACGGAGGAAGGACTTGGCATCATCCGAGACAACTCACATTACCCAATCCCGATGCCGCCGTTGCCGCAATCGCGATCAACGATATGATGCTGGCCGTACTAAACAACTCATCAACACTGCGTAATGATCTCAGCCTGGCAATTTCCATCGATGATAACTGGCGAGCGTTTCATCAATTAGAGTTTGCCGAACCTGAGACGCTCTCCGAATTCTCTTACCCGGCAATGACTCGTGATGCCGAGGGTATCGTGCACATTCTCTATACCTGGAACAGAAAGCTAATCAAACACATCGCTTTTAACGAAACCTGGATGGATCAACAACTACGATGATTCCACTTTTCTCCACTTCATTACTGCTGGCTGTTGGTGTGCTTGTCCTTCTGCGCTTACAACAGCCCGTTATCAAAATAATTGGTTTTACAGTCACCCTGGCTCTCTGCCTCAAGCCCCTTGGCGGTCTCAGCATCGCCCACTATGTCAGTTTACTCACTGGGGATCTTAGTCCTGTAACGGTAACTCTGTTGTTGGTCTACGTTTACGGGCAGTTTTTTGGGCGTACCTATTCAGCCGACATTTCATCCATCCAGCTCCTGATCAGCGGTTCAGCAATCATGCTTTACCCCACTGCCCTGGGGCTGTCCATGTTTGATCCCTACAGCCATGGTTATCATCCCATCATCCTCAGCCCCCTGCTACTGGCCCTCTTTTGCCTCGGCGTGTACCGGGGCTGGTACCTTCTCGCAACCGTGCTCGCCATCGCCTTAACCTCTTACGTGCTGAGCATTCTGGATTCTGACAATCTCTGGGATTACCTTGTCGACCCTGTGCTGGCTATCTGGTGTATTAGCAATATCAAACGGGCCTTAACGACGCTGAATACCAACCATGCTGATGAGGTCGTCCAGCAAGGGCTGCTTTTCGTGGCTGGTGCTTTTCTGTTGATGGCGGTCATTCTGCCGATTGTTAATCGGGAAGTATTTTTCTATCAGTTCATCATTGAAGACAGTTTTATCGAATGGGCGACCGCCATTTTTCTTCTCAGCGCCATGATTGTCAGCTTGTATCGATTCATAAGGCTGCGCAAAGTCCGACCGCGACTATTCATGGTTGTCACGGCCTTCCTTGCATTGGTTTGTTTCTTTGGCGCCGGGGAGGAGATCTCCTGGGGACAACGGATCTTTGACATACCAACGCCAGAATACTTCCAAACCTATAATCAACAGGGCGAAACTGGACTGCACAATCTGGCTTTCGAAGTAGGCGGCCGGCACCTTAGTGTCAATAAATTAGTCTTTGGAACCGGACTGGTTTTAGGGCTGCTGATTTATCTATTCGTGATGACCCCTCTTTATAGACGGAAAATAGGAGTCGCACATTGGTTGGATCAGCTGGCGGTTCCGATGCCAAGAAACTACCACATCGTGGGATATCTCATCGTCGTCGCCGTGGTGGAAGGCTTGATTGACTCATCAAAACGCGGTGAAATGTCTGAGTTCGCAGGCTCCATCATTTTTCTGCTCAACATCGCCTTCCCCTACAACCCACATATCTATGACGTCGATAGAACCCTGGAGAATGACCCAGTAAACGGATGAGCCCCGTGAATTGGATAAAGATTCTCTTAACCAGTGCTGGATACATTATCGGGACCTTTGCGCTTGCAGTGCTCTAGCACGTGATTTTATTCAAAACAGAGTACGATACGTTCGGCTACTTCGAAGGCTAACCAAATTTTCTGCTCGGTTTGACCTCCATCGCAATTCAGAGATTTACACTTTCGGTACTCTACCCTCTATGCAGTCTGTCTGGCTCTGCGTGGGCCCGAGCCATCAAATTCAGTGCATTGATTGGCTGTTTTTTCTGGACATCACACGTACTGGCATTTATTGCCAAGCAGACGGTCGTGAATGTGTTCGCGTTTATTGCGATGGAGAGCTTTCATCTAGTGCTGCAATTCGGTGTACTCGCTGTCATTCTGGCACTCGTTCACGCCGCAGATAATCCGAACAATCAGCCAGATGGTGTGTGATGAATTGCGCGATGAATTGATTTCAGCCGGAACCACCTTTAGGATGCAGTCTCTAACTTTACTATGCCCTTATCGGGTCAAAACTGACAGGAACCCACATGAACGATAAAGATTCGGTGTACATTGCAGCCGGTGCACGAACACCCATGGGTGGTCTTCAGGGATCACTGGCGGATCTGACCGCAGTAGATCTCGGGGCCTTTGCAATTAAGGGCGCGATTGCCCGGGCAGGGCTCTCCGGAGATGATATTGAGGAAACCATTATGGGATGTGTTCTATCCAGTGGTCTCAGGCAGGCGCCCGCACGACAAGCCGCCATGGATGCTGGTATTCCAGTCAGTTCAGGCGCGACTACCATCAACAAACTATGTGGTTCCGGTATGAAGGCAGCCATGCTGGCCCATGATCTCATCAAAGCAGGCACCAATGACGTTATGGTCGCCGGCGGGATGGAAAGCATGACCAACTCACCCTATCTTCTGCCCAAGGCTCGATCCGGCATGAGGATGGGACATGGCGAGATTCAGGATTCGATGTTCACCGACGGCCTCGAAGATGCTAAATCAGGTCAATCAATGGGCTCCTTTGCACAGGAAGTGGCTGATCAGTATCAGATAACCCGGGAAGATATGGACGCGTTTGCGATCCAGTCACTAAAGCGCGCCCAGGCGGCAATCGATAGTGGTGCACTCAAAGATGAAACCGTACCCGTCACTATATCTACACGTAAGGGTGAGGTCACCGTCACTGACGATGAGCAACCTCACAAGGCCAATATCGAGAAAATTCCTACGCTACGGCCCGCATTCAAGAAAGATGGTACAGTCACGGCGGCTAACTCCAGTTCGATTTCTGATGGTGCCTCCGCGCTCGTACTGGCCAGCGGCAAGGTTGTTGAAGAGAAGAACCTAAAGCCTATGGCGAGAATTGTTGCTCACGCCACACATTCCCGGGAACCTGCTGAATTTACCCTGGCGCCCATCGGCGCAATAGAAAAGGTTCTTGCCAGTACTGGCTGGGACAAAGACGACGTGGATCTGTTCGAAATTAATGAGGCTTTCGCCATGGTCACTATGCTGGCCACTCGAGAACTCGGCCTGGATGCTGAAAAGGTAAACATTCATGGTGGCGCCTGCGCACAGGGTCATCCCATTGGTTCATCCGGGTCGCGCATTATTGTCAGTCTTATGCATGCGTTGCAGCAGCAAGGCAAGAAACGTGGTATCGCCGCTCTATGTATTGGTGGCGGTGAGGCCAATGCCGTCGCTATCGAAATGGTTTAGGGGAAGCCTTTGTCACGCCTGCCAGTAATCGTCGGCTTCGGCGGGATAAATCCCGCTGGCCGCAGTTCAGGTCACCATGGCTATCGCCGACTGGTTATCGATAACCTGGCCGCCGACAAGGCCGATCGGACCTTCGCGTCTCTAAGTGCGTTAATGCAACGCGATGGAGCGATGAGCGATATTGAAAAACAATATATTCTGGACCACACGCTGGTTCGAAAGCTGGAAACCAATCTGTTTGATGCGGGAGCCATACGACTCCACAAGTCGGCCCAGCTGAATGCAACCGACGGCCCCATTACCTTTACCGTCAAACAGAACCAGCTACCCGATAGCATCCCGCCCGGCTGGAAGGTGGAGCCCACGGGAGGCTCCGAAGTGAGAGTCACAGTGGATTCGGATCTCGAGATCCTATTCCCTGATACACGGGTTTCAAAGGTACACGCTGCCGGTCAACTGCCCACGGGCTTTGATCCTGCAACCCTGTATCAGAGTAGAAGCCATCCACGGGGTTTGCAGCTCACGGTGTTTGGTGCTTCAGATGCGGTCAACTCTCTGGGTATTGACTGGGACATCATTCGCAATAAAGTGCCTGGGGATCAGATATCCTGTTATGCAAGCAGTGCCATGGGCCAGTTAGATACTAATGGCAATGGCGGTTTACTACAGGCAGGCCTAGTCGGCAAGCGTGTGAGCTCAAAGAACGTTGCACTGGGGCTCGCCGAGATGAGTGCCGATTTTGTTAACGCCTACGTTCTAGGTAACGTGGGTACAACCGGGGCCAACATCGGGGCCTGCGCGACCTTTCTCTACAACCTGCGTCAGGGTGTACAGGATATTCGTTCCGGGAAATACCGCGTTTCCGTCATCGGGGCTAGCGAAGCGCCACTCGTACCGGACGTCATCGAAGGCTATCGCACCATGGGTGCGCTGGCAGAAGACGAGGCGCTCAATAAAATCGATGGCATCACCGGAGAACCGGATTATCGCCGCGCCTGCAGACCATTTGCAGAGAATTGCGGTTTTACCCTCGCTGAAGCATCCCAGTTCATTATCCTTTTCGACGACGAACTCGCTGTAGAACTCGGAGCCCATGTCTATGGCAGCGTCGCTGACGTATTCATCAATGCCGATGGCTTCAAAAAATCAATTCCCGGCCCTGGCATCGGAAACTATGTCACCGTCGGCAAAGCAATGGGCGTCGTTCGCTCCATCCTCGGTGAGGATGCCCTGCGACAGCAATCCTACATGCTGGCTCACGGTACCGGTACACCACAAAACCGAGTGACTGAATCGCATATCTTCAGCGAACTGGCGAAAACATTTGGTATTGAACGCTGGCCGGTTGCGGCCATCAAAGCCTACCTCGGGCATACAGTAGCCTGCGCTGCAGGTGATCAGATCATCAGTGCGCTGGGCATCTGGGAAGAAGGCATCATTCCAGGTATCAGCACTATCGATAAAATTGCTTCCGATGTATTCGAGGACAACGTAGATTTTCTGCTCGAACCTCGAGAAATAGGGCCGGAAGATATGTCCGCAGCATTCGTTAATTCCAAAGGTTTTGGAGGCAATAACGCAACAGCAGCCATCCTGTCGCCATCAGTCACGAAGAATATGATGCAGAAAAAAAATGGGAAAAAATCCATGACAAAACACGCCAAGCTAAACGAAGCTGTCACCGAAGTGAGCCGTGCCTATGACAATGCCATGATTTCAGGGGAGAACTCGGTCATCTACAATTTTGGTGTTGGCGTTGTCGAGGGTGATACCCTGACGCTCTCGAAAGACAGCATCAAGATCCCAGGCCAGGACCGTGGAGTGACCCTGGACATACCCAACCCCTACGAGGATATGAGCTAGTTTCTAGGTTATTTCCCTCGTGGTTCGAAACTGAACATCCTGCCACTTCTCTTCGTTTAGGGTGAGATTCACTCTGGTGGGGGCAAGATAGGTCAGATGGCCACCACCATCGATAGCCAGATTTACTTCTGCCCGACTACGAAATTCAGCAAGCTTTTTCGGGTCTGCACACTCTATCCACCTCGCAGTCGTGACATTTACAGGCTCATAGGAACACTGAACCTTATACTCATCCCGCAAACGAAAAACAACAACATCAAATTGCAGTACACCGATTGCACCGAGGATGAGGTCGTTGTTAATAAGTGGCATAAACACCTGCATCGCCCCTTCTTCTGATAGTTGGGAAAGCCCCTGTCGTAGTTGCTTGGTCCTTAGCGGGTCATTCAAACGGACTCGACGGAACATCTCAGGAGCAAAATGTGGAATGCCCACATAGCGAAAAACTTTACCTTCGGTAAAGGTATCACCAATTTGAATTGTACCGTGGTTGTGTAGCCCGATAATGTCCCCGGAAAAGGCTTCTTCAGCGTGGGTCCGTTCACCCGCCAGGAATGTTACGGCATCGGTCACCCGTACTTCCTTGCCTGTACGCACATGTTTGATCTTCATCCCCTGCCGGTACTTTCCAGAACAGACTCGCATAAACGCTATTCGATCCCGATGTTTCGGATCCATGTTGGCCTGGATTTTGAAAACGAAACCAGAAAAATCCTCCCGGTCTGCAGGCACCGGTTCCGTGTTGGTGTCTCGGGGTAAGGGCGCTGGTGCGCACTCGACAAATCCATCGAGCATCTCCATGACACCGAAATTCCGTAACGCCGTACCAAAGTAAACCGGGGTTAAGTCTCCGGACAGGTACGCATCAATATCAAACTCATGACTTGCACCCCGAACTAGTTCAATCTCGTCGATAAATTCTGCCAATCGATCACCCAGGCACTCCGCTGCTGCGTCACTCGTGAGGCCTTTGATGATCTTCTCATCTTCGATGGTCTCACCTTTACCGTGGGAGAACAGATGAATTTCATCACGTTCCAGGTGATAGATACCTTTGAATTGCGAACCCATGCCAATGGGCCAGGTAACCGGTGCACATTTGATATTCAGTATGCTCTCAATTTCATCCAGCACTTCAATAGGGTCACGTACCTCCCGGTCCAACTTATTGATAAAGGTCAGAATCGGTGTATTGCGCAATCGGCACACTTCCATCAATTTAATCGTGCGTTTTTCCACTCCCTTTGATCCATCAATCACCATCAGCACCGAATCTACCGCGGTGAGCGTTCGGTAGGTATCTTCGGAAAAGTCTTCGTGCCCCGGCGTATCAAGGAGATTGACTATTTTATCTTTGTATGGAAATTGCATTACCGAAGTGGTGACAGATATTCCGCGCTGCTTTTCCATCTCCATCCAGTCCGAGGTTGCATGACGATCGGACTTCCTGGCTTTCACAGTTCCGGCAAGCTGGATCGCTTTGCCATATAAAAGAAGCTTCTCGGTGATCGTGGTTTTACCCGCGTCCGGATGAGAGATAATGGCGAAGGTGCGACGTTTGTCGACTTCCTGGCTAATCATGAGAGTCATCAGTGAATGATGGGGCCGCGATTATAGCCGCCCTCGAAGATATAACAAACCTAAAGCAGTTCTTTCGCTAGCACCAGAGCGTCTTCCCGACCGATATACGCTGGATAATAATTTTCCCGGATGCCGATTTCGTTGAAACCCAACGCTTCGTATAGTTTGTAGGCCACCACGTTGGAAGGACGGACTTCAAGAAACAAACTTTGTGCATTTTTTAACCTGGCGCACTCAATCATAAACTCAACCAGAATCCTGCCGTACCCATTGCCCTGCTGGTCAGGATGTATGCACACGTTAAGCAAATGGGACTCGTCTGCGGCTACAGACAGTATGCCGTGTCCAATCAATCGACCCGCATACTCCAATACCCAACAGTCATATCCCGACTTGATGCAATCTCGAAAGATTCCTTCACCCCAGGGATGGGTATACCCCCTGCGTTCATTGACCAGGACCTCCTCCAGATCAGGAATACCCATGGGTCTAAACTCATGATCAAGTGCGACTATTGTCACTTATCAGGCCTGCCTTTTTTATGTTCAGCCAAAGCGCTTGCTTCTTTGGTACATCCCCTAAATACGATTGCACGTCATCAACAACCAGCATTTTCAGATTATCCTGCCGATACGTACTTCCTGAAACGACATCTCCCACATCAAGAACATGGTTCGCAAATGCCTTTCCAAAAACGACAACGGTGTTTGGCAATGCTTGCTGTCCCTGGCTGATCATTAATTGCGGTACGGTATCGCGGTTAGGCCGCAGTTCCAGAATAGATGGCGATGTTTTTTGCCGACATATCGCAAATGCCACATCGTCACAGAACCGCCGCACCTCCATCGGTAACTCGCTAACCTGGGGTGCGAGAGAACAACATATGCCAAGCGTCTGGTAATTTAAGAGGAGAAAATAAAATGGTTCTACATCGTCGACCTGGACTGGCACCTTATTTTTCACAACGGTGCCGCGGGACACCCATATATCGATACCCATACGCTGTAAATATTGAGACTGTGTCGCCAATGAACTTCCTTAAGCTTTGAACTACCCTATGGTCGCAAAAAAAGCTGCGCTACGCATGCTTTATCACATCCGGGTGCTGTGGCGGTGTCGCGGCATAGAATGCAAAGGAACCAAGAAAGGCACAGATGGCTAAAATGGTAAATCCAATTTCATAGCTGCCATGAATATCCGCAAGATACCCGGCAAATATAGGTCCAATCGACATGCCGAGCATTGCCACCAGAGAGGAAAAACCAATAATGGTACCGAACGATGAGGCGCCATAATAATCAGCCCTTAACGCGATCATCATCGGGCCTCTTGTACCCCAACTGACACCATGCAACAGCGCGAACCCGACAACCATAGCGAGGGAAAATGCGTAGGCAATCATCAAAAGACCCAGCGCGTGCCCCACCATGCAAACTGTACAGATTAGTCGCTTACTCACTCGATCACCCAGGAAGCCACCCATCATCTGACCAATCAACTGAAAGCCCGTCATCAGCGCGACCACAAGTCCAGCCTGAGGCAACGAGTAATCCAGTCCTTCGATCAGATGTGGCACGAGATGCACCATCATTGTCGAGACAACTAGCAACGAGCAAGCATGACCTATCGAAATTAACCAAAAGGCTCGGGTGCGCATTGCCTGTCGTGCCGTGAAGTCTGGCCCGGACGATGCGATTCGTTGCGCTGAAGTGCCGGGGTCCTCCGCGATGCCGTCTTTGGTTTCTCCCACTGCCTCCGGTTTACGTAGAACCAGCTGGGCAAGGGGTATTCCCACGACAAATACCAAAATCCCGGAAAGCATTGCCGTCACCCGCCAGCCAAAGGCTTCCATACAGAGAATCACTATCGGCACTGATAAGCCGCCGATAGAATAACCAACCATCGCGCTGGCGACTGCTTTCGAACGATGTCGGTCAAACCAGTTAACAATCGCCACCATCAACGTTGCAAAACCACCGAGGCTGGCCCCTACAGCAATCAACGCAAAGGTCAGATAGAACCCCAGCAGGCTTTGAATCTGGCTAAACAATAAAAAACCGAGCGCAAACAGCGTAATACCGACTCGGAGTAAAGCTCGCGGTCCGCACTGGTCAGTCAACCAGCCCTGCAGGGGACCCAATATCCCGCTTTCAATACGGGTCATGGCAAAGGCCCCTGCCACCCAGGCCTTGCTCCAGGAAAATTCATCCTGGAGTAGAACCACGTATGCCCCATAGGATTGCATCCACAGCATACCCGCGAGCATCTGTAATCCGCTGCTCGCACCGACAATGTACCAGCCATAGAACAACTTGCCCTGTGGGCGTATCACCTGGTTAACGCGGGCTACAATGGTCATCAGCAAGGCAGTTCAAAAACAGAGCGCGATTATACGCTGTTTCTGTTTGTCGCGAGACTTCGGGGCCAGAGGGCCAGACGCGGTGTTACCTTGCGCTTTCGCTCAAGCCATCCATAGCTCGCTGCAAAAAGCCACCGAATCGTCGGACCGCCCTGGCTTTTTAAGCCGCTCAAGGCAACACCGCGTCTGGCCCTCTGGCCCCTTACGTGAATTCGGACTGAAAGACTGGAACTAAGTTACAAACGATTCGCCTTTTTAACCAGCGATACATTGATTTCTGCATTCGCCATATTCTTGCATTCGGATAGCTGCTCTCCACCATATAGGACGGCGGGTCGACGAGGTCCCTGATACGCAAACTACAATCGAGATTTTTACACAGTACTTCACCGATGAGATGTCTCCCCGAGGACCCCTTAACATCAAGCGTAAACATCGCTGTGCCGTCGTTGCCATGCAAATGAGGGCACCAGGAACACATTTCATAGCGCGGGATTAAGGAACCTCGGGGTGCGCGATGCAGAGTGCTGCTGGTAAGACGGCCGGTGTCGGGCGATACGACGACAAGATAGGCAAGATGTCCTGATGGATTTATCCAACCCAGGTAATCGAGATTTTGCCAATCCGGTGTCGTTAGGTCTGGTGGATAAATCTGGTCGTCTTTGAAGGCGCTGCAGATTTCGTTCTGACTCAATGAGTCCGTCACTCAACAATATCATCTTTGTGGGCTTCATTGATCGATATCAGTTCCCTGATCATAGAAAATGCAAAAAATTGGCAGGCTTCGCGACGGAGTCTTGTTTCTGACGAGTCTGGGATTGCTGTAGATCGCAATTTTTATACCGCTTCACACATCGATGAAATTTTGCGCGCTGGCAAAGTTTTCCAGTCCCAGGGGGCCTCTGACGTCTTTACCTAACTCACTTTGCATATAGTCAATGGGAATAGCCATACTATCTGCAATTCTAACCATTCGCTGAAAATTCGCCGCAACACCCGCGGCATCTACCAGTACCATCTCACTACCGACTTCCAAAAACGTCCGCCGTGCTTTATCAAGATCAACGGAATCATAGGAAGCCACGGCTTCCGCAAACTTCATGAGTTCAAGGCCGAATTGGATACCTTTTCCAGCAGCCGCCGTATCGCCATTGACAGCCTGAATATCAACCTCGATATTGCTATTGTTCGCGCTCACACGGAGCATCGATGCATGTGCACTAGTTCAGTAAAAGCACTGATTGATCGCTGACACTCGACCAGCAACAAGTTCCATCTGCATACGATTTATGGCACGGTCATCTTGGCCGACCAGATTCCCCATACCTTCCAACGACAAATACTGTACCCCAGCTATCCGTCGCCAACCATGCAGTGCGTCGGGGACCACCGATAGCGCCCTAATGACGTTCGCGGTCCGATCCTCACTCCACAAGTGAGACTCAAGGTCTACCGCCCCGTCGCGGGGTATCATGGGCACAAAACCAGTACCTTCTGTAGCCTGCGCGGGTCGGTAATGACTTGGTTCGCCGGGTTCCGGTAAAGGTAACGCCTCTAGGTCCAGACCCAATAATCGATGGAACTCATCTATGCTAAATACTGCAACGACGATTACCGCCAACTCTACATAGGCCTCTTTGCTCAGTCCCTTTTCGACGTTGTCATCAACACATGCCTTGGTAATGCGACTCTGATCAGTCACGATTCGATGTACGGCATCTATCGCAGGTGCCAGGCTATATCGCCACTCAAATGATTGCCGTTTAATGTATAGAGGCTGAACGCTGCCTTCCGGCGTTTACAAAACTCGCATTGCATCGCATAGCGGACTTCCCTGGCAACAGCTATTCGTTCAGCGCCGGTCCACCATGACCCGGGTGTTGCCAGTCTTTTCCTTTAAGCGGCATATTCGTGTTTTATATCGTCTCGGGTCGGATAAGGAGAATTTTGATAGGTAAAATACGTCATATCAGCACTAAATTGCTTTAATCAGAGGATAAAACTGTAACTCTTTCATGGCAACAATGGTCTGTTAATTTACGCGAACATCATTTCATGCGACGATTGTAGTTCGCGTTCACAAACGGAGAAACATCAGATGGGTTTTGCGCTTTCATCCATGCAGCTAACAAGCTCAGCATTTTCAGACGGCAATGCCGTTCCCGAACAACATACCGGAGAGGGTATCGATGTGTCCCCAGCGCTCGCCTGGCAAGATGCACCAGAAGGTACTAAGTCCTTCGCTGTTATCTGTCACGACCCGGATGCTCCATTGGTTTCTCCAGGTACTTACGGCTACGTGCACTGGGTGCTCTATAATATTCCAGGAGATATCAGCGAGCTCGATGAAGGTGTGCGAGGATATACATCCGGGAACAGCGACTTC
>Ga0302127_10001833_pt1 | contig 12742 bp, 7 predicted proteins | sample CB4_SCM_MG_FD_204452 | JGI IMG/M metagenome (GOLD analysis project Ga0302127, IMG submission 204452) | Marine microbial communities from Western Arctic Ocean, Canada - CB4_SCM | ecosystem: Environmental > Aquatic > Marine > Oceanic | place: Canada: Western Arctic Ocean | collected 2017-09-24
TTGGTGAATGGTTGTGAGGCGGAGTTTCTCATCGTCCTCATTTTCGGATCGTTCCTGTTCGGCCTCCACGTTGGTGAGCAGTGCCAGCTCGGCCAGAAAATTTTCCAGCGATTCGTATTGGCGCGCGAACACGCTGAGTTGCTCGATGTCATCTTTCCGCTGCGGTGCTTTATCGTAATTCGCCTCCACGTAATCTGAATAGCCCGCCTCCAAAATCAGTGAAATCATTGCACCCGCATCGCCCGCCACCGGTTTGGTTTCCAGTTGGGCAACGGTTGCGGAAAATTGCGCCCACGGCACCTTGGCTTTCTTGGGCACACCGGCGCAGAGCTGCACTGCCTCAGCTAATGGCCGTACGCCCGCGTGAGCAGTTAGGAATTGGCCCCACAACTTCAGCGCGGTTTTGCCGCCCACGCCGGGCAGCATCAGTGCAAGCCGCTTGAACGCCTGCTCATCTCGCGGATTGGCCAGCCACTTGAGGTGCGACGTGATGTCTTTGATGTGCGCTTGTTCAAAAAACCGGACGCCACTGGTAATCGAAAACGGAATGTTGCGCCGCGTCAATTCCAGCTGCAATTCGAGCGCGTGAAAATGCGAGCGATACAGCACCGCCATGTCGTCAAGCTCGATGCCTTCCTCGCGCAGCTCCAGCGCGCGTTGGGCGACGAAGGCCGCTTGTTCGTCGGCGGCGCTGCACACCACTTTCGCCGGCTTCTCGCCCGAGTCGCGACACGGGGCCAGTTCCTTGGCGAACTGCCGCGTGTTTGCGGCGATGGCGGCGTTGGCGAGGTTGAGAATCTCCGGTGTGCTGCGGTAATTCGTTTCAATTTTGTACACCGACGCGCCGGGATAACGCTTGGGAAACTCCATGATGTTCGCGTAATTAGCGCCACGCCACGAGTAGATGCTCTGAGAATCATCGCCCACCACCATTACGTTTTTGTAGCGCGCGCCGAGCAAATCGATCAACTCCGCCTGCAGCAAATTCGTGTCCTGATATTCGTCCACCAACACAAACTGAAACCGTTGCTGATACAGCTCGCGCACGTCCTCGTGCTCCTTCATCACCCGCAGCCACAGCACCAGCAAATCATCAAAATCCATCAAGCCATTGGCGAGCTTGCGTTTGGTGTAGCGGCCGAGCACGTCGGTGATTTGCTCCGTCAACGGCTCGAACCACGGGTAACGATCCTCAATAATTTCGGTCACCGGCACTTGCTTGTTAATCGCCAGCGAACCGATGTCGCCCACCAAATCCGGCTTGGGGAAGCGCGTGGCTTTCACGTCGATGTCCGCCTCGGCGATACAGGCCGTGATCAGCCCCTTGGCGTCCTCGCGATCTTGAATGGTGAACGACGGCGTGAACCCCAGCGCCTCCGCGTGCCGCCGCAGCACGCGATGGCCGATGGAATGAAACGTGCCGCCCCACAGCGCGCTCATATCGCGCCCAATCAAATCGGTCACGCGCCCCATCATTTCCTTGGCGGCTTTGTTGGTAAACGTCAGCAGCAAAATGCGATCCGCCGGCACGCCTTGTTCCAGCAAATACGCCACGCGATAAGTGAGCGTGCGCGTCTTGCCTGAGCCCGCGCCGGCAATCACCAACGCCGGCCCCGGCAATGCGGTGACGGCCGCGCGCTGCGATTCGTTCAGCTCCGCCTTGTAGTCGATTTGCAAATCAACCGAATCGCGATAAGGCTGTAAAGTGTACTCCCGTGGCACGCGGGCTACGCTAATGGTTGCAGGCAAAAGGCAGAAGGCTGAAATTGGTTGATAAGTTTTCGTGGGCCAACGAAGGACGGCGAGATATCTTTCGCGCCAGAGGAGGTTATGCCGAAATCGCGACATCACACATTCACACCACGCTGCGTGCGTTTGGTTCGCTTTGCGGACTTGGAATTGCGCGATGTGATCGGCGCCGTGCAGGATTTGCCTACCTCACAAGATTTCTTCGACTGCCTTTCCTATTTCCAAAACGAACGCACCGCCTACACCGGTCGCGCGCAGGCAGTGGATTTCCGCGGGCACGTGACCGCCGAGGGCTACTTTCACGAAGGCCGCCCCGAAGGCCATTGGACGCGTTGGTACGACAACGGCCAAAAGCGCGAAGAATTTTTCATCACCAACGGCGAATGCGCCCAAGCCCAACATTGGGATAAAGACGGCGTGCCAATTTAGCCGGTCCCATTTCAATTATTACCTTGGCGTCTTGGCGTCTTGGCGGTTCCATTCCCGCGCATGTCCAGTCACAGCCACGCTGACCACTCCGCCCCCGCGGGCGACCCCACGTTCACCGCGCGCAAGCGTTCCACGATGGAAGTGCTCGGGCGCGTGTGGAAATATCTGTTGCCCTACAAACGCCTCGCGCTGGCTACTGTCAGCTGCGCCGTTCTGTCGCTGCTGTGCGCGCTCACGTATCCGAAGCTCACCGAATACATCATCGATGGCATCATCGAAAAAGACGGCGGCACCCAACGCCTCAAATGGGCGGTGCTCGCAATGGCGGCTGCGTTTCTGCTGCGCGATTTGTTCAACAGCCTGCGCATTCGCATCAACAATCATTTTGAACAAAACGTTATCTTCGATATGCGCCGCGAAGTGTTCGGCAAACTGCAGCGCTTGCCGGTAAACTATTTCGACAAACGCGCCAGCGGCGATCTGATGACGCGCGTGGTGGAAGACATCAACAACGTCGAGCGCGTGCTCATCGACGGCACCGAACAAGGCACCGTCGCCGTCCTTTGCATCGGCGGCATCAGCGGCATTTTGTTTTACACCAATCCATTTTTGGCCGCCGTCGCTTTGTCGCCGCTGCCGCTGCTGGCGGCGGGCGCATTGTGGTACACGCTCACCGCACACCGCCGCTACCGCCGTCAACGCGAGGCCGCCAGCGCGATGAACGCGCTGTTGATGGACGACCTGCAAGGCATCCGGCAAATCAAAGCGTACGGCCGACAAGACCACGAGGACGCACGCTTCGCCGACCGCGCCGATGCGCTGCGCCAAGGCAACCTCGGCATCATGCGCGCGTGGGCGAACTATAACCCCGCGATGAATTTTTTCGCAGCGCTGGGCATCGTGCTCGTGCTGTGGTTTGGCGGACAGGAAGTGATGGCGGGCGAAATGACCACGGGCGAATTGGTCGGGTTTCTTTTTTATCTGATGCTGTTTTATGAGCCCGTGGCACGCTTGCACGGGCTAAACCAAATGCTCCAAAGCGCCCGCGCCGCAGGCGAGCGAGTGTTCGACATTCTCGATCACGACACCGAACGCGACGAAACGTGCAAAACCGAACTGCCCGAACCCGTGCGCGGCGAAGTGATTTATGAAGACGTGGGTTTTGAATACGATACCGACCGGCCCATTTTGAAAAACATTTCGCTACACGCCAAGCCCGGCGAGATGATCGCACTCGTCGGCCCCACCGGCGCGGGCAAGAGCACGCTCGTGAATTTGTTGCCGGCGTTTTACGAAATCAGTTCCGGCCGCGTCACCATCGACGGCCAAAGCGTGGCCGACACGTCGCTCGCTTCATTGCGTCAACACATCGCCATTGTCAGTCAGGAACCGTTTCTCTTCAACGGCACCATCCGCGAGAACATCCAGTACGGCAAACTCGATGCCACCGAGGACGAACTCATCGCCTCCTCCAAGGCCGCCAATTGCCACGACTTCATAACCGCACTGCCCGAAGGCTACGATGCCCGCGTGGGCGAACGCGGCGTGAAACTCAGTGTCGGCGAAAAGCAACGCGTCAGCGTCGCCCGCGCGCTGCTGGCCGACGCCCCCCTCCTCATCCTCGACGAAGCCACCGCCAGCGTGGACACCGCCACCGAGCGACTCATTCAGGAAGCCCTCGAACACCTAATGGAAGGCCGCACCAGCTTCGTCATCGCCCATCGCCTCAGCACCATCCGAAAAGCCACTCAAATTCTGGTTCTCAAAAACGGCGAAATCATCGAACGCGGCACGCACGAAACCCTCCTCGCCCAAAACGGCCTCTACGCCAAACTGGCCCGAATCCAAAACACGACGTTCATCGAAGAAGGTTTTGAAAAGTTGGAAGGGTGATTTTTTCACCACAGAGAACACAGAGGAGGGTAGGGCGTGCTCTCCGAGCGCGCCACGGCGGTTTCGGAGAAACCGCCCTGCCCTAACCCACCACCAATTTATTCAACTCGGGATAATTGGTTTTACCGGAGCCGAGCACGGGGATTTCTTCGAGCACTTTGATTTCGCGCGGGGCGGCGAGGTTCGGCAAACCGGCGGCGGTAATGGCTGCGCGAATTTCGCCCAACTCAAGCGCAGGCTTGTTGGTGGCGGCGATGAGTTGCTCCCCTTTGTCGGCATCGGGACGGGCCACGATGGCGATGGCGCAATCTTCGCCGTGTTGGGGGAAGGCTCCGGCGAGTGCATTTTCCACGGCGGTGAGGCTGACCATTTCGCCACTGATTTTTGCAAAACGCTTAGCGCGGCCTTTGATGGTGATGTAGCGATCCTCGTCCACGGTGACGATGTCGCCGGTGTCGTACCAGCCGCCGAGTTTTTGAAATTCCGCGTTGGGTTCGGGGTTGAGGTAGCCCTTCATAATGTTCGGGCCTTTCACCAATAACTTGCCGCCTTCGGCCACGCCATCGACTTTCTCCAGCCGATAATCCACGCCGGGGAACAAGCGTCCCACCGCGCCTTCGCGGCTTTCGAGAATGGTGCTGGTGCTGAGCACGGGACCGGTTTCGGTGGCGCCGTAGCCTTCCATCAAGCTCACGCCAAACTTCCGCGCCCACGTGTTGCGCGTGGCTTCCTGAATTTTTTCCGCTCCGCAAATCACGTAGCGCAGTTCGGCAAAATCCGACGGCTGGCCAAAGCGCGCGTAGCCATTGAGAAACGTATTGGTGGCCAGCATCACCGTGCAGCCGCGATCATAAAACACCGCCGGAATTTGCCGGTACATCAGTGGCGAAGGAAACAAATAAACAAAATTGCCGCGTAACAGCGGCAACAACAAACCCGCCGTAAGCCCGAAGCTGTGGAAGAGCGGCAGGCAAGTGAAGAATCGGTCCGATTCTTTGAGGTCAATCACCGAGGCGCACTGGCGCGCGTTGGCGAGTAAATTGCGATGCGTCAGCTCCACACCCTTGGGCACGCCCTCGGAGCCGCTGGTGAAGAGGACCACCGCCGTGTCGGTAAACGGCGTGTAATGTCCCGCGAGCGGGTTGAACTTGTGATTCAATAACGCGCCCAATTTGCTGAGGCCGGAAATATTTTCGCGCACGTCCTCCAGATAAATCAACTCCACGCCCGCTGCCTCAAACGGTTCCGCCTCCAGCTTGGCTTTTTCGAGAAATGCCTTGGACGTGACAATTTGTTTAACCCCCGCCAGCTCCGAACACTGCAGCATCGTGGCCGCGCCGGCTGTGTAATTCAAAATCGCCGGCACCTTGCCTGCCGCCCACAAGCTGGTGAGCGTGGCGACCTTGCCATTCACATTGGGCAACAGCACCCCCACGCGCTCGGCTTGTTTATTCAGCAACCGCTCCCATTGCGCCGCCAACAAATCCGTGCCGATGAGCAGCCGCCGATAGGTCAGCGTTTGAAACGTCGTATCCTCCAGCGCCACTTGATGCGGGATGTGTTTGGCCAACGCGGCGAGCGCGGTGATGATCGTTTGCGGGCCGTGCTCCATCTCTGTTTCAAACTGCTGATTCACCATCCGGTCGCGCAGCCATTGATTGAGCTTCGCCCGTTGCACCGCCGGTTTGCCCTCGTACTGCGGCGGCTCGATGGGGTCGCTGAAATGCGCCGTTACCTTCGGGAACCATTTCGTCCAACCGCCGTGCGGGCTCGCCAACACCCGCGCCGCGCCGCGCAAATAACAGGTGATCACTTTCGCATTTGTTTTTTGGATGAGAAACCCCGTGCCATCAAAGAGCCGCTGCAAACTTCCCGTGCGGCTCATTCTCCCCTCGGCAAACAGAACCAGCTTGCCGCCGCCAGCGAGATGCGACGCCATTCGCTTGAGTGACGCCGCTGGATCCGCACCAATCAAAATGATGCGCGGATTGCCGAGCACCCACGCGTGGAGTTTGCTGGTGCGCGCGGGCATCTCAGACGCCGCGAACTTCCAATCCGGATCCAAACACAGCCCCACGAACAACCAATCAATCCACGAAAGGTGGTTGGGGATCAGCAATATCGGCCCCTCGCCGCGCGTGGCCTCCTCGTTGATGGCGCGAAAACGAAACCACACCCGTAGCCCGCAACGCATCAGTTTCAGAAACAATCGGTTAGCCCAAATATTCATCCGTGGGCGAGACTCTACCGGAAGAACCCCACGAGTGGAAATCGATAAAATCGATGAACCCCAGCGCGCCCTCAATGGTGAGGACACGCGGGAGCGTGTCCCTGCCGGGAGGGACGAGCTCCACCTCGTCCCATTTCAAAAACAATTTGGGGCAAGGCGGAACTTGCCCCTCCCATCCTCTCCATCGAATAACGCCACCACCTTCGGTAGAACCCGCACCCAACACGAGGGTTGCGAATCGATGGTGGTTGGGGGATACTTCCCGCACCAACGCAGCAACCCAAACTGAAAGGCATTATCATGGGATGGTTATCTGGACAATTCATTGACATTATCGAGTGGCTCGATGACGGGCAGGACACGATGGTGTACCGCTTCGAGCGGCATAATAACGAAATCAAAAATGGCGCGAAGCTCGTGGTACGGCCCGGGCAGGCGGCGGTGTTTGTGAACGAGGGGAGCACGAGCGTGGCGGATGTGTTCGAGCCGGGCACACACGAGCTGACCACGGCGAACCTGCCGATTCTTTCCACGTTGATGGGCTGGAAGCATGGCTTCGAAAGTCCGTTCAAGGCGGAGGTTTATTTTTTCAAGACCACAAAATTCACAGATCTCAAGTGGGGCACGCGCGCGCCGATCACAGTGGAGTGCGCGGGGTATGGGATGTTCGACCTGCGCGCCAATGGCAGCTACGTGATCCAGATTGCGGATCCGGCGAAGTTTTTGACGGAGAAGGTGGGCACGGACGGCAATTTTGAGGTGGACGAAATTTCCAACGATCTACGCGAGGAAATCCTGATGAACGTCAGCGATCATCTGGGCGAGATGGAGCTGAACCCCGCCAAGCTCACCGGCAAGATGAAGGACATCTCCGAGGATCTGCAAGCGCCATTGCAGGAATATTTCGGGACGCTCGGCCTTGAGATTACGCGCTTCCGCGTGGGCAGCATTTCGATGCCGGACGATGTGCGTAAGGAGCTGATGGAGATGAGCCGCCTCAGCGCGGGCAAGCTCGCCAATGCCGATCCTAATGCGATGCAAAACCTCACCGCCCTCCGCGCCAGCCGCGCGATGGGTGATTTGGCAAACAACCCCGGTGCGGGTGGCGTTGCCGGTGCGGGTATGGGAATGGGAATGGGCATGATGATGGGCAACCAAATGGGCGCCGCCGCAACGAGCGCAACTCACCCGGCTGCAACCCAAGCCGCCCCGCCTCTCCCCGGCGCGGCCGCCGCGACGGGCACAGAATATACCGTGGCCATCAATGACGAAAAATACGGCCCATACAATTTAACTCATCTCCAAAAGATGGCCGATGACGGCAGCTTCAAAACCGATATGCTCGTGTGGGCCAAAGGGATGGGCGCCTGGACGAAGGCCGGCGAGGTGCCGGAGCTTTCCGATTTATTCGGCCCGCCGCCCTTGCCGGGTGTTGCCGATGATGGTCCGCCACCGCTGCCTTAAATAGCCCGATGCAAATTACCATCAATCGCGCCGGTGACAATCACGGCCCGTATTCCATCGAGCAAGCCCGCGAACTGCTCACCAACGGCACGTTGCAGGACAATGACCTCGCCCATTACGAAGGCGCGGCGGATTGGTTGCCGTTGAAGGACGTGCCCGGCTTGCGCGTAGACGGAAGCGCGACGAGCGATGTCCCTCCTGTTTTAGGCAACGAACCTGTCGGCAAAAGCAAGGATCCGGAAAAATCCGGCCCGGCCACTTTCCCTTGCACCGGTTGTGGCGGCGATCTGTTGTTCAAACCCGGCGCGGCCAAGATGGAATGCCCCTACTGCGGCGCGACAGTGGATTGCCCCGCGCCCACGGGCGAAGTGTTGGAGCACGATTTCGAGAGCCAGCTCGCCTCGCTGGAATCCGGCGCGACCACCACCGTGGTGGCCGAGGTGAACTGCGATGCTTGCGGCGCGAACAACCAACTCGACGCCAACCAAACTTCCGGCGAGTGCGCCTTCTGCGGCACGCCATTTGTCCAGCAACCGCAAACCGCCAACGTGCTGCGGCCGCAAGCGGTGCTGCCCTTCGCCGTCACGCGCGAGGAAGGCCTCAGCCATTTTCGCGAATGGATCAAAGGCCTGTGGTTTGCGCCCAACAAACTCAAGCAATTCGCGCGCGACATCAGCAAACTCAAAGGCCTGTACATTCCGCATTGGACCTACGACAGCGATACCACCACAGATTATATGGGCCAACGCGGTGAGCATTATTACACGACCGAACACTACACCGACAGCGAAGGCCGCAGCCAAACGCGGCAGGTGCGGCACACCCATTGGTACCCCGCCACCGGTCGCGTGTTTGTGGATTTCGATGACATTCTCATCCCCGCAAGCGACACGCTCCCGCGCGAGTACGTGGATGAATTGGAGCCGTGGGATCTCCCGCAGCTCACGCCGTACGCCGACGAATACCTCAGCGGTTTCCAAAGCGAAAGCTACACCACCGACTTGCGCGCGGGCTTCGCCCTCGCCAAAGAAAAAATGGCGCCGGACATCGACAGCAAAATCCGCTGGGACATCGGTGGCGACGAACAACGCATTCTCAGCAAGACCTCCCACTATCAAAACATCACGTTCAAGTATATCCTGCTGCCGGTGTGGATCAGCGCATATCGTTTCAAAGACCGCAACTTTCAATTCCTCGTCAACGCCCGCACCGGCGAAGTGCAGGGCGAACGCCCGTACAGCTGGATCAAGATCACGCTGCTCGTGATTTTCGTCCTCGCCCTCATCGGCACCATCGTACATTTCGCCAACCAATAAGTGAGCGAAAAAACACACGAACGCCCGCTGGGCTTTTGGTCCGCCACCGGGGCCGTCATCGCCACCATGATTGGCGCGGGCATCTTTGGCGCCACCGGCGGCTTCGCCCACGAGCTGGGCACGGACACCAACGTGTTGCTCGTCTGGCTCTTTTGCGGCGGTCTCGCATTGACCGGCGCACTCTCCCTCGGCGAACTCGGCGCGATGATGCCCCGCAGCGGCGGCTGCTACACTTACAACCGCCATCTTTACGGCGACACCGCCGGTTACTTGAGCGGCGTGCTGAGTTTCCTGCTCGCGTTCGTGGGCGCGGCGGCGTTCATAACGCTGTTGCTCGGCGTGTACGTGCAGGAAATTATCCCCGGCATCCCACCCGCCGCCACGGCCTCGGCGGTGATTTTGGTTTTCACGCTCATCCACTGCATCGGCTTGCGCGAGGGAAATTACGTGAACAATTTTTTTACCATTTTCAAAGTGGGCGTCATCCTCGCGTTCATCGTGGCCGGCTTTCAAGCGAACGTAGAACCCACGGTGAATCCCGCCGCCGCCAATCCCGGTGTTTTTTCCGCGCCCTTCGCCAGCGCGATGCTCACGGCGAGCTTCGCCTATCTCGGCTGGGAAACTTCGTCGTGGATTGCCGGCGACATCCGCGACCCCAAACGCAATCTGCCGCGCTCGCTCATCGCCGGCACAGTGTTTGTCACGGTGCTTTATCTTCTGCTCAACACCGTCTTTCTGCGCGCACAATCGGCCTCCACGATGTCCGGTGAAATCGAAGGCATCGGCCTGCACGCCACCAAAATTTTATTCGGCCCCGCCGCCAGCCAATGGTTCAACTGGATGGTGGTCGTCTTGCTCATCTCCACCACCAGCACCATCCTGATGGTTGGCTCCCGCATCGTGGCCACGATGGCTCGCGACGGCCAACTGCCCGCCATGCTCGGCCGCCCCAGCCCCACGCGCGCCCCACAAAACGCGCTCATCCTGCAGGCACTGTTAACCCTCATTTTCATTTTCGCCGCCAACTCCGTGGGCAGCGTCGGCACGATACTCGATTACATTGGCCTGCCGCTAACGCTCATTATGGGTGCGACGGTGACCGGCGTGTTTGTACTGCGCCGACGCGAGCCGAAAACCGAGCGGCCCTTCCGCGTGCCGTTGTATCCTGTCACACCACTTATTTTTCTCGGCCTGTCCATTTGGATGGTTGTGTCCGCCATCGCTCAAGGTTGGAAAACCGCCGCCGCCTCGGCCGTCACCATCCTCATCGTGTGGGCCTTGAAACCCGTGCTCACGGGAGGAGCGACCTCCACTTCGCCCGATTCATCCCAAAACCATTGACGCACGCCAGCCGCTGACCCCATCATCCGCCCATGGAATTTACCAACGCACGGCTCATTTTGCCGAATGAAATTCAGCGGGGCTCGTTGAGCGTGCGGGATGGGCAGATTCATAAAATCTCCAAGGACGCCAAACCCTCTGCCAAAGGCGGCGATAATGTGTTCGACCTGCGCGGCGGTTTTCTTGCGCCGGGGTTTATTGACCTCCACATCCACGGCGCGCTCGGGCGCGACACAATGGAAGCGCGGCTGGATGCGTTTAAGGAAATCACCGATTTCCATCTCAAAGGCGGCACCACCTCGCTGACGCTCACCACGCTGGCCGCCCCGCAAAGTGACATTGAAAAAACGCTGGCCGCCATCGCCCCCATCCACAACCGATCCATCGGCGGCTCGCGCATCGTGGGCGTGCACGTGGAAGGGCCGTTCATCAATAAAGTACGCGCCGGCGCGCAGAACCCCGAATACTGCCGCGCCCCCACCGCCAAAGAATGGCAGCCCATCCTCAAACACGGCAAGCTCATCACGCAAATGACCCTCGCGCCCGAGCTACCCCGCGCCCTCAACCTCATCAAAGCCCTCCGCAAGAACGGCACTATCGCCAGCGCCGGCCACACCGACGCCACCGAGAAAGAACTTTTCCCCGCGGTCAAAGCTGGGTTGAATCAAGTCACCCACACCTTCAACGCCATGAGCAGCCTCACCAAAAAGGGCCCTTACCGCACCGCGGGCATGCTCGAGTTTGGGCTGGCGGATGACGATTTGGTTTGCGAAATCATCAGCGACGGCCAACACGTGCCGCCGGTTTTGATGCGCATGCTCTTCAATGCCAAGCCGCGCGAGCAAGTGGTCATCATCACCGACGCCACCAAAGGTGCCGGTCTCAAGCCCGGCACCCAGTTCGAGCTGTGCGGCATCAAAGCCAAAGTCACCACCACCACCGCCGAAGTATTGGACGGCCGCGGCCTCGCTGGCAGTACGCTCACGATGATTCGCGCCGTGCAAACCGCCGTGGAACAAGCCAACGTCCCGCTCGTCGACGCCGTGCTAATGGCTACCCTCAACCCCGCCCGCCAACTCGGCCGCGACAACGAATTCGGTTCACTCGAAGCCGGCAAACGCGCTGACCTCGTATGGTTCGATAACCGCTACCAAGTCAAAGGCGTCTGGCTCGACGGCGAGCTGCGCTTTATGGCGTAGGGCCTTTGAACCGCCAAGGTGCAAAGCCGCCAAGGTTTTTTTGGCGTAAGAAATTTGGCACTCCCGGAAGGATTCGAACCTTCGACCTAAGGTTTAGGAAACCCTCGCTCTATCCAGCTGAGCTACGGGAGCACGGAGGCATCTTGCCGCAGGGGGCTGGATTTGGGAAGTCTGCTCAAGCGATGATTTCTCGAATGGTTCCGTTGCTGTCGGAGAATTTCTGGGCGGGGACTTCCAGTGCTTTTATCAGCGTTAGGTAGAGGTTGGACAGTGGCGGTGCTTTTTTTCCAAAACCATGAAGCGCACCCTGTTTGAGACCAAGTTTTTTGCCTCCCACTAACATCATAGGATAGTTGGTGTTGACGTGCGTCTGGCTGTTGCTGCTGCCGTAGAGCACAACCGTATTGTCGAGCATCGTTCCTTCACCCTCAGGTGTGTTCGCCAGCTTAGTGATGAACTCTGCCAGAAGGTCTGCCTGGAACTTGTCGTACTTGCCAAGTTTAACCAGATTCCCACCTCCTTGTAGCGCGTTGTGGGCCAGCAGATGGTGGGTGACACCGAGCCCGAGAGCGATCGGAATGTTGTCCCACTTGCTGCTGTTCATGCTCTGCAGCATGTAGGTCGCATAACGGGTTGAATCTGTCTTGAACGCCAGATAGATGAGGTTGTACATCGTGCGGATGAAAGCCGCCGGATCTTGCACGGAGGCGTTAAGGGCCAACTCGTCTGTGGGCACCTTTGGCTTGGGAGTTGCCGTCCAGCGCTCCATGCGCTCGATCTCTTTCTCCACATCTCGCAATGCGTGCAGGTAGTGCTCCAGCTTCTGCGAATCGTCGCGTCCGAGCTTGCGTTTCATCTCGCGATAAGATGCCAGAACACGATCGACACGGCGTTTATCTTTGGCTAATCGGCGGTGCTGCTTTTTCTGCAAATCCGGGTCGGCATTAAACATCGCATCATACAACCCGCGTAAGTTGTTCGAGGAAGGAATGCCGCGTCCGAATTGATTGTAAGAAAGCGTGTTCGACCGCCCTTCGCCGCCCAAACCCCCTTCATTGCCAAGCACAAGACTCGGGTAACGCGTTTTATGTCCGTGGGTCATCGCGGCAATCTGATCGAAC
>Ga0302127_10001835_pt1 | contig 12739 bp, 12 predicted proteins | sample CB4_SCM_MG_FD_204452 | JGI IMG/M metagenome (GOLD analysis project Ga0302127, IMG submission 204452) | Marine microbial communities from Western Arctic Ocean, Canada - CB4_SCM | ecosystem: Environmental > Aquatic > Marine > Oceanic | place: Canada: Western Arctic Ocean | collected 2017-09-24
TGCCTACACCCTTGAACAATGTGCAGTGTGCGAATGTTGAAAGATCGAAAAATTTTTTTGGTGAAAGCATGAATCTAGTGATTGATAACGACAATGACTATGGTAACAGGAAAAATACTAACGCGCCGATACCTTATGAGATTAGGGTTTTACTTCGCTGGTGAAGTTCCGGATATTGGTTAAGCTCCTGTTTACCGATATTGGTGAGCTCGTAAATACCGCGTTCAATTCTTTGGAACCAGCCATAGTGGTTGGCGGCGAGAATGTTCTGTGTTTTGTCACCAGCACCGATTATTTTGAGGCTTTTGGGTGAGCTGGGTCCGTTTGTCTCGAGGCAAGTAGCAATAAAAATCGCCTGCTCTCTATAGGCTGTCATCAGCTTGATTTTTGAACTTCCACCGATATTGTAATTGCCTGAGCGATCTTTGATCTCCTTTATGACAGCGCGTTTGCGTTTGCTCAGCTTCTTTTTTTGCCTGGGTAGAGGATCGAATACCTTGACGACTCTTTGCCCCAAGGTGCTGGTCGTTACGATTAGCAGCCCCAGCTCTAGTTGTTTTAGAACACGTTTGATTCCTGTGAACCTTCGATTTCTGCCCGGATCCGGAACAGCCACATAGACACTGTCGGTGATTCTTTGCCGATCGGTAGCTTGTATGAGCAATTGCATGTTGGCGCTGGTTTTGAGCTCAACGATGATCAGACTGTCACCGCGAGTGGCAGTGATATCGCAATCTTTGACCTCGGCGTTGACCTCGTATCCCCGCATTCGAAGGTATTCACTGATGGGTTCGAACAGTTCCGTTTCGAGCATAGCTTGTTCCTGCTTACAAGTTACAGTACCGCAATCAACTTTTCGTGAAAACCATTGAAACCACCGTTGCTCATGATGACAACGTGTAATGGTTGATGTTTTTCTATGAAGTCTTTGCAGCGCGAGAGGAGAAGGTCGGTATCGTTTATTATTTCTGAAGCTGTGCCAGAAAGGTGCTGCCGCATATCCCAGTTTATGTTTGCCGGATTGAACCACATCGTATGGTCGGCCGAGGATATAGCATTGGCCAATGTTGTAGCGTGGATGCCAAGTCGCATGGTGTGGGATGCCGGTTCTATCACAGCAAGAAGCGTATCTGTTCCTATTTTTGCTCTGAGACCAGTCAGGGTGCTTTGTATTGCCGTTGGATGATGTGCGAAGTCATCGTAGATACTGAGATTGTCATCACTATGGATGAGCTCAAGTCGGCGTTTTACCCCCGTAAACTCGCTTAGCGCAGAGCAAGCAACGCTGGGTTGTACGCCAACGTGCCTCGCTGCAGCGATGGCGGCGAGGGCATTTTGTACGTTATGCATGCCGGTCAAAGACCAGGTAATGCGACCCACTATTTTTTCACTCACACAAATGCTGAATTCACTGCCGTCTGGAACAACGTCCTGTACGCAAAAATCCGCGTTGTTAAGGTCGAAGGTTTGGGTAGGTGTCCAGCAACCGCGATCAATAACTTCATGCACATGCCTGTCGTTCTTTGGATGGACGACCATTCCATTCCCGGGAATTCTTCGCAACAGTAGATGAAATTGGTTCTGAATTGCCTGCAGATTCTCAAATATGTCTGCATGGTCGAATTCAAGATTGTTAATCACGAGTGTTTGAGGACTGTAATGTAGAAACTTAGATTGACGATCAAAATAAGAAGTGTCGTATTCGTCAGCTTCGATCACAAAGAAAGGTTCGTTTCCTAGAGCAGCGGATTGACCAAAGTTGGACGGAATGCCGCCGATTAAATATCCTGGTTTTAGACCTGCGTATTCTAGAATCCAAGCAACCATACTGGCCGTTGTGGTCTTACCATGTGTCCCAGAGATGGCGATGACCCAACGCTCCGTCAGAAGTTGCTGGCCCAGCCATTGCGCGCCAGATACATAGGGTAATCGCCTGTTCAGGACTGTTTCCACGGCCGGGTTACCTCTCGGAAGGCCAGCATTACCAACAATCACCAGGTCGGTGTCCGTTGGAATACACTCCTCTGAATAGGGTGAGGTTAATTGAATGCCTGCATCAGCGAGCTGTGTGCTCATGGGGGGGTACACGTTCTGATCGGTTCCAGAGACCCTGTGGCCCGCTTCTCGAGCGAGCAGGGCGATACTCCCCATTAATGTGCCACAAATACCTAGAATATGGATGTGCATAGATTATTCCATAGGGATGAACGAGTAGATCGTAGTGAGAGTCAGAGCAAAGGCCACGACTGCTATTGCTCCACCTTGAACGATACTGACATTTGCGGCGTGGTGGTAGATGTGACCGATGATGACGAGTAACCAGCAAAAGCATACAAACCACGCGGTATTTAAAAATAAAATCAGCGTCGGCACTTCGGTAATTTGCATGATTAGTAGCAGAGGTAGCTGTATGGCAACGACAACGGTATCGCATCCGACTATGGCAGTGTAGGTCGGTAAAAATCGCGTTGGTAGTTTTAAAAACCACAACAAAAGATATGTCACCAACCCCAGCATGGTGATCTCGACAGGAATTATCCGCAGTGCTAATTCGAAGGATTCCTGGGTCCGCATGAGCAATGCCGCCAGGATTTCCGTAACAACATACAAGACCAAAACAAGGGCAAGTAGTCGCGGCTGGGCAGGAATTTTGTCTGGCCCGGCCTTTAGTAGGCACATTTGCCAGAAATATTTGAGAATAACGAGCATCGATGACAGCCGCTGTTGGTTAGTCGCATGTTCCCCATTTACTGGTTTTAGATCAAGTTGTAGACGTGTTATTGACGAAACCGGTGTTGATTGATCGGATTTTCGGGATCATGAACATCATTATTATCGTGCACAAAAATAGCATAGCTCCGCTCGCTGTCAGCCCGGCTTCGATGCTCACGACTTCTGAGATATAACCAATGGGAAGCATGCCAAGCGGCATAACACCGTGTGCCATCATATCCAGACTCATGACTCTACCTCGCATATGTTGTTCTACCTGCAGTTGTACCAGAGACCGATTCATAGACATGTTTACTGCCGAAACGAAGCCAATAGCGGAGACCGCAACAACGGCCTGGGTAAATGTGTTCGTCAGGGCAAAGCCGATTAGCGTAAGCCCCCACAGGGCTTCTGTGAATAGAAGCCAGAGCCCCTTGCGACGCAATTTGCCAAGTTTTGCGAGCGTCAGAGAGCCAAGTATGGCTCCGACCCCCATACCGGTCATCAGTAGCCCTAGATCATCGGGACCTCCTGCAAGCACGTCAGTGTTAAAAGCGGGTAATAGGATGTTGATACTGTTTCCGAACATAAAGGGGAATATTGCCAGCAACATGAGTCCGCCGACAATGGGTGAATTTACAACGTAGCTAACACACTGCTTGATGTCCGTTAGCGCTGTTTCTTTTTGCCGAGACTCAGGTACACCATGGTGGCGTATAAACATTACGGTTACGGAGGAGACGAAATATAGAAAAGACAGGACGAAAAAGACCAGTCCAACACCGAATGCAGAGGAGTTGTTGCCGTCAGCAAATATCGCGATCATAAATCCTGCGAGGGCGGGTCCGAGGATTCGTGAAAGATTCCAGGTCGCTGTGACAAAGGCCATAGCGTTAAACATCAGTTTTTCACCCACAATCTCTGGAATGAATGCGGTTCTCGCGGGCATGGAAAGTGCCATGACTGTACCATTGACCAATCCGACCCAAATGAAATCCCAGAAGGTAACGTGGCCGAACATAATAATCATCGCCATGACGAGTGACGCAACGCCGTTGATAATGGGTGCTAGGGCGATAATCGGTTTTTTCGGAAGCCTATCGGCAATCACGCCACCAGGTAGGGAAAAGAAGATCGTGGGGAGCATAAACGCCAGGGTGACCCAGGTCAGGTCAAGCGCAGAGGCGCTCATCTCATAGACTAGCCAGCCCTGAGCGATGGTTTGCATACTCATCGCGAAGGAAGAGCTCAACATGCCGATCCAAAGGTAGGCATAGTCCCTAACTTTCATCGAGGCAAAAAGAGACCGGTCTTCTAATGCGCTTAGGGGGATGGTTGCCAAAACTGAGTGTTTAGTCAAAAGGCGAGTATAGCTGATCCGCGGACCCTTTGTTTTTGAGAGCGTGCAAGAAAGGTGGCGCCGAGTGGGCATGAGCTGTTGCTGTGACTCATGCTTCACCCGGTGCTCACCGGGCCACCTTAATTGTTAGTTCATAGGTGTAATTACAATTACTGTGGTGTCTCTCGGCAGGATTTCTTTGGGTTGTCCAGACATGGACTTGACTAAAGGCCAAATCCTTAGCCTATCCATGCAGACAGGTGTTTTGGCCAGTGCTGGAAAAACTATGCCTGCCACTTCCAACCGCACCACAGGTTCTTCCTTGAGATTCAGATACCACTCCGGTTTGTAATACTCGTTTTCGTTTTGAGCAGCAAGGACGCAGGTTTCTAGATCCATGCGATAGTCAAGGACGACGGTTTCAGGGTTGCCGTTGTATCTGTTTTGGGTAGTCAGTAGCAGTTGTTCCATATCCTTCTGGTAGGCTATTTCCGTATTCATGGTGCTCTCCAATTGCGTTGTGTAGCTTTGCTTCAGCTGTCAACACACTAACAATCGGGATACCAATCGGGTAGATGACTTTCGCTGAAAGGTTGAAAAATTGGAATAGAATGCGATGTTAGTCGCAGGGTGTGATGTGGGTCACAGTCCGTTGGTGAACCAGGTTGGATTACATCTGGCTGAGTCCGGAGTTATAGATAACAGCGAGTCCTGGTGAATTGTCAATGTTGTGTACCTGCCAGTCCCGAGAGTTGAGTTGCTCAAGTGCGGTGCCGGAATTACGCCCAATAATCCATAAAGCACGTCCCGCGGTATCTTCTCTGTTTGATAGGGTTTCGATAGCCTGTTAGGTTCGCTCCGTCCAAAAGAGATAGTCCACAGGTAATATGACAAGGTGCTCGTTTTTCTTGGTAATCGCCTGAGGAAGCGAAACATCTCCAATGATTTCAGTAAGAGGCTCCTGTGTATGGTGATACCAACTGAGTAGTCCAATGGTTGAGTGCAAAAATCTGCTGGCTTCATAGGACTCGCCGGAAGCCAACTGTGTTGCTAGTGCTGATACGTTCGCTACGTCAGATAGGGTCGTCGCGGTTGTACAAAATACCGTCTGCAATGTCGGAGTCAGATAGTCCGCGTTGATGAAGTTATCAACATCAGTCTGCTCTACATCCAGTGCTGCTAGGCAGGTTCTGTTATCTATTTTCATTTCGGCGGCGGTTTTCTGATATATCTTGTTATCAATCTCACCCACAATGTCCAGAGTGGTTGCCGATATCGGTCCTTGACATGGGCAGGCGAAAACTTGTGGCAGATAGTCGGCGTATTTCATATCGCCTGGATAGGTTTAGTAGAAAAGATCCGATTCGCTCCTCTGCGGTTTTTTCTGATTAGCATTTGTAATTCCTGATCCTCTCGAACCTCCTTACTCAGCAATCGGTACATATGGGACTGTAGATTCGGAATTTTAGTCGAGAGGTTTTCTACTTGAGTATAGGCGATTTCACAAACAGCCGTGGTTTCAAGTGCGCGGGCCGAATTGACGTGTTGACCTGCCTCAATTGCATCCAGACCAAGAATCTCTCCCAGCAAAAAGAAACCGATAACCTGCTCGTCACCATTAGCATTAATACTGAAAGCTTTTACTGAGCCAAAACGCACTTCGTAGAGAGCATCGAATTTCTCTCCTTCCTCAAATATTTGCTGACCGCGCTGCAGGGGTTTGCCGCGCTTGATGTTGCTGTCTAATTCGTCAATTTCAGTATTAGAGAACGAGTGTGGAATACGCAACTCGTTGAGTCCGCATTGTTTGCAGGAGACTGTGAAGTTTTAACTCATGCCTATGCTCTGATGGGGGTTCATCACATGTAATGCGGCGACCCCTGTCTATTCAAGATGCCATAATACGGCTTTTTGGTGCTGTTTTGATACTTGCGCAAGTCCCACTTGTGGTCAAATTATAGACGTCGGGCTAGAATACGTGATCTAATTTCCATAAATGACAGTTATGAGTACAGCAGACAGGGCCGTTGCATATTGGCTGGCTAGCATATGTGTTGTGGTATTTTTGATGATTATTGTCGGTGGTGTGACTCGATTGACCCACAGCGGGCTATCGATGGTCGAGTGGAAACCGATTCTCGGCAGTATCCCGCCGCTCAATCAGGAGGACTGGCAGGAAGCGTTTGATGCTTATAAGCAGTTTCCCGAGTATCAGAAAGTGAATCATGGAATGGCGCTTGATGATTTCAAATTCATTTATTACTGGGAATACAGCCACAGACTGCTGGGCAGATTTATTGGCCTTATCTTTTTTGTTCCGTTTGTGATGTTGGCATACTTCAAGATGATTCGCCGCAGTATGATGCCGAAACTACTCTTTGCCTTCGTACTCGGAGGTCTGCAGGGACTAATGGGGTGGTATATGGTGAAGAGCGGCCTCGTTGACTTACCAAGGGTAAGCCACTTTCGGCTGGCTGCACATTTGATCCTCGCGATGTTCCTAATGGCTTATCTATACTGGCTTATTCTGGATCTTTTAAAAGTACAACTGAGATCAGTCTCACCCGGTATTCAAAAGCTGTTGTACTCCGTCATTGTATTGTTTGGACTACAGGTATTGTACGGCGCGTTTGTCGCTGGACTGCGTGCTGGTTGGGGATTTAACACTTTTCCGCTTATGGACGGTCAGTTACTTGCTGAGGCTGCGACCACGATGTCGCCATTGCTCTTGAACTTTGTGGAGAACGGCTCGATGGTACAGTTTGTACATCGCTGGATTGCGGTGCTGTTATTCGGGATGTCGATTGTCGGGCTGACGTTGACAGCGAAGGATAAGGGAGTGGCGACAGGTTGGGTCATTTTGACAGCGCTTATAGCAGCTCAGTTTGTTCTCGGGGTGAGCACGCTGGTCATGTATGTACCCATAGCCGTTGCCAGCCTACACCAGGCAGGTGCGGTTATAGTAATGTTAGCGTTAGTTTATCTGCTATATACCAGTAAAACTGTCAGATGAAAGTTTGCTTGGGTCAGATCAATACGACCCCAGGTGATTTCGAAGGCAATCTGGCGAAAATCCTCTTGGGCATTGACCGGGCGAATACTGAGCAAAGCGACGTTATCGTTTTTCCCGAACTTACAATAAGTGGTTACCTCTCGCAGGACTTAGTCTATAACGCCGCCTACATTGATCGAAATCTTGAAGTGTTGGCGGAGATCACGACATACACGAGGCGATGTAACACTAACCTTCACGTTGTTGTCGGTTTCATTGATCGTAATGATGGCCTGGGGAAACCCTTATTCAATATGGCTGCCGTCATTGCCGCGGGTCGGGTCGTTGCGCTTTACCGGAAACAACTTTTACCGTTTTATGATGTGTTTGATGAACTGCGCTATTTTGAACCAGGTCATGATTTGACTATCCTGGAAATTTGCGGCAAGAAAGTAGGCCTCGCCATTTGCGAAGATCTTTGGAATGACAAGGGCGCCGATGACTACAATTACGATAAGAACCCTCTCAGCCTCTATCGGGAGCGGGACGTTGACGTCATTTTGACCTTGAACAGCTCGCCTTTTGTTCATGGCAAGGGCGAGCAGAGGATTAATGTCATTAATCCCGGTGAAAATATTTCCGTGGTCTATGTAAATCAGCGCGGTGGGCAGGACGAGTTGGTCTTTGATGGGCAGAGCTTTGTAATGCACGGTGGCAAGTTGTTGCATCTCAGTGCCAGTCTATTTGAGGACTCCTATGATGTTGTCGACCTTGATAAACCAGCGTCGAACTCGGACATTCAATTTGCCAAACTATTCGATTTGCTGGTTCTTAGTTTGCGGGACTACGTAAAGAAATCCGGTTTTTCACAGATTGTTCTGGCCTCAAGTGGTGGGGTGGATTCGGCGGTAGTGTGCAAAATTGCGTGTGCCGCAATAGGTAGTAAAAATGTACATGCGATTCGTATGCCTTCCATATTTAGTTCTGATCATTCACGGTCTGACGCGATTGCCCTACATGAAAATCTTGGCTGTTGGGACTACGAGGTACCTATTGATCACGAATCCGTGGTGGCGATGCTCAATAATCAGTTTTCAACTCATACGGATTCAGAGAATCTCGTCACTGCAATTAATAATCAGGATCATTACGCGAGTGTTGCGGACGAGAATATTCAGGCGAGGCTACGTGATGTTTATGTCATGCACTTTAGCAACGCATATGGGGCTCTGCCCTTATCAACGGGGAACAAGACAGAATCTGCCTGTGGGTACTACACGCATTTCGATATGAATTTTAGTTTTGCACCCATTAAGGATTTGTATAAGTTCCAGGTCATTGATATCGCCAGGCAACATGAGGACATTCCGGCCAACATCTGGCAGAAGGCACCCAGTGCAGAGCTGGCCCATGGGCAGACAGATGAAGAGAGCCTGATGCCCTATGCGATTCTCGATCCGATCGTGCGTTCCTATGTTGAAGAATACGTGAGTACCTTCGACGGTTTTTGCAGTTGGTTTGAACCGTTACAATCGGTCGTGTCATCTGATATGGATCTGGTGTCATCCTGGGTGACATCAGGTACCGCGGAGGTCGAATACAACAGAATCGTTAGCCTGATTGGCAGGATGGAATATAAACGTCGACAGACCTGCCCTGGCACAAAAGTGTCCAAGGTGGCATTTGGTATTGGCAGAAGAATTCCCATTGTCGAGAAGTGGTCATGAAAGAGAGCCCTTGAGAGGGCTCCTTCCAGTTGGTCGGTTGATTTGCTGTCATCAACATCACGGGGCAAAGAGATTGTTCTCTGGAAGCTGCCATAGGCTCTTTCAGTAATGTGGTAATGACCCTCTGTTCACGCTGTTTTTCGTAGGACCTCTTGCCGGAAATATACAGTGCATTTCCTTCAACTCTTATGTTGAAGGCGCCGGATTCCATTCCCAGCGCCTCAATCGAGACGACAACAGTCTTCTCTGTTTCCTGCATCTCTGCAGACAGTACACCTCATGCGCTCCTTTGCGCTGGGGCACCGTCGTCACTGTTTGGCGTAAAGTGTGTGATTGAGTTTCTTGCTTTATCCCAGAGTTCCTGCCATCCCTCAGTGAGAGATTCCAGTGTGTCTTTTGCATTGTGTGCGATGTTATCCCAGGTTGCCATAGTTCCCCCTATTCGCCTTCGACAGTAATCGACAGTGGTTTTTCTTTCGCGGATCGCGGAATGGTAACCTGCAGCACGCCGTTGGTCGCCGAGGCTTTTACGCCAGACTCATCGACCGACTCTGGCAGGGTAAACTGCCGAAGGAATGAGCCACGAAAACGTTCACGACGCCTTAGGCCATTCGTTTCGCTTTTAGCAACTTTCTTGCCGAATTCGATATCGCTACGATTCGTCAACACCTAATAGAAGAGGCGCCTGATTTTGCGCTCCAAAAGATAGAGCAGGAACTGCAAGCAGATGTCGTGGTCATGGGTAGCATCGCAAGAAGTTTTGTGTCTGATATATTTATTGGGAATACCACAGAGAAAGTATTGGGCTATATTGAATCTGATGTGCTCGTCTTAAAGCCCGATGGGTTTATCAGTCCCCTAGATAAGGATCGAAAATGAACTATAAAAAATTCTACTAGCAGTCGATTTTCATGATGACAATGAACAGATCATCAATGCTGCCCTTTCTATGGTGGATAAGTCAGAAGGTGCAGAATTGCTTCTGGTCCATGTCCACGAGCCGATTGGTATGGCATACAGTGCAGAGGGTTTTGCCTGGAACGACCAGGTGTTGATGGTTGAATCTGCAGTTAGAGAGGAGTCCCGCAAAAAAATGCAGGCGCTCGCGACGAAGATCAATGTAGCGACTGAAAGGTGTTTCGTGCCGGATGGGAAAGCTGCTTCAGAAATTCATGCACTGTTTAAAGAGCAGGATGTGGACTTGGTAGTGATATGGACCCATAGTCAGTCAGGTATACGGCTTCTATTGGGCTCTACTGCCAACAGCGTGTTGCATGGTTCGACCTGTGATCGCTGACTATTCGTGTGCGTGAGTAATACCCGCCACCTTTCTATCGGAGACGGTTGCCTCTAGCGCTAAACTGCGATACATAAGTGGCTGGTCTAGGTCTCGGAAGTATGTATGGCAGCTAAAAATATATTTTACGCACAATCCGGCGGCGTCACTGCTGTTATCAATGCTACTGCATGTGGTGTGATTGAATCAGCGCGAAGAGAGCGTCGTCTGGGTAAAGTTCTTGCAGGTCGAAACGGTATCATTGGTGCGTTGCGTGAAGAATTGATCGATACCTCCCTTGAGACCCCAACTACTATCGCAGGTCTTAGGTTTACACCGAGCGGTGCATTCGGTTCCTGTCGATACAAGCTCAAATCTATCGAAGAAAATCGTGCTGAGTACCGTCGATTGGTTGATGTCTTTCGTGCGCACGATATCGGATATTTCTTCTATAACGGTGGTGGAGACTCACAGGATACAGCACACAAGGTGTCTCAAATCAGTGTAGAACTGGGTTTTCCAATCACCTGCATAGGCATTCCAAAAACTGTTGATAATGATCTGCCGGTGACGGACAACTGTCCTGGATTTGGATCCGTGGCGAAGTACGTCGCGATATCGACGATGGAAGCTGGGTTCGATGTTGCTTCAATGGCTGAGTCATCAACTAAGGTTTTTGTTCTTGAGGTGATGGGACGCCACGCGGGATGGATCGCGGCAGCTGCGGGCTTGGCTCAAAGCAACCGTAATGAACCACCTCACGTTATTTTGTTTCCGGAAATAGCTTTCGACAAAAGAAAGTTTCTAAAAAAGGTGAAAGAGACCGTGGCCCGTGTTGGGTACTGTGTCATTGTTGCTTCAGAAGGCGCTCAAAACAAGGATGGTACGTTTGTGGCCGATGCCGGTATCAAGGACGCGTTCGGACATACCCAGTTGGGTGGTGTTGCTCCTACGCTTGTTGATTTGATCAAACAAGCTCATGGCTATAAGTGTCACTGGTCGGTGGCCGATTATCTGCAACGTGCAGCAAGGCACATCGCTTCCGCGACTGACGTTGACCAGGCCTACGCTGTTGGGAAGGCTGCTGTGGAGTTTGCACTGGCAGGTAAGAATGCGGTGATGCCCATCATCGTGCGTCAGAAAGGCAAGCGATATCGCTGGAAGATTGGGGAAGTGCCGTTACGTCGGGTTGCCAATGTGGAACGAAAGATGCCTCGGTCCTATATATCCAAAGACGGCTATGGCATTACCAAAAGCTGTAGAGCCTACCTAAGCCCATTGATTGAAGGGGAGGATACACCACCGTACAAGCATGGGCTGCCTCAGTATGTGAGGCCCAAAAACAAGCTCGTTGGAAAGGTTTTACCTGCGTTTAAGGTGTAGCTGGTGTAGCAGATCACCAAAAACAGGGTGATCTGCTACTTTCAGGCTACAAGAGTGGCGCAATCACCAGGCTAACGATCGCCATGACGTTAATTAGGATATTCATTGACGGACCCGAAGTATCCTTGAAGGGGTCGCCAACGGTATCACCGACCACGACCGCGGCATGAACATCTGATCCCTTACCGCCAAGGTTACCTTTTTCAACGTATTTCTTAGCGTTGTCCCATGCCCCACCTGCATTTGCCATCATGAGTGCTAACAGCACACAACCAAGCAACGCACCGGCCAACATACCGCCGAGGCTCTCAGCACCGAGGCCAAAACCCACGACGACCGGCATAGCGATCGCGATAATACCAGGAAGAATCATTTTCTTTAAAGCGGCGTTAGTTGCAATTTCAATACATTTGGCATGGTCAGGGTCTGCGGTACCTGCCATAAGTCCCTCGATCTCGCGGAATTGGCGTCGAATCTCTTCGATCATTTCCATTGCGGCATCTCCCACAGCGGTCATGGTGATCGATGCGATGAGAAACGGCAGGGTGCCACCGATGAAGATACCAACCAGCACTTTCGGATCGGATATGTCCAGCGTGAATTCAGGATTATTTAGCGTCAAGGTTTCGACGAAGGCAGCGATGATAGCCAGTGCTGCCAGTGCAGCGGCTCCAATAGCGAACCCCTTACCGATGGCCGCGGTCGTGTTACCGACTTCATCCAAACCATCGGTGATTTCTCTTACATCTGCACCAAGGCCTCCCATTTCGGCGATACCACCTGCGTTATCAGCGACAGGACCGTAGGCGTCTAATGCCATGGTCATGCCGACGGTGGCCAGCATACCAACTGCAGCAATACCAACGCCGTATAAACCAGCTAGTTCGGTAGAAACGTAAATGATGGCCGCAATACCCAGAATCGGGATGACGACGGACTGCATGCCTACTGCAAGTCCGGTAATCATCACGGTTGCTGTCCCGGTCCGACCAGCTTCAGCAATTCTTATTACAGGTGCTTTTGACGTGTAATACTGCGTGACCATACCGATAAGGACGCCGCCCAGAGCACCGGCAACGATCGAGAGCCAGACATCGTTGTTTATGCCCATGTCATCCACAAGAAAGTAGGCGCCAATGATCAGAATGCCGGCCGAGGCATTGTGTCCCATGTGCAATGCAGTCTCTGCCGATTTGCTAGACAGGCTGCGCACGATCACGATACCTAATATCGAGCAGACGAGGCCAATACTGGCGAGCGCGAGTGGCAACGCCATCAATGCGGCCTGACCAGTTTCCGGGGCCAATATC
>Ga0302127_10001839_pt1 | contig 12733 bp, 4 predicted proteins | sample CB4_SCM_MG_FD_204452 | JGI IMG/M metagenome (GOLD analysis project Ga0302127, IMG submission 204452) | Marine microbial communities from Western Arctic Ocean, Canada - CB4_SCM | ecosystem: Environmental > Aquatic > Marine > Oceanic | place: Canada: Western Arctic Ocean | collected 2017-09-24
GCACCCTGATTGGACAAGGTATTCCAAAACGTCTCCGCCTCTTCCAAAGTAACGCAGATGAGGCATGGTAATTCCAAAAGATTCTCGGTCATGTTCTTTGCCCTATATCCCAACGAAAGTATTATGATAAACTGGGTATAAAATACTCATTATGTATCTTGAGCAAAGCCTGTTTCAACGGAAGGATAAAAAGACCATCCTGCTACCACATTCCATGGTAGCGGAGCGTACACACAAATTGACATCATTCATAGCCCTCTTGATGTTTATTTTTTCATCGATTTCTTCAGCGCAAGTGATGTTCATTGATTTCGAATTCGAGGATGACGATTCTACGACTCAAGTCGTGTCCGACACACTTGAACTCGCTGATGAACATCCAGCCCATTTCGCAGGACGTTCTGCTGAAGACCTCGATAACGATGGCGTTCTCAATGTTGATGATGATTGTTCAAATGGCAATTCAGCTTGGATTTCCTCAGCAACAACAGACCACGATTCTGATGGTTGCGAAGATGCTGATAATACTGAAGACGACGATGATGATAACGATGAAGTTCTCGATGGTGTTGATGATTGCCCTACTGGCGATTTAGATTGGATTTCGGTTCAAGGCTCAACAGATTATGATACTGATGGTTGCCAAGACAGCGATGAAGACAACGATGATGACGGCGACGGAGTTACCGACACCAATGATGATTGCTCCGCTTACACAAGTGAATATAATTGGACTTCGGTTCAAGGCTCAACAGATTATGATACTGATGGTTGCCAAGATTCTACCGAAGACGATGATGACGATAACGATGGAGTTTTAGACATCAATGATAATTGCAGCACTTATACAACCGATTACGGTTGGGTTTCGAGTGCGGTGACTGACCACGACACGGATGGTTGTCAAGATTCCGGAGAAGACGACGATGACGATAACGATGGAATTCTCGATGGTGCTGATGCTTGTTCTGCTGGCGATTTAGGTTGGATTTCTGGTTCGGGAACTGACTATGATACAGATGGTTGTCAAGATTCCGTAGAAGACCTCGATGATGATAACGATAGAATTTGTGATACTGGTGGTCCTGATACTTACGGCCAATCGAGTTCTTGTGCGCTCTCATCTACTGCAGATGATGAATGTGACGCTTATACAAGCGATACAGGTTGGATTTCGCTTCCAGGCTCAACAGATTATGATACTGATGGTTGCCAAGACTTAGTGGAAGACGATGATGACGATAACGATGGAGTTTTAGACATCGATGATGATTGCTCCGCATACACAAGCGAATTAGGTTGGACTTCCGATGCTATGAATGATGTTGATAGCGATGGTTGTCAAGATGGCATTGAAGACGATGACCTTGACAATGATGGAGTCGATGACGTTGATGATGAGTGCCAAACTGGCACTCAAGGTTGGACTTCAGGACCGAGCACCGACCACGATGAAGATGGCTGTCTAGATTCTGGAGAAGACCTCGATGATGACAATGATGGGATTTGTGATACTGATGGTTCTAAATCTTACGGCCATTCAAATCAGATGAACTGTGCGGCCTCATCTACTTTAACAGATGAATGTACCGCTAATACAAGCGATACAGGTTGGATTTCTGGTTCGGGAACTGACTATGATACTGATGGTTGCCAAGATTCCGGAGAAGATCTCGATGATGATAACGATGGAATTTGTGATGATAGCACTGTTGGTTCTTACGGCCAATCGAGTTCTTGTGCGCTCTCATCTACTTCAATAGATGAATGTGACGCTGCTGCTACAAGCACTTTAGGTTGGACTTCCAATGCAGTATCAGACTATGATACTGATGGTTGCCAAGATTCCGGAGAAGACCTCGATGATGATAACGATGAAGTTCTCGATGGTGTTGATAATTGCACCGCTCCTGGAAGCGATTTAGGTTGGACTTCTGTCCAAGCGAGCACCGACCACGATGAAGATGGCTGTCAAGATTCCAATGAAGATCCCGATGACGATAACGATACATTTCCCGACTCAAGTGAGACGAACTGCCAATTTGGCGATTTAGGTTGGACCTCCGACGCAACCAGCGATTATGATTCAGATGGTTGCCAAGATTCTCTCGAAGACCTCGATGATGATAATGATGGCGTTCTCGACACCAATGATAATTGCTCCAAAGATGAATTAGGCACTTTAGGTTGGGCTTCTACTTCGGGAACTGACTACGATACAGATGGTTGCAAAGATTCCGGAGAAGACCTCGATGATGATAACGATAGAATTTGCGATATTAGTGGTCCTAAATCTTACGGACAATCGAGTACTTGTGTGGCCGTATGGGGGGGTGGAGCAGATGAATGTCCTGCTTACACAAGCGATTTAGATTGGATTTCTAATGTATTGACTACAGATTATGACCAAGATGGTTGCCAAGATTCTCTCGAAGACACTGATGATGATAACGACACAATTGACGACGTTGATGATCTCTGTAACACTTACACAAGCACGAAACATTGGGTTTCTAATTCAGGAACCGATTACGATGGTGATGGCTGTAAAGATGGTGACTCAGAAGAAGATGATACAGATAACGATGGCGTTCTCGACGCTGCCCCTGATGATTGTCTTAGTGGCACTTTAGGTTGGACTTCCAATGCAGGATCAGACTATGACACTGATGGTTGCCAAGATTCCGGAGAAGACCTCGATGATGACAATGATGAGATTTGTGATACTGGTGGTGCTAGTTCTTACGGCACATCGAGTACTTGTGCGCTCTCATCTACTGGAGATGATGAATGTGACAAAGCCACAAATAGCAATTTACTTTGGATTTCCAATACAGGAACAGACTATGATACTGATGGTTGCCAAGATTCTGATAATGCTGAAGACAACGATGATGATAACGATGTAATTCCCGATGGCATTGATGATTGCCCAAGATTCGATAGCAATTTACTTTGGACTTCAAATGCTGGAACAGATTATGACGGCGACGGTTGCCAAGATTCTCTCGAAGACCTCGATGATGACAATGATAAGATTTGTGATACTGGTGGTGCTAGTTCTTACGGCACATTGAGTACTTGTGCGCTCTCATCTACTGGAGATGATGAATGTGACGCTTATACAAGCGATAAAAATTGGGAATCTGTTCAAGCGAGTACCGATTATGATACTGATGGCTGTCAAGATTCAGCGGAAGACGATGATGACGATAACGATGGAGTTCTCGATGGCAGTGACCTCTGTAACGCGTACACAAGCGATTTAGGTTGGACTTCCACAGCAGAAACAGACCAAGATGGTGATGGTTGCCAAGATGCTACCGAAGATGTAGATATGGATAACGATGGAGTTCCCGATCTTGAAGATTCATGTAATAGTTCATCTCTGACATTCTCTTCCAGCATAATCACTGATAATGATGGGGATGGATGCGAAGATGCAACTGAAGACGATAACGATGATAATGATGATTATCTCGATGCCGTTGACACGCTCTGTCCTGCTGGTTTTACTAATTGGACGGCCTCCACCCTAACCGATTATGATTCCGATGGTTGCCATGACGCCGAAGAAGACTTCGATGATGACAACGATGGAGTTCTTGATAACCAACCCGATGCTTGTGGCCCAGCCCAATCTGGGGCGTTAGGTTGGACTTCTACTACAGGACTCACAGGAACCGATTACGATGGTGATGGTTGTAAAGATGATGTTGAAGACTTCGATGATGATAATGATTTAATTCTCGACGTTAATGATGGTTGTCAGTTAGGAGTATTTTTCACATCGACCTCCTCTACAGATCACGATTCAGACGGTTGCTCTGATACCGACCCCGAAGACCCCGATGATGATAACGATGGAGTTTTAGACGGTCTCGGAGACGGCGTCTCAACCGGTCCCGATAACTGTACTCGGGGTCAAGTAGGTTGGATTTCCACAGTATTAACAGACTACGATTCTGATGGTTGTCAAGATTCCCACATCGAAGACAATGATGACGACGAAGATGGAATTTTTGACGGGGTTGATGATTGCACCGCTTACTCAAGCAATTTAGGTTGGATTTCTACGTCAGTAACAGACTACGATTCAGATGGCTGTCAAGATTCTCTCGAAGACGATGATGACGATGACGATGATATTTGTGATACTGGTGGTCCTAAATTTTACGGCCAAGCGAGTTCTTGTGGAGCCTCATCTACTTTTGTAGATGAATGTACTGCTCCCACAAGCGAATATAATTGGACCTCCACAGCATTAACAGACTATGATACTGATGGTTGCCAAGATGGTACTCTCGAAGACCCGGATGCAGATAACGATGGAATAGACGACATTGATGATAATTGCGAAAATGGTAATATGCCTTGGACTTCTTCTCCAGCAGAAGATTACGATACAGATGGTTGTAAAGACAACACTGAAGACCCTGATGATGACAACGATGGAGTCGATGATGGTGATGACGATTGTGGCGCTTATGATACACCCACAAGCGATTTAGGTTGGACTTCTAACGCAACAACTGATAATGATCAAGATGGTTGCCAAGATTCTCTCGAAGACCCCGATGATGATAACGATAACATTCTCGACACCAATGACCAGTCCTGCCCAGCTGGAGATGTTGGCTGGTCTCCTGGGTCAGCAACTGATTATGATTCCGATGGCTGCCGCGATGGTGGAGAAGACCTCGATGATGATAACGATGGAATTTGTGATAGTGGTGGTCCTGATAATTACGGCCAACCATCAACGATTCTTTGTGCGGCCTCAAACTCAACTACTGGAATAGATGATTGTACTGCTACCTCAAGCGATTTAGGTTGGACTTCCACAGCATTAACAGACTATGATACTGATGGTTGCCAAGATTCTAGTGAAGACCTCGATGATGATAATGATGGAGTTTTGGACGGCGATGATGATTGTGACGCATACACAAGCGATCTAGGTTGGACTTCTGTCCAAGCGACCACTGATAATGATGCGGACGGTTGCCAAGATTCTGGAGAAGACGATGATGATGATAACGATGGATTTTGGGATTGGGATGATGAGTGCCCAAGTGGAGCCATGGACTGGACTGCTTCTTGGCCAATCGGGGATTATGATCAAGACGGCTGTCAAGATTCTGGAGAAGACCTCGATGATGATAATGATGGAGTTTTCGACTCCCATCCTGATAATTGTTCCGTGCCCACTGGTAATTTAAATTGGACTTCTGGACCGACCACTGATAATGATGGCGATGGTTGCCAAGATTTAACTGAAGATGGTGATGATGACGATGATGGTTATTCAGACGGCGTAGATAATTGTCCATTAGTTCCGAACGGTTTAGGCGACGCTGACAATCAAATTAACTACGACTCGGCGAGTGGAGACACGCAAGGAGATGCTTGCGACGATGATGATGATGAGGATGGAGTCTTGGATATTGATGATAATTGCCCAAGATTCGATAGCGCGTTGGGCTGGACTTCTAACCAATGGACCAACGATTATGATACCGACGGTTGCCGAGACTCCGATGAAGACCCCGATGATGACGGCGACGAAGTTAACGACGGTGCTGATGAATGTAATGCATACACAAGCAATTTAGGTTGGATCTCCGACGGAACCACCGACTACGATAGTGATGGTTGCCAAGATTCTAACGAAGACCTCGATGATGATAATGATAATATTTGTGATAATAGTGGCGCTATTGGTAATTACGGCCAATCGAGTTCTTGTGTGGCCTCAAATTATACAACAGATTATTGTACTGCCCCCTCAAGCAATTTAGGTTGGACTTCTACTCCAGCATTAGATTATGATACTGATGGTTGCCGTGACGATGAAGACCCTGATGATGACAACGATGGAGTTCTCGACATCAATGATACTTGCCCGAAAGGTTCGGGAATGCCTTGGACTTCAGATTCAATCACTGATAATGATGGCGATGGATGTTCGAATGCCGATGATACCGATGATGACAACGACGGAGTACCCGACGTTACTGACAACTGTATCAATGTCGTGAATGCTGGTCAAGAGGATTATGATGACGACGAGGTCACTCTTGGCTTCGGCTTCTCTGGTGATGAATGCGATGATGATGATGATAACGACACTATTCTCGACGTTGATGATGATTGTACTCCGTATCCCGGCAGCCAGAAAAATTGGACCTCTAACGCCTTTACCGACTGGGATTCAGACGGTTGCCTAGATGGTCATCTCGAAGACGACGATGATGATAATGACGGCGTTCTCGATGGTGATGATGATTGTCCAACCGGAGTTATTGGATGGGCTGCTAATCCGACAACAGATTACGACAGTGATGGCTGCCAAGATGCAACTGAAGACCTTGATGATGACAATGACACAATTCCTGATGTTAACGACAACTGTCCGTTAGGAGCAATTGGTTGGACACCTACTTCAGGACTCGCAGGAAACGATTACGATTACGATGGTTGCCGTGACAGTGATGAAGACCCTGATGATGATAACGATGGAGTTCTCGATGTTGATGAAGTAGCATGCACAAAGGGCGATTTAGGCTGGATTTCTGGACCGGTTACGGACCATGATGGCGATGGATGTCGCGATGCTGGAGAAGACCTAGACGATGACAATGATACACAAGCTGATGTTGACGATGATTGCAGAATTGGTGAACTCGGTTGGACTTCCGACTCTACTACCGATGTTGATGATGACGGATGTAGAGATGCTACCGAAGACCTCGATGATGATAATGATGGAATTCTCGACACCGCTGATGATTGTAATCCCGGTGTGATGGGATGGGTTTCAGGCCAGTTCACAGACTGGGATTCAGATGGATGTAACGATGCCAACGAAGACGATGATGATGACAACGACGGATTGCGAGACCAAGATGACCAATGCCAAACTGGTGATATTGGATGGAATTCGCAAGCAGGTGGTACTGATTATGATGAAGATGGCTGCCAAGACTCACTTGAAGACCTAGACGACGACAACGACCTTGTCTCCGATATACTTGATTCGTGCCCGAAAGGTCCTGAATTGATTCTTCACTTCCCACTTAGTGGTGCATCTCCATTCACTGATTACGATACGGATGGTTGTATGGATGGATGGCATGCCCTCGGAGAAGAAGATTTCGATGATGACAACGATGGAGTATTGGATGTTGATGATCTCTGTCCAATGGGTGACCTTGGATGGATTTCGATTCCTAGTAGTAACGACAATGACGGTGATGGTTGCCGCGATGCCACAGAAGATAATGATGATGACAACGACGGTGTAATTGATGCCGAAGACGCATGTCCTCAGGGTGGTTCTGCATGGACTCCGGGCCCAGATACCGATTATGATTCTGATGGTTGCCAGGACTTATTGGAAGATGATGATGACGATAATGACGGAATTCAGGACTCGAATGACTTGTGTCCTAAAGGCTTACTTAACTGGACTTCGTCAGAAGGTACTGATTATGACGAAGACGGATGCAATGATTCAGAACCTGAACCAGCTGAAGACTTAGATGACGATAACGACCAAATTCTAGATGTAGACGATGTTTGCCCCAAGGGTCAAAGATTTTGGGTTTCAGATACCTCCTTTGATTATGACCAAGATGGTTGCTATGATGGGTTGGAAGACTTTGATGATGACAACGACAAAGTCAATGATACCTTTGATAACTGTCCGAAAGGTAACTTGAATTGGACTTCTGATAATACGACAGACTATGACGGCGACGGTTGTCTTGATGCCACAGAAGATCTTGATGATGATGGCGATGGTATTGTTGACTTGGTAGATCTTTGCGGTAAAGGTGAACTTTCTTGGCTCTCTACTTCTTCGACCGACCATGATTCAGACGGTTGTCGAGATTCTACTGAAGACGAAGATGATGATAACGATGGTTTATCCGACCTGATTGACCAATGTCCGTTAGGACGCTCTAATTGGGACTCATCAAAGTTTGACCATGACTCTGACGGTTGCTTCGATTCGCTTGAAGATGATGATAATGATGGAGATGGAATCTTGAACAGTGCAGACCTTTGCCCTCAGGGTACTCTTGATTGGACATCTAGTAGTTCGACAGATCACGATTCAGATGGCTGTATTGACAGTTCAGAAGATCTCGATGATGACAACGATGGAGTTGTCGATACATTTGATTTGTGCATTACTGGTGAACTTTCTTGGGCTTCCTCTTCATCAGAAGATTATGATTCTGATGGTTGCAGAGATGCAAGTGAAGATACTGATGATGATAATGATGGGGTTTTAGACCCAACTGATTTCTGTAATGGTGAAAAACTCGATTGGACATCATCTCCTTCGACAGATTACGATGCCGATGGATGTTACGATGATTCGTCAGAAGATGATGACGATGATAATGATGGAGTGGCAGATTATATCGACTTGTGCTCACGTGGAACACTGGCTTGGATCTCTGATTCAATAAATGATTATGACCAAGACGGCTGCGTTGATTCGGGTGAGGACCTTGATGATGATGGAGATAGTGTACCTGATGACGTTGATACATGCCCAGTTGGTGAGATAAAGTGGACGTCAACAGAGTTAACTGATACAGATATTGACGGTTGCAGAGATGAAACTGAAGACCTCGATTACTTCATCACCGGAGACGGTAGTGACGGTGAAATCGTTTGTAATCCATTCACAGAAATTTGTGACGATACACAAGAGACTTCGGATACCATTACGCAAGAATCCACTGATAATCAAGTTAAACGCCTTGTAATGACGACGCTCGCTATTGCAATCGTCCCTACAGTCATCGGTATTCTCATACTTGCTTACCGTATGAAATGGTAAGTAGCATGATACTGACATCTTCAAAGAGGTCGGCGCTTTGGTTCTGCTATGGCGAAATTATTAGTTTTGGCAGCATCTACGGGTAAGAACCTAGATTTAGCCATGAGTATTCACGAGGCTGCAGAATCGATGGGGCATGATGCCGAGGTATTGGACCTCTGTGCACTTCAGATTCCATTGTATACGCCTGAGACAGAAGAGGAATTCAAAAGTATAGAACCAATCCAAAATTGTATTGACCGCATTCTTTCGTGTGATGGAATGATTGTATGTGCTCCAGAATATAATGGTTCAATACCGCCGGTCTTGAACAATCTTATCGCCTGGGTATCCATTCAATCCTCTAATTTCCGTTTACTGTTCAATAAACGCAATGTGGGTTTAGCCACGGTTAGTGGTGGTGGTGGCCATCAAGTCATCATGAGTATGCGGATGCAATTTTCCTATCTCGGTTCGAATGTATTGGGCCGTTCAATCACCGTCAACAAAAATAAAACGCTCAACCCTGAATCCGTCAATGAAATGATAAAAGGGGTTCTACGATGAACACAATCCGAACATTACGGATGACTGCTCCAACACACACCGTCCTTGAAGGTGGAGGTTTTCCGGTCCGTAGACCTTCGGCAATGGGTACGCTCATGAGCCCGTTTCTTCTTTTGGATGAAATGGGTCCTGTTCATTGGGATCCTGGGCAAGCCATTGGCGCACCTGCTCATCCCCATCGCGGTTTTGAAACTGTGACATACATGATACAGGGTGCTATGAAACACGAAGACAGTGCTGGAAATAAAGGAGACCTCAATCCAGGAGATGTGCAATGGATGACTGCTGGTCGTGGAATAATTCACTCGGAACTCCCTCAAGATGACTTCCTTGAACAAGGTGGTGTGAGCCATGGTTTCCAAATTTGGGTCAACCTTCCTGCAAAAGACAAAATGATGAAACCTCGTTACCAAGATATTCCCTCTGAACAGATACCCAAAGTCACTTCCGAAGATGGGAAAGTTTGGGCAAATATCATTGCAGGCTCGACCTTAGGAGTTCAGGCAGTCATTGACACCGTAATTCCAATTACCTATATTCACATGAAAATCCAGCAAGATGGTGTTCATCGTCAAGTCATCGAACAAGGACTCAATGGAATGATTTACGTTTTTGGCGGCACAGTACATATTGATGGAAAACCAGTGCATGACGGCCAACTTGGAATTCTAACTGATGGTGATGAGGTCGTCTTTGAAGTACGTGAAGAAGATGCAGAATTTTTGATTCTTGCAGGCCCTGAATTAAACGAGCCTATCGCAAGATATGGACCGTTTGTGATGAATACTCGCGAAGAAATTCAACAAGCACTCCTCGACTATCAAAACGGCACCCTTGCTTGAAATTAGAGATTTATTTCTCACTCAAATAAGGGGTATGGATGCCGCACTTTTGCCTCTGTTTTTGAGTATTACAAACGCAATACTGTGCTCTATTTGAGTCTAGATGCTCGTGCCGGGATACTAATGAGATTAATCCGGTGAAGAAGAGGACTTACCGGTGAAGATTTACCGGTGTCTAAAATCAGCCAGGGGGCATGCTCAAGAGGGAGTTACCCTAGTGGACATATGGCGATAAGAAATGGCCCGACAACACAGAAATTTACCGGCAAATTGGCAGCGATTGACAAACATCAGAATCTCAAAACTTGGCAAGGACAAGATTTGTTTTTTCAAATCAAGGTTCTGTCAAGATTTGACAATTAACTTGTCAAAATTTGACAACAGCAATATAGGACAGAGGTGTTTTGCATGAAAGGCATCAAATTCCCTAAAGCAGATAAGATAATTCGTAAGTTTACAAAGAACAAGAAAGCCGATCTTGCGGTGAAAGTAACGCCTTCAGGTGCGGATAGGCACCCAAGATTCGGTTCAATGCATCATACAAGGTGTGTTATTTCAATAGAAGATAGTTGGGATGGGTATCTTTTTGTCACTCAGGAGGAAAGAATGAACATTGTTGAATGTGATGGAGTGTGTTATGTACCAATTCCTGATGAAAGATTCAACCTACAATCCGAATTCCTTGATGCAAAGTATATGGAGAATAGAACCTTGTCTAAGAAAGTGAAGGAAAAATTCACAGACCAATTACGAAGAGCTAAGAGAAGAGGTACAAAAATAACCCGGGACGAAGAGATTGCCCGCCTTAAGCGTGAATCGAAAAAGGACGATAAGATTGTTCGGCTTGAGCGTGAATTGAAAAAAAGTGCTGAACAAATAGAAAATCAGGAGAAGATGATTCGTGTTTCAAAGGGTTCACTAGTCGATGCTATTACTTTGGGCATTCTTCCACCAGTGGTTGAGCCACCTTTTCCTCTTCAACATGTGAGTAAATTGTCAAGAGGCCCTGATGCACTTTCTATTCATACACCAAAACAAGGTGTACTTGCCCTTGATTTCATCGAAGGAAATTGGACGAGTAAGAAAGGAGAGCCGGGGATGAGCCCAGCCCAAGACATAATCCGAAAACTAATGGAAAATGCTGAGATTCAGGTGAGGTTGTGGCATCATTACCAGGATGGCTCCGGGAAATGGACTTGGAAGCAACTGTCAGCTCGCAGAATCAAAAAACGATTAATATAAGTGCACGGCTAATGTAGCGAGTTAGATCACCCGCGCAAATACCATGGTACTGTACACCTTAATCAAAGAGAGAATCCTCTTGATGCCAAACACTCTCTGTATCTTCTTTCCGAGATATCATAACCAACGCTGCAATAACAGAAACTGTGACAAACAGGATAGCGGCAGCGATGAGAATCATCCGCTTTTGCTTTGCTTCATCTATTTCTTGAATATTATCTCCTCTTCCATCCCCATCCGAATCTTTGTCTTCACTCGGATCTAATGGGAACGCATCATCAACGTCAATCGTTCCATCGTCGTCTGAGTCGCTAACACAATCACTCTCAAGTTTTGAACCAATCTCTAGGGTTGAAGTTTGGTACGGACATGCTGTCTGTTCAATAGCGCCGTCAAGGAGAACATAGAAGCCGATGCTTGCAGAAATACAGGAAGATTGCCCTACATTAGGTTGATAAGTTCCTGCAAGACATTCAATTTGACTGAATTGACCTGATTGTTCAACATAATGCCCTGCATCAGCATCAACACAAGATGCTTGACCAGTCAATGCTTGATAGGTTCCGATTGCGCAAGGAATTTGATTGGATTGTGCTGTGAATGAGACATAGTAACCTGCATCAGCATCATCACAAGAGGCTTGCCCAGTCAATGCTTGATAGGTTCCAATTGCGCAAGGAATTTGACTTGTTTGTGCTGTTGTTGCAACATAGTAACCTGTATCAGCATCATGACAAGAGGCTTGACCAGTTAATGCTTGATAGGTTCCTATTGCGCAAGGAATTTGACTTGTTTGTGATGTTGTCGGAACATAATACCCAGCATCTGCATCAACACAAGAAGTTTGACCAGTCAATGCTTGGTAGGTTCCGATTGCGCAAGCAATTTGACTGGATTGGGCTATTGTTGCAACATAATATCCAGCATCAGCATCATCACAAGAAGTCTGACCAGTCAATTCTTGATATGTTCCTGCTGCACAGTCAGTTGCATACATTGCAGAACTTGAAGGTACATATTTTCCAGCAGGGGCGTCAACACAAACATATCTTCCGTATTGTCCAGATGTACATGCGATACTTCGAATACTATTGTTTGGGAAATCGTCCAAATTATTTGATGTTCCGTCACCATCTGTATCGTCATCAACAAGCAAAGCCGTTCGTGGATTTGCGGTAGTTCCAAGACTAGATGTTTGAGTAGGTGTGTTTCTTTGAGTTGTAGTTCCATCTCCAAGTTGGCC
>Ga0302127_10001842_pt1 | contig 12713 bp, 13 predicted proteins | sample CB4_SCM_MG_FD_204452 | JGI IMG/M metagenome (GOLD analysis project Ga0302127, IMG submission 204452) | Marine microbial communities from Western Arctic Ocean, Canada - CB4_SCM | ecosystem: Environmental > Aquatic > Marine > Oceanic | place: Canada: Western Arctic Ocean | collected 2017-09-24
GGGGTGACGTTGGAGTGCATACACCACGACTTAGAGAAATATTTTATGCCTAGTGGGCGAACATGGGACATTGCTTTTATTCAATTATTTCTCGACCGTGAGCTAATTAGAAAAATTCCTAATTCTCTAAATGCTGATGGTTTGCTCCTCTTTGCACAGCCCACGCGTATTAACCTTGAAAAGCATCCACATCCAAGTGAACGATTTCTCCTTGGAGCGGGAGAGATTTATTCTCTTGCTGACGAATTTTCCTCAATGCGGATACTTAATATTGATGAACAATGGAGGCCATCTGGACGTCATGAAGCTTGGCTAGTCGCACAGAAGGTAAACTAAACACTCAATAACAGGGTATTAAACATTTACTTGAACGATCTCCCTTGTTATCAATGTTGATGTGGATAATTCCTTAGAAAGAGATATCAGTAGGAGGGTAGATATGGATGGGAAGATGATTGAATTTCCAGTTAAGGGAACGACCGCCGGAGGGTATTTAGCTCCCTCCCACTCCGGATCCGGACCCGGTGTTCTAGTTCTTCAAGAGTGGTGGGGACTGGTCCCTCAGATAAAAAATATATGCAACAGATTAGCAGCAGAGGGTTTTACTGCTCTAGCCCCGGATTTGTACCATGGTGATTTTGCCGAGCACACAGAAATGGATAAAGCGGGTAATCTAATGACCACACTACCGCCTGATCGGGCTGCGCGAGATATGTCAGGAGCTATAGACTACCTACTGTGCCTTGAGTCTTGTACTGCTTCTCAGGTAGGTGTAGTGGGATTTTGCATGGGGGGAATGCTGGCTCTCATGGTGTCAGCCCTTGAATCAACTCGAGTAGCTGTTGTAGCCCCGTATTATGGAGCTCCCTTAGGTGAAGGAGGACCTAATTGGAATGGGTTAACCGCAAAAGTAGAAGGACATTTCGCTGAATTTGATGACTTTTTTCCCCCAGATGCTGTGAAAAAGCTTGAAGTGGATCTTCGCGACCTTGGGAAAGATGCCACATTTCATGTGTATGAGGGAACGGGACATGCTTTTGCGAACGAAGAGAATGCTTTAGGGACTTATGATGTCTCTGCAACTGCTATGGCGTGGGAAAGAACCCTTAACCTTCTTGGCCAGATTTAATGCTGTCCTGAAAGATTCCGATTCTTACGTTTGGCATTAATGTAATCTCGGTTCGTATAGGCAATAAAATCTAGGGGGATTTCTTTTGGACAGGCTTCATGGCATTCTCCATGGTTCGTACAGGATCCAAAATACTGTTCCATTGTCTCCACCATGTCCTCGGTTCTACTCCACCGCTCTGCTTGACCTTGAGGAAGAAGATTTAGGTGCTGAATTTTCGCTGAAGTAAATAACTGTGCTGCCGAATTTGGGCATGCAGCAACGCATGCCCCACAACCAATGCATGCAGCGGCATCAAATGCTGATTCAGCAGCGTCTTTGGGAACAGGTATAAGGTTAGCGTCAGGTGCAGATCCTGTTGGAACTGTTATGTAGCCTCCAGATTCTATGATGCGATCTAGCGGAGATCGGTCAACTACAAGGTCTTTGATGATCGGAAACGAAGCTGCTTGCCAAGGTTCAACAATGATGGTGTCCCCGTCTTCAAACTTTCGCATGTGTAATTGGCACGTAGCAGTAGCTTTTTCTGGCCCGTGCGCTTTCCCGTTAATCATGCATCCACAAGTACCACAAATGCCTTCCCGGCAATCGCTTGCGATTTCTACCGGTTCTTTGCCATCATTGATCAAACTTTCGTTTAGGACATCGAACATTTCAAGAAATGACATATCTTCACTGATGTTTTCGACCTGATATGTTTCGAAACGTCCGGTTTCTTCTGGTCCGGCCTGTCGCCAGACTTTAAGAGTGAGGGAAAGTGAAATCGTCATGCCACCCCCTACTTGTAAGACCGTTGTGTGAGTGGAACATATTCAAACTCCAGTTTTTCTTCATGGCGGATCGCTGAATCGGGTGACCCGCCCCATTCCCATGCAGCGACGTGGGCAAAATCTTCGTCATTTCGTAGCGCTTCCCCTTCAGGTGTTTGACTTTCGGTACGGTAATGGCCACCACATGACTCTTCCCGTTCAAGCGCATCTCGAGCTTTCAATTCAGCAAGTTCAAAGAAGTCAGCAACTCGTCCTACTTTCTCTAAAGAAGAATTAAGACTGTCGCCAGACCCGAGCACTCGAACATCTTTTTCGAACTCTTCTCGAAGGGCTGGAATTTCAGACATGGCTTTTTGAAGACCATTTTTATCTCTTTCCATACCAATATGATTCCAGACAAGCTTTCCTAACTCTCGATGGAACCAGTCAACAGAGCGTGTTCCATTTACCGAAAGCCACTTTTGTGTCTGTTCAGCGACCTTTCCGATTGATTCAACACATTTTGCATCATTTTCCTGGAGCGGTTCTTTCCCCAGTAGCGGTGCTAGATAGTTTCCAATAGTGTATGGGAGAACAAAATACCCATCAGCTAATCCTTGCATTAAGGCTGATGCTCCTAAACGGTTGGCTCCATGGTCGGAAAAATTAGCTTCACCGATAACAAATAATCCAGGAACGTTACTCATTAATTCATAGTCAACCCAAAGTCCGCCCATTGTGTAGTGAGTTGCAGGGTAGATCCGCATCGGAGTTTTGTATGGGTCTTCTCCGGTGATTCGTTCATACATTTGGAAAAGGTTTCCATATCGAGCTCGGATGGAATCTTCTCCATCTCGTTGAATAGCTTCAGCGAAATCTAGATAGACCCCGTTCTTTAATGAACCCACGCCAAGCCCTTGGTCTACTACAGTTTTCGCATTTCGTGAGGCTACATCGCGTGGGACGAGGTTCCCAAAGGAGGGATATTTTTCTTCAAGGTAGTAGTAGCGGTCATTGTCAGGGATGTCTGATGCGGTTCGAACTTCATCTTGGCCTCGGGGGACCCAAATTCGCCCATCATTTCGTAAAGATTCTGACATTAAGGTCAGTTTTGATTGAAACTCGTCACTTGCTGGAATGCATGTTGGGTGGATCTGGGTGTAACACGGGTTCGCGAATAATGCACCTTTCCTATGAGCTCTCCATCCTGCGGTAACGTTGCACATCATGGCATTCGTCGAAAGGTAGTAGACATTTCCATACCCCCCTGTTGCGAGCACTACCGCATGCGCGGTATGGCTTCGAATGTCTCCGGTAACTAAGTCGCGGACTACTATTCCTTGAGCGACTCCTTCGTGAACTATTAGGTCAAGCATCTCGGTCCGAGTGTGCAATTCAACGGAACCGGCGCTTACCTGACGCATGAGAGCTGAATATGCACCAAGTAACAGTTGTTGCCCAGTCTGGCCTCGAGCATAAAAAGTTCTACTAACTTGTGCACCACCAAATGAACGATTATCAAGCAAGCCTCCATATTCTCTTGCAAAAGGAACGCCTTGGCCGACGCATTGATCGATTATGTTAAGAGAAACTTCTGCAAGTCGGTGGACGTTTGCCTCTCTACTACGGTAGTCACCGCCTTTAACGGTGTCGTAGAACAACCGATAGACAGAATCTCCATCATTTTGATAGTTTTTTGCACCATTAATACCTCCCTGGGCAGCAATGGAGTGTGCTCTTCGGGGACTGTCATGATAGGTAAATGCCTTTACCCGATAACCGAGCTCACCTAAAGTCGCGGCAGCTGATGCCCCTGCAAGCCCAGTACCAACGACAATAACTTCAAATTTTCGCTTATTCGCAGGATTTACCAGCTTCATATCAAATTTATGGTTAGTCCATTTTTCCCCTATGGGCCCTTCAGGACTCCGAGAGTGTAGTTCACCAATCATTCATGCCCCTCTTCTCCTTCAATGGCGGTCAATGCACAGGGTGCATCACAATTATCTTGATCAATTAATCCTGCTTGGACAGCAATCGGGAAGCTTAAATTCCCAATTAGTATTATCCCTGCAAGTCCGCTTGCTAGGACTTTCCGAGCCTGATTAAATTTTGGACTATTAATACCAAGACTTTGGAAAAGGCTCCACGTTCCATGAAAAATATGGATAGCTAGTGCGATGTTGGCAACGATGTAAATTAAGGCGATTCCAATATTTCCCATTGAGATAACAACATTGTTATATGGGTCTCCCAAGTACCAATCATTATGAACCCAGCCCCAAGTTAGGTCAGCAAGGTGAAATCCTAAATATAGGAGGATGATTGGACCTGTCCACCGCATTGTTCGGCTTGCATATGTCGCAGCAATAAATTGTTGAGATGCAGCATATTTCTTGTTGCCGTCAGCGTAGTTTGCTCGTGTGTTTGCTTTTCTACCCATTTCCTTCAAGGTGTATGCAGAATGGATATGGATTATGAAGGACGCAATGAGTAAGAGCCTGACTCCCCACAGCATCCACGTCCTCGGTATGATATCTGTTCCTAACTTCCGAAGCGTTTCGGCATATTCATGTATTTCTAAAGGGCCTTCATAGAGGTGGAGATTCCCGATCATGTGAGTAATGACAAAACCCAAAAGAATAATTCCGCTGATAGCCATGACCCATTTTCTACCGATAGCACTTTGATAGATATTCAAAGGGAAAGGTAGCTCTTTAGGTTTTTTTCGTATCGGCTGAGGGCCGGGTCGCGTCATTGTCTGCGCCATTTAGTTCTGTGCCTCCAGGCAAGTCGACAAGTCGGACAAATAATTATTGTCCTAAATAGTGATATTAGCGTTCACTAGTCTTTTAACCCTAACCGTCTATCTAATATCATCCCTGTATTTCCTAAAGTTCCTTTTCGACTATGGGGTTCTTCAAAGTAGTCTGTATGGATGGAGAATCAGCAGATAAAAGTAATTAGCCAATGGTTCGAGCTCTGCCATGACGCAGGAGTTCCCCTTGTTTCTGCAACGGAAATGGCTCAAAAGGTGGTTGATGCTTACAGCGAGAATCATCGTCATTATCACACGCTCGACCATGTCAATCATTGTCTTACTGTCTTAGACACGATCCCTAATTCTATTGAAGAACGGCAAGATATACAGTTTGCCATTTGGTTCCATGATCTTATTTATGATCCTGAATCAGGACTTAATGAACATGACAGTGCTCTTCTTGCTTTCGGTTGGCTTACCAAACAGAAAGTTGCAAATCCGTCGAATGTCAGAGACCTTATTCGCATCACCGGAGATTATCTTCACCCACCTGAAGGGAATCTCTCATTACAGATCATGCACGATGTAGATTTATCAATACTTGCAAGCCCAGATGAGACATATCACCAATATGCACTAGGTATCCGTGCAGAATACAGTCACCTCAACGACTTGGAATTCTATTCTGCCCGACAGAAGTTCTTACATAGTTTGCTTGAACGAACGCCACTATTCCTATTGGAAGCATTGGAACATCAGTGGGAAGGTCAAGCACGTACAAACATGAAGGAAGAAATAGGAAGAATGAAAAAATATAAAAACCTTTCTGCTTCGACAAAGAAATAAACGCCTATTTCCGCTACGGTTCGTGCATGAGGAAATCAACAACTCTCGGTAAATTAAAGAAATCAGGTTGGCAGTCCCGAACGGTGAAGCAAGAATTGCGAGAAAACGCTATTCATTTAATCCGAGAGGGAGAGAAACTTTTCCCTACGGTTCTTGGTTACGAGGAGACCGTTACACCGCAGGTAGAAAATGCTGTTCTGGCAGGACATGACCTAATTTTTCTTGGTGAACGGGGACAAGCAAAGACACGAATGATGCGTGGATTGATTGAACTGTTAGACGAATGGATGCCCACTATCGCAGGGTCTGAAATCAATGATGACCCATATCAACCTGTTTCCAAGTACGCTCGTGAACTGGTTTTAGAAAAGGGTGATGGGACCCCTATAGAATGGATCCATCGCAGCATCCGGTTCAGTGAAAAACTTGCGACACCAGATACATCGATCGCAGACCTGATTGGAGAAGTAGATCCGATAAAGGTTGCTGAAGGGCGGTACCTTTCTGACGAATTAACTCTTCACTATGGGCTGATACCTAGAACCAATAGGGGGATTTTCGCGATTAATGAACTTCCTGATCTTTCGGAACGAATTCAAGTTGGTCTTTTGAACATTCTTGAAGAGCGAGACGTCCAAGTCCGTGGTTACAAAATACGTTTACCGCTCGATGTGGTCCTCGTTGCTTCTGCCAATCCGGAAGATTATACAAATCGGGGTCGGATTATTACGCCCTTGAAAGATCGGTTTGGGAGTCAGGTCCGGACTCATTATCCATACGACATTGATCTAGAAAGAAAAATTGCTATACAAGAAGCGCAAGTTTTCCCCGATGAGACTATAACCGTGGATGTTCCTGAATTTATGGAAAAAATCGTTGCGACTCTTTCACATGCTGCTCGTGACAACAACAATATAAATCAGCGCTCAGGTGTGTCTGTTCGATTGACCGTTGCTAATTATGAAACGCTTGTCGCTGGATCACTTCGTAGAGCGCTCCTCAATAATGAGACCCATGCCGTTCCTCGAGTGAGCGACCTTAGTGCATTGGTTGCTTCCACTAGTGGCAAGATAGAGGTAGAAACAATAGAGGATGGAAGAGAAATAGAAATCATTCATCACCTTATTAAACAATCCGTTCTTGACGTATTTAAAGAGACGCTTGATCACTCGTTGTGTGCTGCATTACTCGAAGAGTTTGAAATGGGAGCGATTGTGAGCGCTGGAGATGATGTAGCTTCAGTTTCATACATTCAATGTTTGGAGCAGATGGCGTCATTTAAACCATTATTGGAGAGTATCGGTTTTACCCAGGAGCACTTTACTGACCCTGCGCAAGTAGCTAGCGGTATTGAATTTATTCTCGAAGGCCTTCATCTGAGTAAAATGCTAAATAAAGAAACGGTTGGTGACTCCGGCGTGTACAGGGCCCGAGCGTAGGTGGGTTCGATAGGAAAAAATGTCGAACGTTCTAGGTATAGATGTCGGTGGTACAAAAGTCGCAGTAGGCCTTGTCGACTCATTAGGGCGATTAACGGATAAAGACCAAATTCAATCGGAGAACCCGAAGGAAGGTCCGCTTTATGACCGTATTCTAGCGTTGGCCAGGAAGTGTTTAGCAAGTTCACCTACCGTGGTTGATGCTATAGGGGTGGGTTGTGGAGGCCCGGCAAGAAATTCTTACCAACTGGTTTCCCCACTTAATCTTCCTGAGTGGAGAGATTTCCCTCTACGTGAAAAATTAGAAAACGATTTACAAGCTATCGCCTACGTCGACAATGATGCTAAGGCACTGGCTCTTGCAGAAGGATGGGTAGGGACAGCGAAAGGTTGTGCGAACTATCTAGCGATGGTTGTCTCAACAGGTGTAGGTGGAGGCATTGTCCTTAATGGCAGCCTGCTTGATGGAGCTGATGGAAATGCCGGACATATCGGGCATGTATTTGTTGATCCAGCAGGAGGTAAGGATGCCAATGGTGTCTCTGGCTTATTAGAGGGATCAGCATCAGGGTCTGCACTGCATCGGGCTTTAGGATTTCCCCCAAAGGAAGCTAGCGATAAGACCCGAGAACAGGTAGGAGTGTGGGTGGGAAGAGCTGTAGCTTCCGTAGCGAACCTCCTTGACCTTAAATTAGCCATAGTCTCCGGCTCTGTAGCTTTAGGTTTTGGAGATGTATTTTTTGCTTCTGCTCAAAGAACGATTGACCAGTTATCTAAGATAGACCACGCCCAAGGAACAAAAATCGTACCCAGTGTGTTAGCTGATGAAGGTCCGCTTATAGGGGCTGGAGCTGTTGCTTGGCGAGCTTTGGGTAAGACAATTCTGTAGAGATCAATTACGTATCTTTTGATTAGCCGTAAGGCTAGTCTTGCCGCCTGTCACGGAGGAATGCTTCTAACTCTGCAGCGAGATCATCACCGGTCGGAAAAATTTCACTCTCATCAACACGTTGTTCTAACTGCTGCACGTAATTTGCCATTTCTTCATCGTTGGACACGGCAAGGTCTATTCGATCTCTCCAGTCATTTGCTGCTGTATCAAGTTCTCCGTGGAAGGTTTTGACACCCGTGACCAGTTCAAGTCGAGACAATAAAGATCTTGTTGCTTCTGGGTTTGGGGGGCTGGGAACATAATGAGGCACTGACACGCGAAGGGATATGACTGGCATTCCCGCTTTATCAAGTTGGTCGTGGAGAGCACCGACCAGGCCCGTTGGTCCTTCGTAAGTTGGACTCCCTAAGCCTAGGCGTTCAGCAGTTGAGAGGTCAGCAGCGCTCCCGACAACACCCAACGGACGGGTATGAGGTGCCATTCCCACCATAGCTCCCAACGTGATAACCATTTCTGCATTGGTAGTTTGGGAAATTTCAAGAAGCGAATCAGCGAAAGTCCTCCATCGTAAATGAGGTTCAACGCCAGATAGAAGAACAAGGTCATGATTCTCATTTGGACAGTGAGCTGCCCAAATTGAATTAGTCGGCCAATCTATCTCACGTCCATGTTCACCGACTCGAACTATGGGACGCTCTTCCTGAAAGTTAAAAAATATTTCTGGATCTATGTGAGCCAAAGGTTTAGCATCGAAGGCGGTAACTAAGCGATCTACTGAGTTTGTTGCTGCTTCGGCAGCATCGAAGAGTCCCTTAAGAGCAATAATGAAAAGTGGGCGGTTTAGTTTGATTTTTTCGTTCCAAATGAGTTCGCTCATTGGTCGAGCCTTGCACAAAACTGGCCTTGAAAGAGAATCAGAAAGAAACTATTTAGTGGTTTACGACGGTACTAGAAGCTTCCAGATGCGTTGATAATTGACTCTACGAGAACCAGATCTGAAGGGTAGGTAACTTTTATGTTAGTGATTTCTCCTTCAACGAATTTTACTGAATGCCCCATACGGAAAATGAGAGCGCTATCGTCAGTGGCTGACAACTCACGAGAGGATAGATGTGCATGTGCTCCAATTAGCTTCGCTGTGTCGAAAGCTTGCGGTAGTTGGATGTTATGTAGCGATGTTCTATCGAGTTCTTTCTCCATGAAGGTGTCTCCAATGGCAACCGTGAATGGGAGAGGAACCGTTGGGGTTACGCAGGCTGTTTCAGGAGTTAGCACTCGTTCGATCAATGCGTCAGAGATGAGGGGTCGAGCTCCTTCATGAAGTAAGACCCGATCGCTGCGGACTGCGCTAAGGCTTCGTCGAACAGATTCTTGCCGGTCTTTTCCACCTGAGACGAATTCACAATATTGGAGAAGGCTGAACTCTTTGAAGACTTCTTGCAGTGCATCAATCCCGTTATCACGTGAAGCGATGATAAGGCGATCGATCTTGATATGGGAGAGGAGGCGCTTAGCAGAGTAGATAATAAGTGGCTTCCGATTTACACGGTGTAATTGTTTATCTGTGTCAGATCCAAGGCGGGAAGAACTCCCAGCAGCAAGCAAAATGGCATCCACCGTTTCCTCCTTGGTTTATTAAGAGATAGTGAATAAGCGTACAACCCTATCAACCACTTTGAATACGGATGAAGGCATCTACCGGAAAGAACGGAGGGGGCAGGCTAAGCAGCCTGCCCCCAACAGCGGTGGCAATTTCCGGGTTACGAACGAGCTAACTTTTATCTGAAAAACGTCCTAAGTGGTGGATGCCTGACATTTTTTCTCTCTAATGAAATGATTGCTGCGGGACACTCTGAAATATGCGAAGCTCACATATAGCAGGTAGAAGTTTTTCTGCCCATGAACTGGAAAGGAAGATGATGAGTCATGGAACTTGTAGACCTAGCAGATCCCCAACATACCGTTGTTGTAACTATGGAGGTCCAAAGAGGAATTATTGGTGATTTATCAGGGTTTCCTGAACTTCAACGGGCCGCTGAAGAGTCAGGGGTACTTCTGAATGGCCCAAGAATCTGCGAAGCGGCGAGATCTGCTGGAATTCGTGTTCTGCATGCGACAGCAGTTAATCGTGCAGATTATGCAGGGTCAAAGATAAATTGTCGGATGCTTGCCGCATCTCAAAAAATAAACCAAATGGGGAGTGGTCTTGTGGAAAATACTGAAAGTGCGGAACTAGTCCCATCTTTCGGCCCGAAACCCGATGATATAACTGTACCTCGGTTACATGGGCTGACTCCCTTTACCAGTACATCACTCGATCAAATGATTCGTAATCTCAATGGCCGCACCATTGTCGCCACGGGTGTTTCCCTAAATATAGGTATTCTAGGGTTGGCAATGTCCGCTGTTGACTTGGGTTACCAAGTGATTATCCCAACGGATGCGGTAGCCGGAGTTCCATTGGAATATGGGCAGAAGATTTTGGAAGGCTCCCTCTCCTTATTAGCTACATTAACAACAACCGATGAGCTCATGAAGGCATGGGAAAAGTATAAAACAGGATGACATAATAGACGAAGGTCGAAATTAAGGATTAAAAGATGAAAGTTAACTTTGGACTTACGTGGCTTCTTTGTTTGACGTTTCTGTTTGGATGTACGTCCAGTTCGTCAGATATTCTCTCTAGCGAATCAGATTCTGATAGCGCAACTGAATCAGAAGAACACGATTCTGACTCTCCCAATAATTCCAGCTACCCCACTCTCTTAACTATTTCGATCCATGTTGAAGGTTGGCCAAGCGAACAACAAAATCCAGTAAAATTCAATCAGCATGCAGCGATCATTATTCAAATGGCGCAAGAAGCCTATGCAGCAGGCGCAGTTTTTTCTTTTGAACTTTCTTCTCAGTTTGCCATGTCACCGAACGCCCAGGCTGTAGTCAATGACTTACTTGCATTAGGCCATGGAGTCGAGGTTCATGCTGATGTTGGTGGCATCGGATTGCCCTCATTGGAAGAACTTACGGATCAGCTCACAAGAAAATATAGGCAGCTAGAAGCATTGGGGGTTACACCGGTCCTTGTTTCAGGTATTTGTAGTAGAGGCCCATTCGTAGAGGCAGCCCTCTCTGCTGGATTTTTCATGACCACGGGCGTCATCGAATATTGTTTAACATCTCTAGATCAGCAATATCAACCAGAAGGATGGGATATCGATAGCTGCGTAAGTCCAGCGGAATGTCATGGTAATCCAGGGTTCACTATTCCAATGAAAGCTCGGCCTTGGAAAACGTCATCATCGGCATCTTGGATAAACCCAGATCCAAACGGAGGCTTGATGATAGTTATTGGGGAGTCTGGATCAACTGTGAAATGCCTGGCAGAAGTTAATGTCATGGCTAGTGGGTGCCAATACGAAAACGACGATATTCGAAAGTATGCGGAGCTGGCTGAAAGATACGTTCTCCATAGTGAAGAAAACAATGAAAACCGGTGCTGCGTATTCTCGGCCTCTATGAGTGTCGGTTCAGCTTTACCCGAAGGGTATATTACTGACCTTGTTAGGTCCGTATCATGGCTGATTGATGAGGGCCGAGCTAGATGGGCAACACCAACGCAGATTCTTATGGAATACAGCTAACGAAACATGCCACTTCAGGTATTTGTTCTTAAGGACACGGCCTAAAAATATTAATTAAATGATATTGATTCGTATTCGCTGAGATCCATGTAAAAAGTAAAGAACCGGGCCATAGGCCCGGTTCTTTAAACTTCTCTCCCAAATACTTGGGAAAAGTTTCGTTAGATTACAAATGCCCGACGGCGGCTCATACCAACTACCAGTGCACCGGCAGCAAGTATTGCGGCACCGATAACGACAATCAGTCCAGATTCGGCACCAGTATCAGGCGTGCCAGGTGGAGCCACAGGAGCCCCAATCCCGATACAGAAGGAACCGGCATGTGCTTGGTCGAGACTTCCCGCACCGATACACATACCACCGGCTGGAATATTGTAGGTCCACTCTACGCTGAACGTACCATCAGCTCCTACAGGGACCATGGTTAGTGAGCCAAGGTCACAGGCATCAGCCCCATTAGCTGCAGCTTCTTCGTAATTGGTTGATCCCTCACAAGGAAGTACAGCGATCATACCTTCAGGCCATTCACTTCCAGAAACGGTGAATGTTGCTTCTCCAGCCCCAGCTACGAACATGGGGTCGGCCATCACAGGGTGTACCTCTTGCGCCTGAGCAGCAGGAGCAAGTGCAAGTGAAGCCACCAAAGCTACTCCCAATGCTGCAATAAGCATTTTTATTGTTTTCATGAAAATTTTCCCTCTCATATTAGGCGCCAACACGTTATTGGGCCAGAAAGTTAATGTGCCAGATGACACACGTCTTCAAGATAGTCGGAAATAGGTCGAGTTGCCATGGTTCTCTATTTTTTTCTATAAAAACGCTGAAAAAATGAGGGTTTTTAGCTCCACGCCCACACTGGCTCTTCGATTTCTTCCGTGCGAACCAAATTACCCAGAATGCCTACTTCGCGGAATTGGTAGATTAGGGCGGCTGTAGGCGCATGAATGAGACGATTTCGAAGAGGGAGCTGAAGGACCAACTTTTTACTTTCGGAGATTTCGACCCATCGGGGGCTATCTGGACGAAATAGCTCATTTAAATCTATGATGAAAATCTCGTCGACTTCACCCGGTTCCGCCACCAAATCTCGCGGATCAGGAACCCATAGGACAATTGGGGTAATGATAAAGCCAGACCGTGTGACATAGTCGTCTAGGAAACCGAGTATGGCATCGTTCGTTACTTTGATCCCTATTTCTTCATGTACCTCTCTAAGTACTGTTTCTTCCCGAGTTTCCCCAGCATCAATCTTTCCT
>Ga0302127_10001845_pt1 | contig 12710 bp, 13 predicted proteins | sample CB4_SCM_MG_FD_204452 | JGI IMG/M metagenome (GOLD analysis project Ga0302127, IMG submission 204452) | Marine microbial communities from Western Arctic Ocean, Canada - CB4_SCM | ecosystem: Environmental > Aquatic > Marine > Oceanic | place: Canada: Western Arctic Ocean | collected 2017-09-24
GTGCAATCAATTTAAAAATATTGCCGCCCAATGGAGCATTGATTATTGAGCCTGAGCTAGCTTGAGCTTTATGAGATGGTTGCTCATTCAAATTTTTTACTGAAGACCCATTAATTTCAACTGAATTATTGCTCTTTACGACTACTGAGTATTCTTTATCATCAATGGAGACTAAATAAGATGAATCTGCCTGCTCGAGAATATCAGCTGGCTCAGTTTCAAAGAAATCTGGATCTGATTGATGTTCTAAAAATGCTAAGCCAATTTCTGGGAACATAGCATATGTAAGAATATTCTCATCGGAACAATCAATTTTAAGATCTTTTTCAATGAGAGCTGAATTAAAGTTTTCAACAATCTCATTATAATTATCACTAATTAGATCAGCAGGCCTGCAAGAAATTACCGCAGAATCCCCTATGCTATTTTGCTGCAAATTCTTGCTCACCGGAGCAGGAGTTGCGCCGTACTCTCCCTTAAGCAAAGATTTTACCTCGTTGGTAACAGTTGAATAGCGAGAATTGGAGAGAACGTTAATGACTGCCTGAGTTCCAACGATTTGTGAAGTTGGAGTAACTAAAGGTATGTATCCCAAATCTTTTCTCACTCTTGGAATTTCTTGTATTACCTCATCAAATCTATTGATTGCATCTTGGGCTTTTAGTTGATTTTCAAGATTCGTTAGCATGCCTCCAGGCACCTGGGATGCTAGTATTCTTGCATCTACTCCCCTCAGGGACCCTTCAAAATTTTTATATTTTTTTCTAACAGCTTGAAAGTGTTGAGCAACTGGAATTAATTTATCTAGATCTAGTCCCGTGTCCCTGTTCGTGCCATCAAGAATACTGATAATTGTTTCTGTTGGTGAGTGTCCATAAGTCATGCTCATAGATGAGATGGATGTATCAATGTTATCTAAACCTGCTTCAATTGCTTTGATGCCTGTTGCAACAGACATGCCTGTGGTTGCATGACAATGAAGATGAATAGGGATTTCCAGAGACTCTTTTAACTTTGAGACAAGCTCAAATGCTACGTAAGGCTTTAACAATCCTGCCATGTCCTTAATTGCAAGAGAGTGAGCTCCCATATCCTGAATAGTTTTTGCTAAATCAACCCACAAATCAATTGTATGGACTGGGCTGGTGGTATATGAAATAGTGCCTTGAGCATGTCCCTCTGCCTCAATCACTGATTGCATCGCCTGATACATATTTCTAGGATCATTTAATGCATCAAAGACTCTAAATACATCGACGCCATTGGTTTTTGAGCATTCAATAAATTTCTTAACGACATCATCAGCGTAATGCTTGTAACCCAGTAAATTTTGCCCTCTCAATAGCATTTGCTGAGGCGTATTTGGCATCATAGATTTAATTTTTCTAATTCTGTCCCATGGGTCCTCGCCAAGATATCTAATGCACGAATCAAAAATTGCTCCGCCCCAAGACTCAACAGACCAAAACCCTACTTGGTCTAACTGCTTAAGAGATGCCTCCATGTCCTCATATCTAAATCTTGTTGCCAGCAAAGATTGATGTCCGTCTCTAAGAACAACCTCTGTTACACCTATTTTGTTTGATTCGCTCATGTTTGACGATGCTCCATTACCTCGTGAATAATTCGCTCATGAATCTTATCAACAGATCCACTGACGCTCGAATTAGGAACTGCAGGAATGCTATTATTGGATGGTTCTGAAAATAGTAATCTCAATAAGTAAATTGAGATGATAAGTGCCAATAGGAAAAAAAATACCACTATCATTCCTGTTAACAGCAAGTTAATACCTGATTCTATTAATGTGCTTCCAGTTTCCATCCCCTTCAAAGCCCCCGCATTAAAAATTCTTATATAACGAAATATCGATTTTACACCAATCTCGGTACAATATTAAAATGGAATATCACCCATACCTTCAGCAAAACGGCATTTCAATTTCTGCTCATAGAGGCGGAAGCTTGGAAGCGCCAGAAAATACCCTAGAAGCCTTTAGGCATGCCCTTAATATAGGGTGTGAGTATATTGAAACTGACGTTCAGCTTTCGTTAGACGGCATTCCGTATATTTTTCATGATGATGACCTTCAAAGAGTTTTAGGGAAAGATATTATTTTTGCATCTATGCAAAGCTCTGAAATAGATAATTTAATAGTATTTGAAAAATATAACATTCCCACTCTCGAGGCTGCTTTGTTGGAATTTCCAAACGCTTTATTTCAAATTGATGTAAAAACCGATGAGGTGGCAATCCCTGCGTTGGAGGTCATTAAAAAATGTAATGCTATGCAAAGAGTTTGCATTGCAAGCTTCAATAGCGATAGATTAAAAACAGTGAGCGATCTTTACCCTGACGTATGCCTGTCAATGGGGCCAAAAGAGGTTTTGAAACTTCTATTGTCGAGTTTTAAACTTTATAAAAAGGAAGTTCCAGGAAACTGTTTGCAAATTCCTGTTTATCAATATGGTCTAAAATTAGTTACCCAGAGATTTGTGAATTATGTCCACAGTCAGGGTCTCAAGGTTATGGTTTGGACGATCAATGATGAGAAAACCATGCAAGGGCTAATTGACTTGGGGGTAGATGGGATAATTACCGATCGACCAAGCCTGCTAAAAGCTTTGCTTTCCAGATCCTAGGAAGCTGGTTTTTCGGCAACAATTCTCCAATTCAAGTCAGCAATTTTAGCTTTTTCAGCGTCGGTCCAAGCCTGCCCGCCAGTTTGAAGTAACTCCAAGGATTCTTCAACCCAAGCTGGAAGTATTCGAATTTTCTCAAGTCCACGAATAATTTTACGTATTCCAAAAATAAGATTTCGTTTTTGCTCGCATATAGGCCAGGCCGGTGTTTGAGATGGCTCTGAGATAACAATCTTAAATCCCGCTCTTTCAAGTGCAGCGCAAACGTCTGCGGGGTACATTGATTGAGTTGCAGCCAAGGTTGGAAGGTATATTTTGTGCAATGCAGCGTGCTCTGGGTTGTTCCAATCAAAATGTGGTGAAAGAAGATACTCTGAGCAGGCATAACGTGTGCCTGGTTTTAAAATGCGATACATTTCCCTCGCGCAATCATCCAGCTCTTCTGTTTTAAAAAATGGCCAGACGGCTTGAACAGAGAAACATCCGTCAAAAGACTCTGACTCATATTCCAATGGATCGTGGTGATTGCCTAATTTAAAATGGAGCCTATCAGACATATTGGTTTCAGCAGCCCAATCAATAGCATTTTCAATTTGGTTTGGGTCAATGTTGTATCCTGAAACCTGACCGCCAGTCATTGATGCTAAGTAGTGAGCAATTCGACCTCTGCCGCAACCCATGTCTAAAAGATGCGATGATGCAGGATTTTTTAGATCTAACTGCTTTAACAAGGCTTGTTCACAAAGCAGTTGATTGTCATACAAGCCTTTGGAATCATCTTTTTGAGGTGGAATGTAAAGTTTTTCTAGATCAAAGACAGACAACATATTATTTAGCACTTTGTAGTAAGCCGCCACCGCTTTTGTCTCATCTTCGGTTTCGGTTTTTTCACCGTCTTGCATGCGTTGAAAAAATTTATATGCATCAATGCAAGCTTGCTTGTCTTCTGCTGAAATAGTGGCCAAGCGTTTAAGCCCAGTAAAGGAAGTCTTGATTCTATACCAGTTCATTTTATGCTTTCTCCCAAACCTAAATTTAATGAATTAGTTTCGCACACTAAACAACAATTCAGAAGTCGACGCACAAATTACAAGCGGCTATCTACTATCCAAATTTTTAACTTCATTAATAATATTCTGAATATCATCTAAACCAAGAGGCTTTTTAGTATCAAAAATCGTTGCTATCTTATAGAAAGGACTTTGGTCCATTAGAAGTGTTGCATGAAATTTATCGACTGTATCGAAAATATAATTTAAGTAATCGGGGGTTGTTTCGTCATCAGTTTTTAAGCGAAGATTGGGAGGGCAATCTAGAGATGACTTCTCTTTTTCAGTCATTCAGCTTAAGTAAGAAATCTTCCAAACACTTTTCTAGCCAACATATACATGGGAATAATAATGCTAGAAGTAATAAAGATTTCAAGCCAAAAATCTAATTGAAGAAGGTCTCGTATAAAGCCAGCTAAAAATAAACTTACCAGGCCCAGCAAGCTATATAAAATAATGGAGTTGCGATTAAAGAGGTTCATTGGGTTGCTTTACCTTTAAGAGAATGATGCCGCCCATAATAAACAGACCTGCAATTGGTATCAAGCCAAATTTAGTATCATTGGAAATCGTAACAAAAATAGCGACCATGGCTGGTCCCATAAATGCACCGGCGCGACCGAACATATTATAAAACCCAAAATATTCACCCGATTCTTTTTGAGGAATAAGAGTTGCGTAAAAACTTCTTGAGATAGATTGAATGCCGCCCTGAATGGCCCCAACCATTCCTGCGAGAGCATAAAACTCAATAGCGCTGGAGAGAAATACTGAATACCCAACAACGACAAGGTAAAGGGCGATAGTAATCAATAGAGTATTTTTATCTCCAATTCTGTAGGCAACTCTAGACCACAGCAAGGTGGTTGGGAATGCTATAAATTGAACCAATATAAGGGCAATAATCACATCGCTGCTGGGCAAACCGAGGTTTAGTGCAAAATCTGCAGCCATGGCCATGATGGTATGAACTCCATCTATGTATAAGAAAAAGGCTAAGAGAAAAATAAAAACATTTTTTTTAGATGAGATGGTGCGAAGAGTTTGAAAAACTTTTTGAAATGCTAGCTTGTAATGGGTGCCTGGTAGATTTTCTCCTTGGTCTTTAATTCTCAATAAAATTGGTATTAAAAACAATGTCCACCACACAGATACGCTAAGAAATGACCACTGCACCGCTTCAGAGACGCTGCTAAGACCAAACAATTCTGGCTTCATTGTCATTGCAGCATTAATTAGAAACAACACTCCACCTCCAAGGTAACCAAATGCAAAGCCATAACTTGATATTTTTGCTATGTTCGATTCATTCGATACCTGTATCAACATTTTGTCATAAAGCGTATTGCCGGCTGCAAAGCAATAGTTGGCAATGCCAAAGAAGATCAGTGCCTGAAGCCATGAACCGGCTGGTATCAGATATAAAACAGCAACTGAAATAATTGCGATAAATGCAAATCCACTAAAAAGTAGTTTGGTTGTTTTGGAAACATCCGTGATGGCACCAATAAATGGAGAGGTAAAAAGTAACACAAGGTTTGAGATGGTTAAGCCCCATCCTAAATAAGCTGTCTTAACCTCTGCTTCTAATCCTGATGCCCAAAAGTCATTAAAAAATATAGGGAAAAATGCAGCTATAACAGTTGTTGCAAAGGCAGAATTACCGCCATCATATAAAATCCATGCCTTCGCTTCTTTTGAAAGTTTAGGCTTGTTCATACCAACACACACCCTCAGCAATATGTTTTTTTGCCAGACCTCTTTTGATTAAGCAATTTAAATGCCCTAAAGACTCCCCTGTGGCCATAATTAAGTTGCTGTCGTCTATCTCTCGCTTGAAAAGAACATTAAAAACATCAACAGATCTCTTGGGCTCAGACAAAGCATGATGCAACTTCTCCAAAGATACTTCGTGGTGTTGAATAAGGGCATTAAGTCTTTTATGAGCGCCAAGAAATGGTCTGCCGTGTGCAGGAAGAACTAATACATCTTCAGGCAGAACTGAGATAAGATTATGGCAACTGGCAATCCAATCTTCTACAGGATTGGCTTCTGGCTCGGTTGGGAAAATCCCCACATGAGAGCTAATAGTTGGTAGCAACTGATCACCGCTAATAAACATATTTAATTCTTTTGAGAAAAAACAAAGATGCTCCATGGTATGGCCTCTGCCCTCAACTGCCTGCCACTCCATTCCATTAATTGTAGTGATATCACCATCTTTCAAGCGATTGTATGAATGTGGAAGCGGATGAATAATTGAGCCAAAAAAACCAAATCTTTTAATAAAGGAGTCTATCTGAGACAAAGTCATTCCCGCTTGGGTATAAAAATCAATTGCGTCATTGGGAACATCATCGCCGGTATCAGCAGAAAGCATGCGGCACTGCAGATAGTCTGTCCTGCTCATACTAAAAGAAGTCTTGTGATTCTTTACAAACCACCCAGCCATGCCAATATGATCTGGGTGCATGTGAGTCACAATTACATCCTTAATGCTGAGGTTCTCGGATTTTAATAATTCTGTCCAGGCAGTCTTGGTGTCATCTAGATGCATCCCTGTATCAACCAGCGTTAGATTGTCATTTAATCCCAAGGCCCAAAGGTTAATATGGTTTAAGGACATAGGTAAAGGCATTCTTACCCAGCGAACATGCTCATTAATAACATAAGAAGATCCAGACTTTGGAACCGTCTCGATTGGAAATTTAAGTCTATTATCAGCGCTCATAATTGATTAAGTCCCTAAGTGGTGGTTATACTGAGAAAATGGATGAAGATTCACAAACAATAAAAAATTTAGGCGGATTCGTCATAGGAATAGGTGCATTGGTATTTGTAATAGGCATTGTAGCTTACTTGTTTACTTTACTTTGATCTTTCCAGGCTGAGACCCTCGACGCAGAGCGTTCAAAAAATTATTTGCCTCAACTGGCTCAGACACATCTGCATCGCGAGCATAATCACTGCTCCAAAAATCTTGCCATGAAGGAAAGAGATCGTGGAAAAAACCCTCGTAAGGATCTTGATTTGGCCAGCGCATTTTAGTGTCTCCAAGGGGTGGTTTGTTGAGATCCGTTGCGTACCAATACATTGGCAGCCTTTTTTTAAACAGCCAGCGACCCTCAACTCTCTCATATGAATCCCAGTAGAGCATCTGCATAATTACCCACTCATTATCGGTCTCATGTTCATTTTTTGAATAGACTAAGCCAATGGCAGAATCAGGTGAATTAAAATCAATAATATGATTTCCAATGTGATGAGATGTGCCTTTAAATTGATCTCTAAAAGTTGCATCGGCCCATGACTTAAGTGCTTGCCTGCCGACCTTCTCTTTTCCAACCCTTACATCTGGAACAAAAAGATTTACGTGTAAATCAAGATCACGCATATCCAGTGTCACAGAATACTTAGCAGCAAGTTGGCGAATTTCATCTAGAGATTCCAGGCGGTCTAGTCTTTGCTCTATGTTCATGCTTATCCAGGAGGCCAAGCCAAGGGGCGCCCGCTTAAAAGGTGTAAATGTAAATGAAAGACGCTTTGACCGGCATTTGCTCCGTTGTTTGTAATTAATCGAAATGTCTCATCAAGCTCAAGGGTTCTAGAAATTTCTCCTGCAACGAGCATCAAATGACCCAATAGCGCCTGGTCTTCTTTAGTGGCATCAGATAATTTAGGGATAGGTTTTTTTGGAATAATTAAAAGATGAGTTGGTGCCTGTGGTTGAATGTCTTTAAAGACCAGAGACAGATCATCCTCGTAAATAATATCTGCAGGGATTTCCTTGTTAATAATTTTTGTAAAAATTGTATCCATAGTCTTATAACAGAAATCTTACTAGGCGAAATCCCACATAAAATACACCAATAGAGATGCTCAGCGCCAGAATAATGACCAGCAAATCTCGAATGGATTTCAACATCTTGCCATCTGGAGCATTGGAAAGAAGTTGCTGCACTAAAAAAAGTAAGGCAACAATGGATAAGAAAGCAATAATTAAAGTAATCATAGTGAATCAAATATAGGGCTTACAGAGATCACAAGCAAGGCAAGAGCTAGAGCCCAAGCAAAGCAAGCAAATAAATCAGCAACATAGAACCTTTTTAACCTAAGGTCGGTTAGCCCAAGCAAAAAAGGAACCAAAGGTCGGATGGCTGGAATAAATCGTCCCATCAAAACAGTGTAAGGTCCAAACCTATCAAGAAATTTTTGAGTTCTTGCTATGCCCTTCTGACGTTTTTGAATAAAGTTTGATGCCATAAATGAAGGACCAAAGATCTTGCCAACCATAAACCCAGCAATATCTCCCAAGTGAGAGCCTAGAAAAGCAATACCGCAGATCCAGGGAAGAGTTAAGAGCTCTGTGTTGTATAAATAAATACATACAGAAAATAAAATAGCACTGGGCATAAAACTGCCTGTAATAATCATGGATTCCATAAAACCAAACAGGAAGATTAAGAACCAAGCGTATTCAGGGTTGGCTTCAAGAAGGAGCTGAATCTTATCAAACGGCATCAGGAGACCCCTTTCTTACAAAAAACTTTTCAACGGCTTTTAGGTTATCTTCGGAGCCATACAACTTTTTCATGGCCGTCGTTTCAAGCTTTCTTGCTTCAGCGATCCCATCAGCATTAAAGCTTTTTAAGATTGCCTTAGTTTCAATAAGGGATGCGAGCGATTGCTCGTTCAGTTTGTGCGCATAGGCGAAAGCTTGATCCACAAAATCAGTGCCTGAATATCTTGCCAAGCCCAGCTGAAAATACTCATCACCACTAATCCAGTCTGCATCAAATAATAATTGAGCTGCTTTTTGATAGCCAAGAGATTCGAATAACAAGAGAGAGCTGCCAACCTCTGGTGCTAGACCTAGATCTGAGAATGGGTATTTAATTCTTGCGGCAGGAGCAATAAAGACAGCATCAAAGTGCAATAAAATAGTAGCCCCGCCACCGATAGCAATGCCATCAACGGCAGCAATTAATGGTTTGGTAAAATTAATTAAAGCATCTACACAGGTCTCAAATGGTTCTTCGTAATCAGCCCCACCATCGCCAACCATGCTTGCTAAATCAACCCCCGAAGAAAATGTATTATTTACACCAGTAACAATTACAGAATTAATCTCAGGATTGTCGCTGGCTGAATTCAGGGCATCTCTTAATAAGCTCCACAACTCAGCATCAAAAGCATTCTTTGTCTCTGGGCGATTAAGCGTAAGTAGTTGGACCCCTTCAGCGGTCTCGATTAAAAGTTTACTCATTTGCCTTTAAAAATAGGTTTTCTTTTTTCAGCAAATGCAGTCAAGCCTTCCATCATGTCTTCGGATGCAAAAACTGGCTGCCCGATTTCGAGTTCTTTTTCCAAAGCTTCTTTCTCAGGGTAGCTTTCGTCAATTTCTCGAAGAGATTTAACTATGGCTTGAATAGATAAAGGCGCATTAGCGCTTATCGTTTCTGCAATCTCCATGGCATGAGATAGCGCATTTCCATCTTCAACCACATGTCCAATGAGGCCAAACCTCAATGCCTCTTCTGCAGTGATGCGCCTGCCTGTGAGCAGAGCTTCAGCGGCTAATGTGTATGGTATTTGCCTTCTGAGTCTTACGGTTGAGCCTCCCAACGGAAATAAACCCCTTAAAGGCTCTGATAATCCAAACACAGCAGACTTACCTGCAACTCTGACATCGGTTCCTTGGAGGATTTCTGTGCCTCCAGCCAAAGCAAAACCTTCAACTGCAGCGATAATCGGTTTATTTGGTCTGTTGTGTCTCAATAAAGATTGCCAGTGAAGGTCAGGAATTACTTTTAATTTCTCCATCATCCCCGCATCTTCATTCCCATCTTTCATAGCACTTAAATCTGCGCCTGAACAAAAAGTTCCTCCAGCTCCAGTAAGAACAGCGCATCTTAAATTTGAGTCCTCATCAAGCTTTCTCCAAGCTTCATAAAGAGTGACAAGCATGCCGGGGCTTAAAGCATTTCGTTTTTCTGGTCTATTTAAGGTGATGACCATAATGTGGCCAATCTCTTCTACAATCGCATGTTCGGTGTTCATTGTTTTCTCCTTTTAATCCTTTGACGAGGAGACAATCCACATTGCAAAAAATTGAGCTGCCCCTCCATATGCATGACCCATGGCCATTTTTGCATCTTTGACTTGATGATCTTCAGCCAAACCCATCACCTGTAGTGCAGCCTCTCCAAAACGAATCATCCCAGATGCCCCAATTGGGTTTGAGGAAAGCACCCCGCCTGACATGTTTACAGGCAAGCTGCCATCAAGCGTTGTGACTCCTTCATCCGTTAACTTCCAGCCCTCGCCTAACTCACAAAAACCAAGATTTTCAAGCCACATAGGTTCATACCAAGAAAATGGAACGTAAATCTCTGCACAATCAATCTCAGCCCTTGGGTCTTGAATGCCTGCTTGTTGATAAATGTCCTTAGCGCAATCTATTCCTGCTTGAGGATTTACCTCATCGCGTCCTGCTGACAAAGTTCCCTCGGATCGAACAGCCATGCCTCTAATCCAAGCAACATTTCTATTGCCAACCATATCTTCAGAAGTAATAACCATCGCGCATGCTCCATCGGAAGATGGGCAGCTTTCTAAATAGCGCAGCGGCTCCCAAAGCATTGGGGTCTCACTAACCATCTTTTCGTCTATTCCTGGAATCTGAAGATGGGCCAATGGATTTTTTAAAGCATTTTGACGATCTTTGGCCGCAACCTTCCAGCCAATGTGCTCGGGTGGATTGTATCGACGAATGTACTCGCGAATGAAGGGTGCAAAGTACCCTCCAGCACCAGCATTAATATGAGGTGAGTATGGGTATCGAGGTGAAAGTGCCCAGGTTGCGTTTGACTCTGATTGCTTTTCAAAGGTAACCGTTAAAACTGTTTTAAATTGTCCCGAACTCACATGAGATGCTGCAATAACTGCAGTGCTTCCACCCACACTTCCAGCCGTGTGAACTCTAAGAACAGGTTTCCCTACAGCCCCAATTGCATCAGCAAGGTAAAGCTCCGGCATAACAACCCCTTCAAACATATCAGGAGCTTTTCCTAAAACAACAGCATCAATTGCATCCCATTCTATATTTGCCGCAAGCATTGCTTGATCTATAGCCTCTCGGACCAACCCAGCCATAGAAACATCCCGTCTTTTAGAATCATAATTCGTTTGCCCAACACCGATTACGCCTGCTTGAATCATTTCTGTCTCTCCAAATGAACAACCATATTCTGTTGCAGGCAGGGACCTGAAGTTGCATGAGCAAGACCGTTGCTTAACTGATCTTTTACCAAAGCTTCAAATGTTTTGCCGATGGCATCGAGGCCAGCACACATCATTACATTTCCCACTAACGGTCCACCAGATAAATTAGTGGGAACATTTTTTAAATTTAAAATCTCCCTTAAAAAAGGTACTTCATGGCTAAATTGAGTATGTAGTTCAGCAACATCAAAATTAATGTTTTCTAGTTTTAGATTTTGAATTGCATTTTGAATTGTCGGTGATGTCGTGAGATCTCTTGAGCCAAGATTTGAAGACTCTATGCTGTGATCAATTCCTTCGATCCAGATTGGATTGTCGGTAAACTCATAAGCTTTTTCCTCTGATGCAATAATCATGGCAGATGCGCCGTCTGAGATTGGAGGACAATCAAGGCTTCTCAAAGGGGATGAAACTAGTGAGTCTTCATTGTAAATCTGCTCGCTTAGCAGATCAGTTAACAGAGCGTTTGAATTGTTAGCAGCATTTTCTCTGGACTGAATTACAGCCCCCATCATTTCGTCCTGAGTAATCTTGTTTTGCTGCAACAGCAGTTGTGCCTGCAAAGCAGCCAAGCTAACTCGATCGGGCCACAACGGAGCTATGTAATAAGGATCCATCTGCAAAGAGATAATAGAATCAAGGTTACCAGGAGAAGATTTTCCAAAACCATAAATTAAGGCTGTATCAGCATCGCCCATTTTTATTTTAAGCATCGACTCATAAAGAGCCCAAGCGGCATCCATCTCAACGTGTGATTCTTTTATTGGGGGATTAGTCTGAATAGCAGACAAGCCCTCAACAAATGCAAAGGCGGCGCCTTGCAAATAATCGCAGCTTCCCGAACAAGTAAAGCCAATATCATTTTGTGAGATACCCAGATCGTTAAAAACTTTATGCACGACAGGCATAATTAGCTCTACTTCATTTAAAGCACCGGCTTTCGATAAAATCTTGTGCTGCGCATACCCGACGATGGCGACTCTTTTCATGATGGTTGAAACCTTAAAGTGGAAACATCAACGTCAGGCTCGTCAATTGGTGCAAACCATTTAATATTTTCTAGTGAATGGGTCCATTCCTCTTTTGGCTTCCAAACAGCCTGAACCCTCATTCCGATTCTAATTTGATCAGTTTCAATATCCTGGACTAAATGAAGAAAAGATATGTTGGCTTGATCGAGTCGAATCTGAGCGCATATATATGGAGGGACTATTGGATTGCCAGGAATAGGTATGTGAACGACGGTGAATGATTCTATGCAACCTTTATCGGTCAAGGGAACCTCAATATCTGTTGCAACACCGCACCTAGGACAACTTCCTCTAGGTGGCACATAAACAGCCATACATTTTGGGCACGATTGTCCAACCAACCTACCCTCCTTCACTTGATTGAGAAAAGTGGTGGTTGCTGAGCCAGCTGTGTATTGATACTCCAGATGAATAAAGGATTCTTTGTAATCTTTAGGTGCTTGATCGTCACTCATGATTCTAAAATAAAATAATTAATGTCTGTGATGGCTTCGGTTGGATTCTCAGTCCAAACAGGTAAAACTTTTTTTCCAATACTAAGGTCAGATTCATTGCAATCAGACACCATATGAAGCATGGCTGTGTCCGCACCATCTAGTTTAATGAGAGCAAATGCAAAGGGTGTTTTTAAGAGGTGATGAGATCGAGGTGAGTTTACCCAGCTCCAAGACTCGATGGTTCCACCGGGGCCAACTTCAACAATT
>Ga0302127_10001848_pt1 | contig 12708 bp, 8 predicted proteins | sample CB4_SCM_MG_FD_204452 | JGI IMG/M metagenome (GOLD analysis project Ga0302127, IMG submission 204452) | Marine microbial communities from Western Arctic Ocean, Canada - CB4_SCM | ecosystem: Environmental > Aquatic > Marine > Oceanic | place: Canada: Western Arctic Ocean | collected 2017-09-24
GTTAGTCAGCTGGCACTCTTATTTAGTTAGTAGCTAGTAGCCATTTTTAATATCTATTTTAGTATTTAGGCCTAAGTTATTAAACTACAGCTCTAGATAACTAACATCAAATTAAGAGTTAATCGACTTCGGATCAAGAGAGATAGATTAATGTTTCTCTTTTTTCTGTAGCAGGGAGATTAATTAGTATCGCAGCTCTATTTAGAAAAAATAATTCAGACTAAGCTTGCTGCATAGTCCTTAACTTCGAGAAGCTCTAAAAGACCATCGCTACCAACCAAATAGGCTATGCTACCAAAAAATATTTAACACCTTCATTCGCTAACATTTTATTTATTTACAGTATCTGTTTAAGATTACGGCCTCGCAAAAGAGACTCATAGAGTTCTCGGTCTTCATTCAAAATGCCAACAGCAAACATTTCGGACGGCTCTTCATTATAATCTGTAAGTGAAGCAGAAATAAAACCTTCAGTGATCGCGCTCAAATTATTGAAAGAAAATAAGATAAACTCGCTTGCATTTCCCTCTCCCAATGCAGCAAAAATATGATTTTTTCTTTAACGGTCTCTATCTATTCAAGAGCTTGTGAATTAACCATAATGCAAGCATTGAAAAATGCGTTAAGTCTTTGCGGTGTAAAACTAATTTTTTGAATCTCTAAAAATTATGGCGTGTCAATAGTAGCTATATGTTCGGATATTGTGTTGCAGACTTCATTGCTTAATACAGCTTTTAAAGCTCTACTCATCAACATAAGTAGATTGGTGCAACTTCTCTGCTTGAATTGGGCTTAAGACAATTTATCTAAATTCATTTTCATCACCAATTCTAATTTTTATCCTGTGCTAGCCGTTGGGTTATAAGAAGCGCAAAGATAGGTATCCTTCTTTCACAAGTTTTACGCATTGATTACTTATGAGGTAGCATCCTCTCGATTGCGGAAAAAGTTGATTGTTACCCTTTTTGATCGCCAGATTACTGGATTCAATTATATAATATCATTGAGCAAGCTTAGGTTAGTCGATGGCAAAAATTCTCTTTAAATTACGCAATGTTCCTGATGATGAAGCTCAAGATGTTCGCAAGATCTTGGAATGCAATAACATTGAGTATTTCGAAACCTCGGCGGGAAACTGGGGTGTCTCATTATCGGCACTATGGATTAGTGATACTGAGCACTTTGATCGCGCTCGGTCGCTAATTGATGAATATGAACTAGACCGTTCGATGACTATAAAAAAAGAGTATGAGTTTAGCCGGAAAAAAGGCGGAACTAGAACAATGTGGGATAGTTTTGTTGAAAACCCTCTGCGCTTCTCCCTTTATATAGCTTTAATAGGGGTCGTGGTGCTTCTTTCCTTGCAGATATTTTTTATTTTTTAAGCTTTAATTTTTATCTTAGGCTTGTGTCTACAATCCCTAGGCAGAGAGCACTCTCTTCGCGCCACTCATTATCACCATAAGAATCAAAGTTTCTAAGATCTAATCTCTTAACGAGAAATTCTTCGCCTTTAGATAAGCACAAAGTACGTTTTTAGCGGAACTTTTATGTGATATCCCGCTCAATAATCTAATTGCAATCACTACTTTACACTAAGAATAATGTGTTATATAAAACCACTAACTTTTGTTAGCGGTTCTTTCAGGGGGAACTTCCTAGCAACCATCGCCACCCTGGCAACCGAAGGAGGTGATCCCATCAATAGTCAATCTATGAAGGGAGCCTCCAATTACTCTAGCTAGCGTTTGCTTAGAGAGTGATTGGAGGGAAATTTGCGATTAGAATCGAGATTTCTGAGCTCCCATAAAGTAGAAGATCCCACTGTTGAAGAAATTCGACAGTGGGATTTTTCATTATTAAATCAAAATTCAGAGTCATAGTGCGTTCATCAAGGAGTTAGCTTAATATCTGGGGATTTTGAAGTTAACTTACTTCAGCTGCAACTATGCTTATCATATTCGGAATTGACACAGTCAATTTAGCCCGTTAATTTAGATTGCAAGCAACACAAATAGAATTAGCTAGAGAAGACTATGGAAGAACTAAACGAATTAAATAAATTCTCCAAAGCCGCACGTTTGCGGATACATCTTGCCCTTTTTTGGAAAGAAAATAGCCAATTCTTTTTATTACTGTCCTGTATAGTTTTTTTTAAAAGTGCGATTGCTGACCTCAGCTCAATTTCTGGCGCCTCCATGCAGCCATCTCTTTTAGATGGGGATAAAGTCTGGGTTAACAAATTAGCTTACGATGTGAAGATTCCATTTACTGAAATTTCCCTGGTTACAATCTCCGACCCTGACCGAGGAGATGTGGTCATTATTGACTCGAAGAAAGCGGCGAAACGTCTAGTAAAGCGAATTGTTGGTGTCCCTGGCGACACTATCTATATGCAAAATAATTCATTGGTTATCAATGGCATTGCCGCCAACTATGAAATTTTGTCGCGAGATGAAGATGCATTGATTATTCTCGAAGAACTGCCAGATCGCTCTCATCAAGCCAAGCTTTCACGCCACTTTATTAACCGTTCCAATCGATCTTACGGTCCAACGGTGGTGCCTGAATATCAATACTTCGTGCTTGGGGATAATCGTGATAACAGTGCTGATAGCCGGGTTTACAGTTTTGTTCCCCGCGGTGAAATCATTGGCCGCTCCAATTCTGTAGTCTTCTCGCTCGACAGTGATAACCGATATTTCCCCCGGGGTGAGAGATTTTTCGCTGGAATTGACGAAATCCAATAATACATTCTCCAGTGACCGCTGGTGACCTTTTAGCTACTCCACCATTCGCTATGAAGGCTTGAATTCAAGCACTATCCTCCCTAATGATCCTTCTGAGCTATAGAGATACATCTGCCTATCAGGCTAAATAATACCTTGATCCTAGCTAAACGCTATCTATCTAATAAAGCTGCCACTTATCGGTTACTATTACGCCAAGCATCCAGCCTACTTGAAAGTCTTACGGGTTCAACTACTGCAAATAGCTCAAAGATCTAAACTAGAAGGCCTGTGCCAAAGAGCTCAAATGGGCTACAACTAAGAGGCTAAACAATGATGTGCAATAAACTTCAGCATTACAGCTTAGTAAGCAAAGCATTTCTTGTGCTCTATGTGTTAAGCGTGTTTCAGGGCTCGATCGCACAAGAATTTATTTGGGCGCCAGCCTTTCCAGTGGGATCATCAATTCCCGAAATATCTGCTTTGGACCAGAATGGAGAAGAGCGTACATTTAATGATCTTGCGGGTGAAAAGGGTATGCTCTACATGTTAAGCCGCTCTTTTGACTGGTGACCATTCTGTATATCTCAGCTCGTGCAGCTAGTAGAAATCAGTGACCAATTTGAAGCAATGGGCTTGGAGGTCGTTACTATGACCTACGACTCAGTCGATTTCTTAAAGACTGTAGAGGAAGATCAGGGCGTGGAATTTACGCTACTTCACGATGAAGAAGTAAGTCATGTGAATAATTTAGGTATTAGAAATCTGGACTATGACCTTAGTCATCGTGCCTACGGAATTCCTTATCCGGGCATTTTTTTATTGGATCATAAAGGTGTCATCCAGGCAAAGTTTGCTGAAGAAAGCTATCGAGATCGACCAGATTTTGCGAATATATTAGAAGCCGCAACAAATTTGTAAATAGAGATTAACAAATAATGGCAGTATCTAATTGTAAAAAGGCAGGGCGCAGAAATGCTTCCTGCTTTTTTTGTGCGATTCGGCAGCCAAGTATGATACTTTTTTGCAGCATAGTCGTCTAAGCTTCAATAGCAGAATCCATCACGACGACGTACTTATTATGTAGGCCTAGTTAGCCCAGCACCTGTGTTACCTAGCCTTTGAGCTGAGAGAGTGGACCCTGCGCCATTCTGGAGTAGTAGTAATGGTTCAAACATATTCATATCATTCAAGCTCTGCAAAAAAACACGCCTCTGAAACTAGAATATCTGCACTATTGACCGTTGTAGTTCTCACTCTGTTTTTCGCTAATGGCAAAATCTTTGGGCAGACCGTCACTACTTTTAATATTCCTCGAGTTAACGATTATCCAGTGATAAATGGGGAAATAGATGGCGACGAGTGGGCGGAAGCCGCCCGCATTAATTCCAATGTAGAAATTGACCCACGGGACAATGCAGAAGCCGACGTGAAGTCGCATGCCCTTTTAATGGAAGACGGCGAAAAGCTCTACGTATTGTTTATTGCGGAGGATCCGAACCCTGAACAAATCCGAGCTTTCTATCGAGATCGAGATGATGGTTTTCAAGATGACTGGATGTCTATTGTTCTAGATACGTTTAACGACGAACGACGGGCATACCAATTCTTCGTAAATCCCTTAGGCGTGCAAATCGATGCCATCTATGACGATGTCAATCAGCGTGAAGACTCTTCCTGGAATGGAATTTGGGAAAGCGAAGGTAAGATTACTGATTCAGGCTATTTAATTGAAGTGGCCATCCCCCTTCGGCAACTGCGCTTCTCTCCAAACAATGGTAAGCAAACCTGGGGCATCGATATTGCTCGGAACTATCCGCGTAATCGCGGTATCCGTATCCGAAGCCAACCCCAAGACCGCGATATCTCCTGCTATCTCTGCCAGCTAAGCAAGATTGAAGGATTTTCTGATCTAGAGCCAGGGCAAAACCTTGAGATTATCCCTACCTTCACCAGCAGTTCAGTGGAGACTCGCGATACACCAACAACCGATTGGCTGGGCGGAGAAGTCGATTACGATGGCGGCCTGGATGTCCGTTGGGGAATTGCTCAAGACACCTATCTTAATGCCACAATCAATCCGGATTTCTCGCAAGTCGAAGCTGACAGCGCACAGCTAGATATAAACAATACCTTTAGTTTGTTTTTTCCTGAGCGTCGAACTTTCTTTCTCGATGGAGCTGACTATTTCGATACTGATCGAAATTTAGTTCATACCAGAAACATTGCAGACCCCGAGTACGGTGCCAAGCTAACTGGAAAAGCAGGCAATCACACTTACGGCTTGCTCACCGCCAATGACGAAACTACCAGCTTTATTATTCCTCAGAGTCTTCGCTCTAGAGTAGCTTCACTTGGTGACTTTGAAAGTGATGTAGCAATAGGTCGTTATCGCTACGATATTTTTGGTAATTCAACTGTTGGCGCTTTAGTAACTGATCGCAGCGGCGATGGCTATAGAAACACAGTAGTGAGCTTAGACACTGTGCTTAAGCCCACGGATCAGGACACTATATCGATCCAAGCTATGCACTCTAATTCTGACTACCCAATGCAGATTCAAAACCAATACGGACAAAAAAATAGCATCGACGATGACAATCTCTATGTTCAATATAATCACAATGACCGCCGTTGGGATTGGCGAGTTGGCTATTGGGATATTGGATCTGACTTTCGAGCTGACCTTGGCTTTGTGAATAGAGTTGATATAAAACATTTCGTCACCACAGTCGGTCACACTTGGCGGTCTGATGGTGATAGCTTTTTCACCCGGTTTAGATTTGCAGCCGATTACGATCGAACCGAAGATCAGTCAGGGCTAAAATTGGAAGAGGAAGTAGAGTTTTTTATAAACGCCTTAGGCCCTATGCAGTCATCCTGGAATGGTTTGTTTGGAGGTAGTGAAACCTACTGGAATGGAGAATATTTTAATGAGCAGTTTAATCAAATGTCGGTGAGCTTTTCACCCACAATAAACCTGCGCATTTCTAACCGCCTTAGAATTGAAGATATTGTCGATTTTGCCAATACCCGTTTAGGCCAATCGAAACGCTGGACACCTGGGATCAATTATCGATGGGGCCGACATCTAGAACTGAATTTGGATCATACGATCCAACACTTTGATGTCGACGGTGGTAGATTATTTACCGCCAACTTGACTGATTTACGTACGACTTATCAATTCAGTACTCGTAGCTTCTTGCGATTCACTCTTCAGTATCAAGACAACGAACGAAACCAAGACCTTTATAAATTCGCAGTACAGGAGCAAAATAAAAAGCTCACCACACAGTTGCTTTACAGCTATAAGCTCAATGCTGCTACCCGATTCTTCCTTGGTTATTCCGATGCTGGATTTCAGAACGATAGCCATGACTCTATTGAACAGACCAATCGAACTTTCTTTTTAAAACTGAGCTACGGCTGGCAGCCTTAAGCCGTCTAATCAGCTAGGAATAAACACCCTCTTAATCTCTTCTAGTTAGCTATTAATAGCGAGTACCGCACTGTAGAATTGGTGCATTCCTAACAACAGTAATTAAGAGCAATTCACGGTGGGTCAACACACTTCCCTTTATCAAAAACATCTCGATGCTGGCGCCAAAATGGTAGATTTTGCTGGCTGGAATATGCCTATTAATTATGGCTCTCAAATCGAGGAACATCAGCAAGTTCGAACTAATGCTGGCGTCTTCGATGTGTCTCACATGACCGTTGTCGACATTTTCGGGCCAGATGCTAATGTCTTTCTGCGCTTCCTCCTCTCCAATGATATTGCCAAACTCGATAAAGTCGGTCGAGCACTTTATAGCGCCATGCTCAATGAGAATGGCGGAGTAGTTGATGACCTTATCGTCTACCGGATGGAAAACGGTTTTCGTATTGTCGTAAATTGCGGCACCCGTGAGAAAGACCTGAACTGGATGGCTGTGCAAAGCAAGGCATTCACTGTGACTATTGAAGAAAAGCCACAACTGGCGATTCTAGCAATTCACGGCCCTGCTTCTCTGGAAAAAGTTTGCCAGGTTTTAGACCAAAACCGAATCGCGCCAGTTCAAGCGTTACGTAATTTCCGTGGTGTGTTGTTGGGAGACTGGTTCATTGCCCGCACCGGGTATACTGGTGAAAAAGGGGTCGAGATTATATTCCCAAATAAAGAAGCTCCTGCCTTTTGGGACAAGTTGTTAGCAGCAGGAGTTAAACCTATTGGGCTCGGAGCACGTGATACCTTGCGCTTAGAAGCTGGCATGAACCTTTACGGTCATGACATGGATGAGAATACGTCACCTTTGGCTGCTAATATGGAACAAGCCATTAGCTGGGAGCCACAAGACCGTGATTTTCTTGGTCGCCAAGCCCTGCTGGAACACAAAAAAAATCAAGATGCTGGCAATCTGTCAAAACTGGTAGGACTAGTTCTCGAGGAGCGCGGGGTATTGCGTGAAGGTCAGCGAGTCGTTAGTAACGCTGGCGAAGGTGTTATTACCAGTGGCAGTTTTTCACCTACATTGAAGCATTCCATTGCATTAGCTAGAATCCCCGTCAACAGTCAATCTTGTGAAGTAGACCTCAGGGGCACATTGACTCCTGTTCGGATCGTTAGACCGAATTTTGTTCGATTTGGAAAGAAGGTATTCGAGTAGTACTCGATTGACCTAATAAAAATCTAGCGCTGAGTTGAAATACCAGCGTTATAAGGGAGCCAATTAGTGAGTAATTTTCCAGACAATTTAAAGTACGCTTCCACCCATGAATGGATTCTTGTAAATGAAGATGGCATAGCCACTGTCGGTATTAGTGATCATGCCCAGGAAGCTTTAGGAGACATAGTCTTTGTCGAGCTACCTGAGTCTGGGACTAGCGTAAATGCAAAGGATGAAGTCGCCGTAGTGGAATCTGTTAAAGCTGCCTCTGACATATACAGTCCAGTGTCTGGCGAGATTATTTCAGCTAATAATGACCTCACAGATGCACCAGAAACTGTAAATTCCGTACCATACGATGGCGGCTGGTTTTATAAAATCAGATTAACCAATGAATTGGAATTGGATGAACTCATGGATGCAGAAGCATACGCAGAGCATGTTGAAGAAGAATAACGAATCCTGATTTACTATCCAAGGGCCGCAATGCAAACTCAAACTTCTCCTATAGTCACATCCACAAACGCACAAAATGATTCGGCCCCAACGCTGGAAACTCTGCAGTATAAGGAAGAGTTTATTGATCGCCACATAGGCCCCAGCGAGAAACAGATTCAAGAGATGTTATGCGAGCTTCAAGTGACGTCTCTTAATGAATTGATTGAAAATACGATTCCTGAATCTATCGTATTAAAAAAGCCTCTGTCACTGGCTACGCCGTTAACAGAAAACGCTGCCTTAGCCAAACTTAAAGCCATAGCTAATAAGAATCACAATTCTCGATCATTCATTGGTCTTGGTTATTATGATACTTACACTCCAAATGTGATCCTTAGAAATGTATTGGAAAACCCAGGTTGGTACTCTGCATACACTCCCTATCAACCGGAGATATCCCAGGGCAGGCTTGAATGTCTGCTTAACTTCCAGCAAATGACTCTTGATCTTACGGCTATGGACCTCGCGAATGCTTCTTTACTAGACGAGGCTACAGCAGTAGCTGAGGCCATGGCCTTGGCGAAACGGGTTAGCAAGAATCGTAAGGCAACGAAGTTTTTTGTAGATCAGAACTGCTTTCCTCAAACAATTGACGTTATTAAAACTAGAGCTGAATGTTTTGATTTCGAATTAATCATTGGTGATACCAATGAAATGCCAGTGGAAGAATTATTCGGGGCCGTTTTCCAGTATCCTTCAATGTTGGGCGATGCTCAGGATTTATCTAGTCGAATTGAATTACTTCATCAGCACAATGCAATCGCTGTAGTCGCTGCTGACTTAATGAGCTTGGCCCTGCTGAAGCCGCCAGGGGAAATGGGAGCTGATGTGGTTACCGGGAGCACTCAGAGGTTTGGTGTGCCCATGGGATATGGCGGCCCACACGCTGCATACTTTGCCACCAAAGATAAATATAAACGTGCTGTCCCCGGTCGCATCATCGGTGTTTCGGTAGACTCAAGAAAAAAACAAGCATTCCGTATGGCTTTGCAAACACGCGAACAGCATATCCGCCGTGAGAAAGCTAACAGCAATATTTGTACCGCACAGGTGCTGCTCGCAAACATTTCCGCCCTGTTTGCCATGTACCACGGCCCCAAAGGAATAAAAAATATTGCCCAGCGAATTCATCGGTTGACGTGCATCCTTGCCAGTGGACTAGAACAAGCAGGCATAGAAGTAGTAAATGAGAGCTTCTTCGATACTTTGACTGTAAAAATTCCTGTAAAAGGAAAAACTGAATTTCTTGTAAGAAGCCGCGTTGCTGGTGTGAACTTACGGATAGACCGCCTCTCGTCCGACGGGCAAGTTAGTATTAGTATTGACGAATGCACCAGCACTGAAGAGATCGCAAAGATCTGGCAGGTCGTAGCAGGAAAAAAGAGCAAGTCATTATCAGTTAGCAAAATTGATGCCTCAATTGCTAGCGGTGATAAAATGTCATTTATCCCAGATAACTTAGTTAGGCAAAGTAAATATTTACAGCATCCCAATTTCAATAGCTATCACAGCGAAACTGAAATGATGCGCTACCTGAAACGCCTCGAGAACAAAGATATTTCGCTAACTCATGCCATGATTCCGCTTGGGTCCTGCACAATGAAATTGAATGCCAGCGCAGAAATGATTCCAATCAGCTGGCCCGAATTTGCAAAGCCTCACCCTTTTACCCCTGTTGAACAAATGAGTGGCTACCAGCAAATGATTGCTCAGCTGGAAGATATGCTCGCTGAGATCACAGGGTTCGATGCAGTAAGCATGCAGCCTAATTCAGGGGCACAGGGAGAATACGCTGGGTTACTCGCTATAAAAAAATATTTGGACAGTCAGGGTGAGAATCAACGAAACGTATGTCTAATTCCTAGTTCTGCCCATGGCACCAACCCTGCCAGTGCCCAAATGATTGGTATGCAAGTTGTACTCGTAGCCTGCGATGACAATGGCAATATAGACGTAGATGATCTTAAAGCCAAAACAACTGAACATGCAGATAAACTTGCTGCTCTAATGATTACCTACCCTTCCACTCATGGAGTGTATGAGGAATCAGTAAAGCAAATTTGTCAGGTGATTCATGAAAATGGTGGCCAGGTATACATGGATGGCGCAAATCTAAATGCTCAAGTTGGTGTCGCAAAACCTGCTGATATTGGTGCTGACGTCTCCCATGTGAATCTGCACAAAACATTCTGTATTCCTCATGGAGGCGGTGGCCCAGGCATGGGTCCTATTGGAATAAAGAGCCATCTAGAACCACATGTAGCTAATCACTCATTGATAACATTAGAAGGCCCTCGGGTTGGAAACAGTGCGGTCTCAGCCGCGCCATGGGGAAGCTCTGGCATCTTGCCGATATCGTGGATGTATATTGCAATGATGGGCGGTGAAGGGCTCTTAAAAGCCACGCAAGTGGCAATACTGTCTGCTAACTATTTAGCAAAGAAGCTAGCACCACACTTTCCTGTTTTATATACAGGTCGAAATGGAATGGTCGCCCACGAATGTATTATTGATATGCGCCCATTGAAACAGGTATCTGGTATCACTGAAGAAGATGTTGCAAAACGCTTAATGGATTTCGGTTTTCACGCACCAACAATGTCTTTCCCTGTCGCTGGGACTTTAATGATCGAGCCTACTGAGAGTGAGTCGAAGCAAGAACTCGATCGATTCGTCGAAGCCATGATAAAAATTCGTGAAGAAATCGTCGAAGTTGAAAAAGGAAGGATTGATAGCGAAAACAACCCTTTAAAAAATGCACCACATACTCTGGCAGACATGCTCGATGAAAATTGGGATCGCCCCTATAGCAAACGGCAAGCGGCTTTTCCGGAAGAAAACCAGCGAGACGATAAGTATTGGCCCAGCGTCAATCGTATTGACAATGTTTATGGTGACCGCAATTTATTTTGCTCCTGCCCAAGCATAGATAACTATAAGTAAAAGCTAATCTTAGGGGCAAAAATTAAGCTGGGATTCGTTGGGAAAATTTCAAGCATAGAACAATTATCAAGTAGACCCATGCCAATAGCAAAAACAGCAAGAATACCAACATAAACCATTGTTAGTTTGAAACTATCTGGCTTTTACTTCTGCCCTGTTAACGCTAGCCATCATCATTCTGCCTTTTTAAGATCGTGGTGGGAGGGAATGAACCATAGTAAGGCTTTTTAAGGTTGTACCTGAGCGACGAAATTCAGACAAAGCTTGGTACTCACTATCGTTGTACCAATCTTTGGCTGCCTGCTCTGATGGGAATTTAAAAATGATAACCCTCCCTTCGGTCGGGTCTGTGCCTTCCAGCGTTAGGTGATTATCATCAAAAGTAACGAACTCGCCTTCGAACCTTTTTAAAATAGGGAAAAACCCTTTCTCATAAATACGATACTCATCGGCATTGTGTACAACAAGGTTGGCTATCATATATACAGCTACATTTGACATTAGTTACTCCATTTTCTGAAATTTTACTTTTCCATTTAAGCTAATGGGATTAGCCATTGCAAGAAACCTATCCTCTTCCAAACCAGTATAGCGCGATTACCCTAATTCGCTATCAAAACGATAGACCGCTGCGTTCCCAATACGCAGAGATTTCCGCGGCCTAAAAATAGGGCAAGTAAGTCACGGATTCTATCGTTAGATAGATAATTCCAGCAGCATAAAACAGATTTAGCCCTTCAAAGTAATTGTTAATTTTTCGCTAGGCCCCAGCTACTAATTCTGCAACCTGGTGACCCGACATCAGTGAATAGCAGTTCACAGGTATTTCTTCTCTTCTCATTGAGCCGGCTCTTACAAAAAAGTCCGGAAAAATAACAACCACATGGGTATTACTAAAGCTGGTATTGAACACAACTTTTGCAGCTGAATCTTTTTTACCCTTAAAAATATTTTTATTAGCACGCCAAGAATGCTATTTGTCAGTATAATTCTGAGAAGCTCTAAACGAGCAAAAGAATTCCTGAAGAATCAAATTGGCCATTATGACTTCGCACACACATCCTGCTTCTGTGACCTACAGTAATCACATAAAACGACTTATAGAGGTTTACGAAAACGCTATCAATATCATTTCCACAAATAGTAGCGGCCCCAGCTCCCACATTGAGTCGGTGTTAATACACAGTGGCTGTGAGGGTCATTATTTCGGCGACGATCGTGGAATCCCTTTTCAAGCGTATGGCCATTTTTCTCATTGGTTGCCGATAAATCAGCCATATCAATTTCTGCATATACGAGCAGGAGAAAAGCCTGTCTATTTTCAGATCATTCCCTCTGACTTTTGGTATGAGCAAAACATTGATTTGCCGGATTGGTGTTCTGAGCAATTTCAACTCGTAACTTTAACGGCAGCCAATCAATTACCTCAACATCTCCAAGGCAAAGGCATTGCCTATCTAGGTGAACCAACAGAACTGTTAAATTCATTGGGCTTATCAGAGGATATGCTCAACCCTCCAGCGCTGCTTCACTACCTTGATTTCAATCGCGCTTATAAAAATGAGTATGAGCTTGAACAATTAAGAGCTGCGAACAAACTCGCAGTGGCTGGACATTCTGCTGCTCGGGAATGCTTTCTTAAAGGTGGCAATGAGTTTCAAATTCATATGGCCTATTTAAATGCTTGTGAAATACTGGAGAACGAATGTCCATATACCAATATTGTTGCGTTGGATGAAAAATCTGCAATACTTCATTATCAACACAAACGTCGAGGTAGTGGAGCTAATAGTCGAGTATTACTGATCGATGCAGGTTGTCGAGTAAATGGTTACAGCTCTGATGTAACTCGGACTTCCGTTAGACTTGGCGTAAATCCACTTTTCCAA
>Ga0302127_10001851_pt1 | contig 12705 bp, 11 predicted proteins | sample CB4_SCM_MG_FD_204452 | JGI IMG/M metagenome (GOLD analysis project Ga0302127, IMG submission 204452) | Marine microbial communities from Western Arctic Ocean, Canada - CB4_SCM | ecosystem: Environmental > Aquatic > Marine > Oceanic | place: Canada: Western Arctic Ocean | collected 2017-09-24
CATTATGTTTCCAGAGTCAATCTTTGCACTTGCTGCGGGTGCAATATTCGGCATCTGGTGGGGATTGTTATGGATGACAATTGCAGGTGTTCTAGCATCGTTCTTCATCTTTGTAATCGGACGACATGTGTTTAGAAAACCAGTTGAACGACTTCTTACATTACATCCAAAGTTAAATTCGTTTGTCGAATCGGCATCAAGTTTTCGAATTATCGCTCTTTTACGACTCTCACCCTTCAATTTCTCTGCGCTGTGCTACTTAGCGTCCACAAGTAAAATTAAGCTCTCGTCATATGCATTCGCTTCAATTGCGATGGTCCCCGGTTTTCTATCGACAACGTATATCGGGTATGCTGCAAAACACGCTGCTGATTTAGCGAAATTCTATAAAGATACCGGTAAACTCCCACCCGAAGATTCGATTGTGCATGAAATCACTCTTTATGGTGGGTTAATTGTTGCAGTTACTGCGAGTATTGTAATTGCCAAGGTCGCACTTAAATCTGTTAAAAACTATAGTAAACTGCAATGATATAATCCAATTATGAATACTCCAAAAATACTTGCCTTCGCAGGCAGCACTCGAAAAGAATCCTTCAACAAACGTTTGGCCAAAATTGCACTACTGGCAGCTGACAGTGCAGGTGCAGATACAACTTTTATTGACTTGCGTGACTACAACATGCCATTATATTGCGATGACTTGCTACATGAACATGGCATGCCAGATGGAGTAATTGCATTTAAAGAAATGTTAAAAAGCCACAATGGTTTTATTATTGCAAGTCCAGAATATAACGGTTCATTAACAGGCACTCTAAAAAATGCTATCGATTGGGCAACTATTAAAGCTGACGGCGAAGAGCGCATGGCATGCTGGAACGGAAAAATTGCAGGGCTAATTTCTGCATCACCTGGCGGCTTAGGTGGCATCCGCGGTTTAGCCAATCTTCGTACTATCCTCGCTGGAATTGGCACGTTCGTATTGCCAAGCCATCTTGCAGTGGGTAACAGCACTGAAAATTTGCAAAGTGACAAGCAGATTACAAATGAAAACCTTCAAAAACAACTCCAAGCCCTTTCTAACGAGATGGTTCGTGTGATTCGCGGATTACATTAAATAATTCTTGATTCTTGAAACTTGAATTGTATAGTGAAGATATGAGATATCTAAAATCATTGGCACTATTGATTTCCGTAATTGCAAGTACGTAGTCATACTCACAAGTCATTCTTCCAGGCACTTCACCTATACATGAATTTTTCTTGCAGAGAGACATTCTTATTAATGCAGATATTTGGGACGCACAACCAAAAATTTTAGGCGCAGGGCTTGGTTTTACCAAAATCCTAGGAATCCCATGGCTTAACTCTCCATATGGTCAATTCATATGCCGTTTGTTTGGTGGTACTTGGAATACAGTTGAAGGTGATGATGTACCACTTTAGTCTCTTACTTCTGCTGCAACCATCGCTGGAGTTCAAATCGGATACGGACCATGGGCAAGGAGCTTGAAGTACTTGGACTTGCTGATTTAGGTAAAATAAAAAGTGATGACCCATACACTCTCGCGTACAACGAAGACCACGACAACCAAATAGATATCATTTTACGAGGCGATGTTGAAGCGATGCACTGCATTACGCATGTACATATTCCTGCTTCTGGTGATTACTCGCCATTCTACAACCCTGGCGGGCCAGGCAATAACCCAACACCTGGCACAACGTACACACATCCAGGACCAGAGCAATACCAGCATGTTTTAGATGCCATCGATAATCCATATACTGTCACGTGGTTTAGGGCGAACCCGAAATAGTATTTTGCTACCATGCGTGCATGGTTACATTTATTGGAATAACATTAGGTTCAGCGCTTCTCCTTCACCTTGTACTGTTTGGTGCAACGAAACTCTTTGGCAAAGGCGGCGAAGGTACGCTTGGTGATATAAGAACTGCTATTGGATCTTCCTTGCCGACCCCTCTTGGTGTTGCTATTTGGGTTATAGCGCTTACACTCACATCGCAAACACTTGTTGAACATTTCGCGTGGAGCCCGATTGAACTTGAGTCAACCGAAGGTGAAAGCGTCATCACAATTGATATTCTGATTTCAATAATCCGCACGGGATTGCTCGTTCTCATTGCGACGTGGTTTATTGCACGGGGCATTCGTGCATTTTCTAAAATTCTAAATAACTGGCACCACAGCAAAGATACTATTGAACTTGATACGACTGCTATTCAAGCACTCGCTTCAGTCGGTGTTGTTATAACTTGGGTTGTTGGTTTTATTGTGACACTTCAATCACTTGGTTTTAATATGAGTGCTGTGATTACAATTGGTGGTATTGGTGGCGCTGGTATAGCGTTTGCTTCTAAAGATGTAGTCGCCAATTTTTTTGGTGGAATTGTTGTTATGCTTAACCGCCCATTTAAAGTAGGTGATTCCATCGCCTCTGGAAAAATTACAGGTACGGTAACAAGCATTGGTCTTTACGCAACATATTTAAAAACGGATGATGGTAATACTTTGTATGTGCCTAACTCGATTTTCAATAACAGTGAAATTTTAACAAAGTAATAAAATAGAGCATTAATAAAAGTATTTAATTACCCGATGGGTAATCAAATACTATCATTTTAAAAGTTCTTGGAGGTATCGAGGTCGTTTAAGCGCTTCAAGTACAACTTCGCAATCAGCGAGGGCACGGTGCGCTTCGTCGTGTGCAATACCGAAGTAATCACGCAATGTTGCAAGGCGCTTGTTCGGCAAGCCGTGTTTTTTCCAAGGAATACCAAAACAACTGCACTTCCATGGGCGGTCTATACTCATAGGCACGAGATGTTCTAAGAATCCCTTATCAAAACTTGCATTGTGGGCGACAACAAAGTCAGCGCGATTGAATATCGATTCCATCTTATTGTAATCAAGCGTTTTACCACGCACCATGTCGTCGGTAATACCGTGCACGCGTATGACACCCCACGGTATTGGATCACTTGGTTCACGTAAACCTTGGTACGTTTCAACAATCTCTACACAGTCATGATTAATTGCGTTATACCGAAACAAAATGATGCCTATTTCAACAACTTCATCACCGTTCCTGTGGCTCATACCAGTGGTTTCAACATCAACTATCGCGCCCATTTTAAACTCATGAAGGAGGGAGGTTTGCATTATGAGTCACGCCTAAAATGGGGCTTCATGGGCGGGTATGGAACGGGCATCCAAGATGCATCGTCTTGCCACAAACCATCTTCAGCAATAACCTGCAAGATAGTCAATGTTAAATCAAAAATTACTTTTGCACCCGCTTCTACAACATCGCGATTCGCACTTGATCCACATGTCGATTGACCGTGCACAATCTGGGAACGTAACATCGCAACACATTTAATAAGTGGAAGAAGCACATTTATAACTTCGTCTGCATCGTGATAATATTTTCCTATTCTACGTGGCTTGGTCCTCGCTTTTCTTGCCTCATCTTCTGAAGGATTTCCCCAGTACGAATTTATAAGATGCTCTTCAGAGAGCAAGCGATCGCAGAGTTTTCTGCTTTCTAAAAGAACTTCTTGTATTCGACCTTTAACGTCTTCCTTTACCATACGCTCAAGAAATGCCTCGCGAACTTTCCACTCTGGTTCATGGTTCGAATGATCACTGTCCCACTTTGCATACAGTGTATTCATTGCTATCCACGAAAAAATAAGACGAGCATCCGCTTCATCAGGTAACGGAAATTCATCTGATTTTCGCATCCACGAAAAGGCTCGATGCATCCGCAAACGAATGGACTCGTGTGTTTTTGCGTCATATAACTCTGCATGTTTCGTTTTCCAAAGTGATCCCAGCGTTGAAAGTTGTATCATTGTTGTAGATAGTAGCACTTGAAAGTCGTATCATGTGTACATGGCAACATTAGAAACAACTGTAAATGGGTTGAAATTCAAAAACCCATTTGTCATTGGCTCAGGCCCTCCCGGAACAAACGCAAACGTTATTCGAAAAGCATTCGACGAAGGATGGGGTGGCGTGGTTGCAAAAACAATAAGTATGGACGCGTCGAAGGTGACGAATGTTGCTCCAAGGTATGCACGCATGCGCGCGCAAAATTCCAAAGAAGTCATTGGTTGGCAAAACATTGAACTCATCAGTGACCGCCCATTTGAAACGTGGCTTGAAGAATTTGACTCGGTTAAACAATCACATCCCGACGGTATACTCATTGCTTCTGTCATGGAAGAGTATGTCAAAGACCGCTGGGTAGAAATGATTCAGCGGTGCCAAGAGGTTGGCGTGGATGCATTTGAACTAAACTTTTCATGCCCGCATGGTTTACCTGAACGGAAAATGGGTGCGGCAATGGGAGAAGACCCTGACATTGTTGGCGAAGTGACGGGCTGGGTCATGGATGCCGCAACTATTCCTGTCTGGGCAAAAATGACACCAAATATTACCCATATCACAGACCCAGGCAAACGTGCCATTGAAGCAGGCGCCGATGGTCTTGCTGCCATAAATACAATACTTAGCGTGATGGGGATCGACCTTAAAACTCTTCGTCCGCAACCAACGGTTGAGGGATACAGTGTTCCAGGCGGGTATTCTTGCAAAGCAATCCGTCCAATTGCGCTTCGCATGGTAATGGAACTTGCGCGGATGATGGAAGATGGTTTTAAAGACCGTACTATCTCTGGTATCGGTGGTATCGAAACAGGCGAAGATGCTGCGCAATTCATTTTGCTCGGGGCACACACTGTGCAAGTTTGCACCGGCGTCATGATTCACGGATACGGTATGGTCGAAGAAATGTGCGAGAGTTTACTTGCATTTATGGAAAAACATGATTTCAACACCATCGATGATTTTCGCGGTGCATCCATCCCCTACTTCAGTACTCATGCCGATTTAGTAAATCGCCAAGCGAAAGCAAAAGCAGAAGCAAAGGCTCGACGCGAAGGAATGATTGAAAAAGATGCCCAATGGACAGGAGATGATTTTGTACAACAATCAAACAAACTCGTCTCGAATGACGATTAATCAACCGCGAGTAAGTCAGAAACTTCGCAGTGTTAAATCTACCGCGGGTAGATTAATTATCTGGAGATGTACGTTCCAGCGCTGGTTTCGCCGATGAATTTGCCCTGCTGTGCAACAACTTTGCCACGAAGTAACACAATGTCACTGCGGCCTTTACGTTCCATGCCTTCGAAGCCAGAGTAATCGATTTTTGATAATCCGTCTTCATGCTTAAACGTACCCAAAAACTCTGTGTCATACACCACGATGTCGGCATCCGATCCAACCGCTAAGGCACCTTTTCGTGGGTACATGTTGAAGGTTTTCGCCACGTTGGTGCTGCACACATCCACCATAGTTTGCAATTCAATCTTGCCTGTACAAACGCCATGCGTGTGGACTAGGTCTACACGTTCTTGAATGGATGGGATTCCGTTTGGAATCAGTGTAAAGTTATCGATCCCCATATCTTTTTGACCATGAAAATTAAAAGGCGCGTGGTCAGTACCAATAGTCGAGATCGATCCGTTGGCTAATCCATCCCAAAGTGCTTCGTGTTCTACCTTGTCACGAAGCGGTGGTGACATCACAAACTTCGCCCCTTCAAAGTCTGGTCGTTCTGCATATGTTTTGTCTAAAATAAGATGCGGCGCAACTGCTTCGACAGTCACATCAACGCCTCGCTTTCTCGCTTCCATTGCGCTATTCACTGCTTCACCACAAGAGGTATGTACAACATAGATCGTTGCCCCTGCACGCTCTGCAAATTCACAAAGATGCTGTACGCCACCCGCTTCAACACTCCGAGGTCTTGATGGCTCGTGCCATTCTGTTCCCGTTTTACCCTCTGTAATCAACTTTTTTTGCATTGAATCTATGGCTTCTGCATTTTCGCAGTGTGCGGTGAGCGTGACGCCAAGTTCCTTGCAAAGTTGCATTAACTTGAATAAATTGTCGTCGCTCATATCAAGCGCACCTTTGTACGCCAAGAAAATCTTGAATGATTGCACACCTTCGCTAGCAACTAACGCGCGTAATTGTTCTTGTGCAAGAACGTCAAACCGAACAACAGCAAGGTGGAATGAATAGTCGCAACAACATCCTGCTTGGGCAAGTTCCTTCCACTCTGCAAACGCTTTTGCTGGCTCATCTTCTGGACCAGGACAAATCATTTCAATAATCGTCGTCGTTCCTCCGACAAGCGCTGCTTTAGTCGCTGACGCATGGTCATCGATTGCATTGGTTCCCATAAACGGAAGATGGATGTGCACATGTGGATCTATAAAGCCAGGAAATACATACTTTCCAGTTGCATCAATTACCTTATCACCTTCAAGGCCACCGCCTTGCTTGATTTCGGAAATAACATCGCCCATGATGCCGATGTCGCCTTGAAAAACACCCTCTGTTGCATAAATAGTCCCACCCTTGATGACTGTGTCAAACATCACGAAGTTTCCTGTGCAAATGCTTCATCTAAAACATCCAACATAAAATCGATGTCCAATTCTGTCAAACACATTGGAGGTTTAATCCGTAGCACGTTACCGAAATACCCGCCCTTGCCGATAATCAATCCTAAATCTTTACACGTTTCAAAAACATTTGCAGTTAACAGTGTTGCCGGTGTTTTATTTTCATCTTCAATTAGTTCCACTCCAACCATTAAACCCTTACCGCGAACATCGCCTATGCATTCGTATTTTTTTTGCAAGTCATGCAAACCAGCAAAAAGTTTTCCACCGAGTCGTTTCGAGTTACCCTGCATATCGTCATCTAGAATAACTTCAAGTGATGCGAGACCTTGCGCACAAGAAACAGGGTTACCACCAAACGTGTTAAAGTGAATTGCCTCGGTCAACGATTGAGCAATTTCTTTTGTTGTGACAACTGCAGCAAGTGGGCAACCATTGCCTATACCTTTTGCCATCACAACCATGTCGGGGACAACATCGTGATTTTCAAAACCCCAAAAGTGCTCGCCCGTTCGCCCAAAACCAGTTTGCACTTCGTCTGAAATACAAATACCCCCTGCATCACGAACGTACTTATAGGAATCTCGCAGATAATTCGGTGGCATTTCAATCACCCCACCAACGCCCTGCATTGGTTCAGCAATGAAAGCTGCGATAGAACCTGAACTGCCACGTTGTATGATATCCAGTACATCTTTCGCATACGCTTCCCCGCTTCCTGAATCATCGTAACCAAAATGCCCACGGTATCTGTCTGGCACAACTGTGTGATGCACGCCAAACCCATGGGGGACTGAATACTTCCACGAGGAATGCGCTGTTAAACCCATCGCGCCTTGTGACCCACCGTGGTACCCGTTGCGAAGTGCAATCACATCGTAATTTTTTGTATAGGCACGAGCCATCAAAATTGCAAGATCATTTGCTTCTGAACCACTGTTCGTAAAGTAAACGCAATTTAAATTCTCAGGCAATGTACCGGCAAGTTTCTGCGCAAATTTCGCAATGTTTGGGTGCAAGTAAATAGTTGTTGTGTGTTGCAATCTAGAATTTTGCAGGTTTACCGCTTCCATGACTCGCGGGTGGCAGTGGCCTGCACTCACCGATACAATTCCAGCAAATCCATCGAGGTATCGCTTGCCCGTTTCATCGAACAGATACTGCATGTGCCCATCGACAATCATGATTGGTTCTTTATAGTATGTGACAAGTGCTGGCGTTAAAAATTCGCCACGAAGTTGAATAACTTCTTCTTTAGATGGGCCATCGTATGGCTTGGGTTCATACTCACATGCTGGAAGATTGGACACGGTTGCGTTCTCCTAAGTTTAGAATGCCGTACAACACAAAAGCGATTGTTATGCCGACAAACCAAGCGTAACTGTATAGTTGGTTAAAAAAATCTGGGAAGTATTCTATCTTGAATGCAGCGTTGATAAAGCCAGGAAGGTTTGGTGCTACAGCAACGATAAGCACAAAGAGCGTACTCCAACGAAAACCTTGATACTCCCCTTTTGCGTCATACAACGCGTCGCTGTTGAGCCTCATTCGTCGAATAAAAAAATAATCACAAATCATGATGCCTGCGATTGGTCCAAGCAAAGCGCTGTACCCAATCAACCAAGTAAAAATGTAATCGCCAAGGTCGTTGTACAAACGCCAAGGCATGATGAGAATCCCAATGAAACATGTAATTATTCCACCTGTTCTAAATGAAATTTTCCGGGGGCTTAAATTGGCAAAACCATTCGCTGGGCTCACAACGTTTGCGGCGATATTGGTTGAAAGCGTCGCAATGGTGAGGGCAATCAGAGACACAACCACTGCAGTTGTTGACCCAAGTTTCCCCACGAGCATGATTGGATCCCAAATGGCACTTCCATAAATAACAATCGTCGATGATGTAACGGCGATACCGATAAACGAGAAGAGCGTCATTGTTGTTGGTAAACCAATGAGTTGCCCATACGCTTGGTCCCGTTGCGTTTTACAGTACCGAGTAAAATCAGGAATATTCAAACTAAGCGTCGCCCAAAAACCAACCATCGCCGTAAGTTGTGGGAAAAACATTGGCCAGAATGGCGCAGGGTTTTCAGGCGGTTCCGGAAACATCTGGGCAACCCCGCCAACTTTCACCGCCGCCCAAATCAACATTGCAAGACCCATCAAGATAAGAAATGGCGCAGCCCATGACTCCAGCCATTTAATACAGTCGATCCCCTTCAAAACAATGATAAAGTTCAACACCCAAAATGCAAGGAAACAAATAAACTGCAATGCAGTAATTCCAAGAAACGGCACGACTGAAGTATCCGCAACTATGTCAAGCCAGCCAAGTGCACCAAGGACTTGGTAAATTGCAAACCCGCCAATCCATGTTTGAATACCGAACCAACCACAAGCAACAAGCGAACGCGCAATGGCTGGAATGTGCGCACCCTTGGTGCCAAAACTTGCTCTTGCAAGCACTGGAAATGGAATGCCATACTTTGTGCCTGCATGCCCCATCAAAATCATTGGGACAAGAACAATTAAATTACCAAGCAACACTGTTAGAACTGATTGCCACCACGTCATGCCCGCTTGAATCATCGAAGCTGCAAGCATGTACGTTGGAATACACACAGACATACCAATCCAAAGTGCAGCCAAATGCCACTTGTTCCATGTTCTCTGTTCTTGTGGAACAGGAGCGATATCTGGATTAATGAGCTGGTTGACCAATTGCTTATTTCCCATGATTACGGTTTTGTGATTTGTGTGTAACTTTCTGGTCGTCGGTCCCTAAAGAACTGCCAAGTGTTACGCACTTCTTCAATCATGTCAAGGTCAAGGTCCGCGATGATTACTTCATCTTGATCGCGTGATCCCTCGACCATTATCTGTCCGCGTGGATTACAAAAATAACTTTGTCCGTAAAACTCACCAATATTCCAAGGTCCTTCCATGCCAACACGATTAATTGCACCAACGTAGTATTGGTTTGCAACCGCATGGGCAGGTTGTTCTAGTTTCCAAAGATATTCGCTTAATCCTGCAACTGTTGCCGATGGATTGAACACAATTTCTGCGCCGTTTAAGCCAAGCTCGCGCGCACCCTCTGGGAAGTGACGGTCGTAACAAATATAAACGCCAATTTTTCCTGCGCTTGTTTCAAAGACAGGGTAGCCTAGGTTTCCCGGCTTGAAGTAAAATTTTTCCCAAAAACCAGGATTGCAATGAGGAATGTGATGCTTGCGGTATTTGCCTAGATACTCGCCGTGCTCATCAATGACAGCAGCGGTGTTGTAATACACGCCAGTCATATCGACTTCATAGATGGGCACTACAAGAATCATCTTGTGCTGCTTTGCCAATTGTTGCATTAACTTAACTGTTGGTCCATCTGGAATACGCTCTGCTATTTCATACCAACGCGTATCTTGTTCAGCGCAGAAGTAAGGACCGTAAAATATCTCTTGTAAGCATGTCACTTGCGCGCCTTGGTCTGCGGCTTGCTTGATGAGTTCGATATGTTTATCAATCATCATTTTTTTTGTGTCAGCAATCGAAGATTCAGGGGGAGCATCATTTGATGCTTGAATAAGTGCCGCTCTAGTTATTCTTGACATGTATACACCTTTCGGGGGCTGCTCTTGTAACTCGTTCCATAATTATCTCCTTCTAAACTAAAGGTTAGAACCAGCGACTTACTAAAATGCGACATTCAGTGTAAAAACGGACAGAGTCTTCGCCATTGGAATGCAATGTACCAAAGAATGAATCTTTCCAGCCACAAAACGGGAAGACTGCCATAGGTGCAGGAACGCCAACGTTTATACCTATCATGCCCGCGCCTGCTGTATCTTTAAATTTGTTTGCTGCGTACCCGCTGTCTGTAAACATTACTGCCATATTTCCATACGGAGATCTATTTGTTACCGCGATCGCATCCTCGAGGGTTTCAACGCGTAAGATCGATAGCACAGGTCCAAAAATTTCTTCCATCGCGAGATCAGAATCATGCGGAACCTTGTCAAATATAGTCGGACCAACAAATGAGCCGCCTTGTTGGTCGCAATCCCTACCGTCAAGGAGTAACTCCGCCCCTGCTTCAATACCGCCTTCGATTGCTTTGTGTACTCGCTGCACGCTTGCGTCATCAATCAAAGGACCCATTGTGCAGCTAGATGCATCGCCTTTTTCAACACTGATTTGTTTTGCCGTTTCAACAATACGTGGAATAAACCATTCGGGCACATCGCCGACCAGAACAGCAACAGATCCTGCAAGACATCGTTGCCCCGCGTTACCCATCGATGAACTTATCACACCGTCAATCACAGCATCTTGATTCGCATCGGGCATAATAATCATTGTGTTCTTTGCACCCGCCATGCACTGTACGCGTTTTCCTGCAATCGAAGCAGTTTTATAAATGTGTTTTGCTACTGAAGTTGAACCAACAAACGAGACTGCTTTTACATCCTTATGCGTAAGCAAATGATTCACGACATCAGGCCCACCGGTAACCATGTTCAGCACGCCTGCAGGTAAGCCTGCTTCGTACGCAAGTTCCACTTCGCGCAAAGCGCACAGCGAAACTTTCTCCGATGGCTTTAAAACGAAAGTGTTTCCGCACGCGATTGCCATTGGCCACATCCAAAGAGGCACCATGATTGGAAAGTTAAACGGAGTAATGCCAACGCAGACGCCAATTGGAACGCGTTCAAGAGAACTATCAAGCGGAATACCTTCTTCGCGCTCTCGGCTAAACGAAGTTGAAACAGCAATGCGCGGAAGCGTTCGCCCCATCATGAGCGAGGGCGCACCACAAGCATATTCAACACAGTCAATACCACGGCGCACATCACCACGTGCTTCTGCTGTTGTTTTACCGTGTTCATCAACGATCATTTGTGCTAGTTCATCAAAATGTTGCTCAAGCAATTCCTTATACCGGAACAATACTTGGCACCTATCGCCAACAGGCGTTTCGCTCCAGCCCTGAAATGCTCGGCTAGCTGAGGTGACCGCTAAGTCTGTTACAGAGATTTCTTCAAGTGAAACACTTGCGAGTACTTCACCCGTTGCAGGGTTCACGTCATCAAACGTTGTCCCATTTTCGGAGGCGGGCTTAACGCGTTTTCCATCAATAAAATGTTCTACTGTGTTTGTCATGTTGTATAGTTTACCTTCATTCGATCTTTAGTAAAGCGTTTTTTGCTTGTGTAAAACTCGGCTGTAACTGAATCGCGGCTTTAAACGATTCAATCGCTGCGTTTGTATCGCCCAATGCAACCTGTGCATTGCCTAGATGGAACCATGCTAACGCAAATTTTGGCGCAAATTGTACTGCTTGTTCAAGAAACACATACGCCTGATTGGCGTCGCCTAGTTTGAACCAAGCATAGCCAAGCGCCGCTAGCATCCTCGGATTATTTTGTTGCAATGCATTTGCAATTTCTATATGTTGCACAGCTTTTTCAAATTGCTTTGCTCCAAGATACAAATTACCCAATTCAAATTGAACCACCGAATTACTTTGCATAAAAGACACTGCTTCTTCTAGCAGAACAATCGCTTCTTGTTTCTTGCCTACCTGCTTTGAAACAAGTGCAAAACGGTAGAGTGTCTCGGATTGAAATGTTGGATTATCTGACATTGCAAACGGGGAATCGGCTGGTACAGAAAACGCATTTTTATAAAACGCGTACGCTTCTTCATATTGCTTCATGTTAAAGGCGAGTTGCGCTAAATACGCAAGTGCGGGGCCATGTTCTGGCTCATCAATAAGAATAGAAAGCCAAACCTTATTCGCCTCATTAAAGCGTTCAGCAAGATACAGCGACCATCCATATTTCGTTCGCGCCATAACATAGGAAGGGTCAATTTTTAAGCATGCCTCAAGATGCTCGATCGCTTCGTGTATTGATTGTTTTGATATTCCATCATTGCGTAACAATATATCTGCAAGTGCTAATCGGGCATCTCGGTTACTTGGATCAAGCACAACCGCTTGTTGCAGTTTTCGATGTGCCGAATCTATTCGATTTGCGATAACATCCATTTGTGCTTGCGTTACAAAGTGTGGGGCAAGAATACATTTCGATTCCATCTTCGCAAGCCAAGGGTCATCCATTTGGTACCCCATATCAATCGCGATAAATGGCGCAACTGGCTCACCTTTAATTTTTGCTTTCGCCAAGTGCACAAGTG
>Ga0302127_10001852_pt1 | contig 12704 bp, 13 predicted proteins | sample CB4_SCM_MG_FD_204452 | JGI IMG/M metagenome (GOLD analysis project Ga0302127, IMG submission 204452) | Marine microbial communities from Western Arctic Ocean, Canada - CB4_SCM | ecosystem: Environmental > Aquatic > Marine > Oceanic | place: Canada: Western Arctic Ocean | collected 2017-09-24
AAATATAAATATCCAATGTATCTGGCTCAAATGGTTCATTTGTTGTTGAGGATAAATCAGACTCGTTTGCCAGGTCAGATGCAAAAATAGTTTCAAGGCTTTCATCTAATTGTTGGTTAATGTTAATTAAGCTGCTCTCTTCAGCAATAGGGATATTTTCTAGGTTTTCGATAAATTCAGGAAGAATTCCTTCATCAGCATCAACAGCAGTACCGTCTATAATATATTCAGCTGGACTAGATATAACTTCAGGAAAATTTATCGGTAAGGAAGAAAAGCTGGCGTTAGTCTCATTGGAAATTTCATCTAAAGACGGTTCAGGTGTTTGAATATCAAGTACTTGCGTTTGTGCCGGTTCAGAATCAGGCTGGTTCTTAATTATAAAGTTACTTTGCCACCATGCTATCACCAGCAATACCAGACCAAGAGAAATAAGATAGGTAAATGCCTTAACGGGTTTATCGCTACTACTAGTTTGAGTAGGATATTTTATTTCTGGAATTATTTCCGGATCATCTCGATTAACATTTTTCTTGAATAGTTCAAGAAACTCATCGGGGTTTTGTCCTAGTAGTTTACAATATCCACGAATATAACCGCGAACATACATTGGGTCAGGTAATGCGTTATAGTCATCCTCTTCGATTGCTTGAATGATTCGACTATCCAGATGCAACTGCGAAGAAATCTCTGAAAGGTTAATATTCATTTTTTCCCTACAGGATTTTAGTTGGTTGCCAACAGAGACGATTTCTATTTCTGCTTCTTTCTCATTCATGATTAAGGCTTTGTTATTGTATTGAGTTCCTGAACTTCGGCAGAATCAGTATGAAATCTTTTTGCCCGTGCAACAACCTGACCAACAAGTTGGCCACAGGCCGCATCAATATCATCTCCACGTGTTTTGCGGGTAATAGTAATTATTCCATGCTGCATTAAAATTTCCCTGAATTTGTCAATATCACTCCTACGAGAGCAAGTATAGCCTGATTCCGGGAATGGATTGAACGGTATTAGGTTAATTTTTGCCGGAAAACCCTTAATTAATCCGGCCAACTGATGGGCATCGGCCTCAGAATCATTAATATTCTCAAGCATGACATATTCAAAGGTGATTGAATCGTCATTATTGGCCTTACTATATCGCTCGCATGCGGCCATGAGTTCCTTGATTGGATAGCTGCGATTGATCGGTACCAGTTCATTTCTTAATTCATCATTACTGGCATGTAATGAAACGGCCAGTGCAACCCTGGTGGTAGCTGATAACTTGTCCAGGGCGGGCACTACCCCTGCTGTACTCAGGGTGACTCGTTTAGTTGATAAATTAAAACCCAGGTCATGCTTCATGAGATCCATAGCATCAGTAACATTATTAAAATTCAACAGAGGTTCACCCATGCCCATCATGACGACATTGGTAATATCTCGATTAGTCTTGCTAAAGTATCCAATTTGATCTTTGGCAAGCCAAACCTGGCCGATAATTTCGTTTAGTTCAAGATTGCGACTGAATCCCTGTTTGCCGGTAGAACAGAAACTACAATTTAATGCACACCCTACCTGAGACGATACACATAAGGTGCCTCGATCAGGCTCTGGTATAAAAACAGTTTCTATGCAGTTTTTTTCATCCACGCGCATTAACCATTTGTGGGTGCCATCATTAGAAATCTGTTCTGAAATAATCTTCGGCAGATCGAAGCAGAATATTTCGGCAAGTTCAGTTCGTAATGACTTACCGATATCTGTCATTTGATCAATATCTGTTACCCCATGATGATAAACCCATTTCATCATCTGAGTAGCCCGATAGGGTTTCTCCCCTTTATCTACAAAATACTCAAGTAGCGCAGAATGAGTAAGATTAAAAAAGTTTATCTGGTTCACGTTAGTTATCTGCTGCGTTGACAAATCTCATCACCTGAAAAGAAAAACGGGATTTCCTTACTCGCAGATTCCGGTGAGTCAGAACCATGAACGGCATTTTCTCCCTGGTCTCCATTTACATCACAAAAATCAGCACGGATGGTTCCGGCCAGTGCATCTTTCGGAAAGGTTGCCCCCATAAGATCACGATTTTTTTTGATTGCATCTTCACCTTCAAGAACTTGAACGATTACGGGGCCTGATGACATAAATGCCACCAACTCACCATAAAATGGTCGCTCTTTATGTTCAGCATAGAATTGACCCGCCTTGTCTTCATCAAGCCGCATCATCTTTGCAGCAACGACTGCAAAACCGGCTTTTTCAAATCGACTATAAATTTCACCAATGACATTTTTGGCGACTGCATCCGGTTTAATAATTGAAAGTGTTTGTTCGATTGCCATTTACGACTCCATATTTACTTGTTGATAATAAAAACAGTTAATCATACGTGCTTCATTGCATAATCTAATAGATTTTTCTAATGTTAGTCATCCCTGTGATCTCTAACCTGGATCATGCCATTCTCAATACGCACTGCAAATGTGCAGACAGATTCATAAGCAGGTGGTGTCAACGCCTCACCTGTGCGTATAGAAAATCGCGCACCATGTCTGGGACAGATTAATTCATCACCATCAATTAAATCTTCTGCTGCAAGTCCGCACCCAAGTAAGGCTGAACCATCATGGGTACATACATCTTCCATCGCAAAATATTCACCATCCAGGTTGAAGATAGCAACTGCTGTATCTTCTATCTCTACCAGGCGCGATTGTCCTTTCTCAAATTCATCCTGGGGTGAAATGTTTATCCAGTCAGACATAGCCAGTCCCCAGCGCTCTTAATAGTACATCCCTGTTTCAAGTTTGGCCGCCTCTGACATCATTGAATGATTCCAGGGTGGATCAAATGTTAACTCGATATCTACTTCAAATACGTTAGGTACCATTTCTACTTTTTGTTTGACATCGGCACCTAAAAAATCACCCATACCACAGCCTGGTGCAGTCAGAGTCATCAAAATTTTAACGGAATTTTTACCGTCCTCGTTTTTTGCAACAGTACACTGATAAATTAAACCCAGGTCAACCATGTTGACAGGAATTTCAGGGTCATAACATGTCCGCAACTGTTCCCAGATTAAATCTTCATCTACCAAACCATTATTAGAATCAGTGAATTTTGATTTCAATGGTTTGGGAACTTTAAAACCTAATGCATCAGCATTCTGGGCCCCAATCTGCGCAAGATTGCCCTGCACATTAACCGTGTAGTTACCTCCCAGTGCCTGGGTAATAATCACCTCACTACCTTCCGGAATGGTGATTGCATCACCAACGGGTATTAATATGGCTTCAACATCACGGTTGATAGTTATCGCTTCATTTTCACTCATAATTGTTCCGTTGATACAGCTGAATGGGTTTCTTCCAACAATCCGTGCAAGGTATGCCAGCACAGGCTTGCGCATTTGATTCGGGATGGATATTCCCTTACGCCAGCAAGGGCTGCCAGTTTTCCAAATTTCTCGATATCTATTTGTGGTTCTTCATCGGTAAGCAACATATGAAAGTCGCCAAAAATTTTGTCTGCTTCAATTTTTGTTTTTCCCTTTAGTGCATCCGTCATTAGTGATGCAGAGGCGACGGAAATCGCACAGCCGGAACCGTCAAACTGAATATTATCTATCTTGTCACCATCAAATTTTATGTATAGCGTAAGTCGATCGCCACATAATGGGTTATAGCCTTCCAGTAAACGATCGGCATCTTCCATTTTTCCAAAGTTTCTAGGGCTGCGGTTATGATCAACAATGACGTCCTGGTAAAGATCTTTCATATCAAAACTCATGCAAACACCTTTTTCACATTGTTCAATCCATCCACCAGAAGATCAATTTCCTGTTTGGTGTTATATAACGCTAATGACGCCCTTGCCGTGGCAGGGATTTTGTACCGTTCCATCACAGGCATCGCGCAATGGTGTCCAGTTCTAATCGCAATTCCATTTTGGTCCAGTATCGTTCCCAGATCATGAGGATGAATTTTTTCCATGACAAAAGATAAAATACTCGCCTTGTTTTTTGCTATACCAATCAATCGCAGATCATCGATGCTGGATAATGCTTTGGTCGCATAATCCAGAAGATCTGCCTCATACGCGGATATAGCATCCATGCCGATAGAACTGACGTAATCAATTGCAGCACCCAATCCGATTACGCCTGCTATATGCGGGGTGCCTGCTTCAAACTTATAGGGCAGATCATTATAAGTAGATTTATCAAACCGTACCGTCCTGATCATGTCCCCGCCCCCTTTCCATGGTGGCATTGCTTCCAGTAGTGATTGTTTTCCAAAGAGGACACCTGTGCCGGTTGGGCCAAATAATTTATGTCCGGAAAAACAATAAAAATCACAATCCAGCGCCTGTACATCAACCTTGTAATGTGGTACTGCCTGCGCACCATCTATTAATACGGGAACATTTTTTGCGTGGGCAAGATCAATTATTTCCTTAATCGGGTTAATCGTACCCAGGGCATTAGAAATATGGACGATTGCCACTATTTTGGTTTTTTCATTCAATAATCGTTCGAATTCTTCAACGATTATTTCACCCGCATCATTTATTGGCACTACGTTTAGTTTTGCACCAGTTTGTTCACACAAAAGTTGCCAGGGAACAATATTAGAATGGTGTTCCATTTCAGTAATGATAATTTCATCATCGACCTTTATATTCGTCCGGCCATAACTTTGTGCTACCAGATTTATCGCATCTGTGGTGCCACTTGTCAGGACAATTTCTTGCGTACTGTTTGCATTAATAAAATTTTTTATTTTTTTACGTGCAGCTTCATACTCCGTCGTAGCCTCTTCACTTAAAGTGTGCACGCCACGGTGAATATTAGAATTGTATTCTCGATAATACTTGTCCAGCGTTTCAATTACAGCCAGAGGTTTTTGTGAGGTCGCCCCATTGTCGAGATAAACCAGCGGTTTACCGTTGACCTTTCTGGATAACACCGGAAAATCAGATCGGATTTTTTCTATATCAAAGCCTGTGGGATATTCACTCTCTGTATTTGCATTAAGTCTTGCACTCATAATACAAATTCCGTGATTAACTCTGCATCAGGTAGTTTGCCAACAATGAATTTTTCCAGTCGATTCCTGATTTGTGGATAGTTGATACGCCTGACTACTTCATCAGCAAAGGCAAAGGTGAGTAAACTTTTGGCAACATCTTCATTAATGGCTCGGGTACGCAGGTAATGCAACATACTTTCGTCCAGTTGACCAACGGTTGCACCATGACTGCATTTAACATCATCGGCATAGATCTCCAGCTCAGGTTTGGTATCAACCTCGGCATCACCAGATAGAAGAAGATTTGCATTGGTCAGATGGGCATCGGTTTTTTGTGCATCTTTATGAACGACTATTTTTCCATTAAAGACTCCACGTGAACGGCCGCCCAATACACCTCGATAGGTTTCATTGCTACTGGTATTGGGTGACAGGTGATCCACACGGGTATGGTGGTCGACATGCTGGGATTTGTTTGCCATGTACAATCCATTTAAGGTGCACTCGGCGCCAGATCCAGAAAGACTAATGTCTATTTCAGACCGTGATAGTTTACTGCCTAGGGAGATTTGATTTGATTCAAATTTACTATTTAACGCCTGACCGACATGCATATAACCAACATGATAAGCATTCATTGCTTCTTGCTGTAATTTGGCATGATTCAGGGAAGCACCATCGTCCAGGCTGACTTCAGTTATGGTGTTGGTAAAATATTCATTCTTATCTGTGCCAAAGTAGGTCTCGATGACATTGGCTCGAGAATTCTTCCCCAGCACAATCAGATTACGCACGTTGCACGCACCAGATTCGTCATTATTGTCCGTCAGATAAATTATATTTACAGGTTTATCAAGCTCGACATTATCAGGAATAAATATTGCAACGCCATCCTGGATAAATGCTGTATTTAACGCAATAAATCCATTCTTATCAGTGTTTAATAGGGAATTAAGATATTGAGCAACCCAGACATCATTTTCTATAATTGCGTTGGCCAGGGATTTGATTTTAATTTTTTCTGGCAAGCCAGAAAGATCAGAATGCTCGTTTAAAAATCTGCCATTAAGAAATACCATCTCATAACTGTCCAGTTCGGCAATACGCGCGGCGTTTAAGTCTGGTACTGATAACTCTTGAGATTGCGGCAGTATGAAATTGAATTGCCGTTTTAATATCGGATTAATATCCGTATAGCGCCACTCTTCAACCCGTGTAGTGGGAAACCCCTTGTCCTTTAAAGCCTGTAGGGCTGAGTCCTTTTTTGTATTCAACCAGTGTGCATTGATCGCGTTTTGCTGATCTGAATACTGAGACAGATAGTTTTCAATGGCAGCACTCATGCAGCATCAGCCTCCGCAGTAACCCAGTCGTAACCTCGTTCTTCGAGCTCCAGTGCCAGGGACTTATCGCCAGATTTTAATATTTTACCGCCAGACAAGACATGAACCTGATCAGGCACAATAAAATTAAGTAATCGTTGGTAATGAGTCACCAGGACGATGGAACGGTCCTTGCTGAGTAAACTGTTGACGCCATTCGCTACAATCTTCAGGGCATCGATATCAAGTCCAGAATCTGTTTCGTCGAGTATTGCCAGTTTCGGTTCCAGTACCGCCATCTGGAAGATTTCATTACGCTTTTTTTCTCCTCCGGAAAATCCTTCATTCACTGCACGGCTCAGCAGATCTTCCTTCATATTTACAACCTTCATCTTCTCTTTCACCATGGCAAGAAATTCCATAGCGTCCAGTTCTGGTAATCCGCGATGTTTACGGATCGCATTAATCCCGGCCTTTAACAGATAGACATTATTCACGCCCGGTATCTCCACTGGATACTGAAACGCAAGAAACAATCCTTCACAGGCACGTTCTTCCGGTGGCATCGGTACCAGGTCTTTACCCAGATATTGAATTTCACCTTCGATGATTTCGTAACCATCTTTACCGGCGAGGACGTTCGCAAGAGTGCTCTTGCCTGAGCCGTTGGGTCCCATAATGGCATGCACCTCACCTGACCCTATCTCCAGATTCAATCCGTTCAGAATTTTTTTGTTACCAACTTTTACGTGTAGATTTTTAATACTTAACATTCTTTGTTCCTGTTATTTTATTATTCGTTGCTCGTTTTTCGAGACTCGTTGCTCGTTGCTCGGGACTGGGGACTCGGGACTCGGGGCTCGTTACTCGTAGTCCGTCATACTGGCGCAGGCCAGTATCCAGTGATATTAAGTGCGACCATTGGTCGCACAATGTTTTTACAGGATTCCCGCCTATACCCAAGGGCACAAGTGCGGGAAAGACGATCGTTCACCCCTCATAATCTATCCCACCGCCCCTTCCAGAGTAATATTCATCAGTTTCTGTGCCTCCACAGCAAACTCCATGGGCAATTCTTTAAAGACTTCCTTACAAAATCCGTTGACGATCATGTTTACCGCATCTTCTTCCGAGATACCTCGTTGGCGGCAATAAAACAACTGGTCATCACCTATCTTCGAGGTAGTTGCCTCATGTTCAACGATTGCGGAGGCATTTTTTGTCTCCATGTAAGGGAAGGTATGCGCACCGCAAAGATCGCCCATTAATAATGAATCGCACTGGGTATAGTTACGTGCGTTATCTGCTCCTTTTCCAATTTTAACCAGACCTCGATAGGCGTTTTGTCCATGGCCAGCGGAAATTCCCTTGGAGATAATTGTGCTGCGTGTATTTTTACCAATGTGAATCATCTTTGTACCGGTATCTGCCTGCTGGTAATTATTGGTTACCGCAACGGAATAAAATTCACCCGTTGAATTTTCTCCCCGCAGTACACAACTGGGATATTTCCATGTTATTGCGGAACCCGTTTCCACCTGGGTCCAGGAAATTTTTGAATTAACACCACGACAATCACCACGTTTTGTAACAAAATTATAAATACCACCTAAACCATTTTCATCACCGGGATACCAGTTTTGTACCGTTGAATATTTAATGGTTGCATCATCCAGTGCCACCAATTCCACCACCGCGGCATGTAGCTGGTTTTCATCGCGCATAGGTGCGGTACATCCTTCCAGGTAACTCACATGACTGCCTTCATCGGCGATGATTAATGTTCGTTCAAACTGACCGGTATTGGCAGCGTTGATTCGAAAATAAGTAGAGAGCTCCATCGGGCAACGGGTGCCTTTGGGGATATAACAAAAAGATCCATCGGTAAACACGGCTGAGTTCAATGCTGCAAAATAATTGTCTCCGGTAGGGACTACAGTACCCAGGTATTTTTTTACAAGTTCGGGATGATCCGTTACTGCCTCTGAAAAAGAACAGAAAATAACACCAACTTCTGCTAATTTTTTCTTAAAGGTTGTGGCAACAGAGACGCTATCAAACACCGCATCCACTGCAACGCCTGCCAACATTTGTTGTTCGTGTAGTGGGATGCCCAGCTTTTCATAGGTTTCCAGTAACTTGGGATCGACTTCATCCAGACTCTTGGGGCCATCCTTCTTGTCGCGCGGGGCAGAGTAATACGAAATAGACTGATAATCGATGGATTGGTGATGCAGGTGTGCCCAACTCGGTTCTTCCATTTTTAACCAGGCTTTATACGCCTGCAGGCGCCACGTCAATAACCACTCGGGTTCATTCTTTTTCGCCGAGATCATACGGATGACATCTTCATTCAAACCAGGTGCAACCGTATCGGATTCGATATCTGTTACAAAGCCATGTTTGTATTCCTGACCTACCAGTTGTTCGACTTCATTTGATTCCGTAGACATATTATTCACTTGACCCTGTTTGCAGTGGGCTATCTTCCTTGATGGAAAAACTTTCGCCACAACCGCATGTGTTTTCTACTTTAGGATTGTTAAATCTGAAGCCTTCTATTAAACCTTCGCGAACATAGTCCATCTCGGTACCTTCAAGATACGGCAGGCTTTTATCATCCAAAACAATCGTAACCCCCTGAGACTGAAAAACCACGTCGGAGTCATTGGTGTCCTCGGCCAAGTTGACGACATATTGATATCCGGAACAGCCAGTGGTTTTAACCGAAACCCTTAAACCAACGCCGCCAGAATTTTTAGTGAGGAAATTTTTCACGTGATCCGCTGCCGCGTCTGTCAATTTAATTGCCGTATTGTCCATATCTGATCGCTCCTTACTGAATTATGTGTATCGGGACAGCGTCTTGTCGCTGGGATACCACCTTGACCGAGTGTCTATTGGCGAGATCGGCGAGGGTGACGCCCGACATATAGGTTCGAATATGGTTACTAAGCTCTTCCCATAAATCATGGGTCAGGCATTGGTCTTCACCCTGACAGTTCATCTGACCGCCGCAACGGGTGGCATCAACGGTTTCATCTACCGCAATGACAATATCAGACAGTGATATATCGCCAGACTGCTTGGCAAGCTTATATCCACCGCCGGGACCACGGGCACTTTGTACCAGGCCATGTTTACGTAATTTTGAAAATAGTTGTTCCAGGTAAGATAGCGAGATTACCTGTCGCGCAGAAATATCTGCCAGATTCACCGGCACCTGTTTATAATGTATAGCCAGATCCAGCATAGCGGTTACCGCATAACGACCTTTTGTAGTCAATTTCATACCGAGATTTCCTGTAAATCGCAAAATTTAGAGCCGAATATCATGACATATCCGAGTAATTTAGTAAAGTATTATTCCGACACTTTATGTCGAGTATTACTGTATTTATCGATACCTGAGGCCTGTCTATGACGGTTCATCTAGATGTCCCATTGGTCAGTATAAAAATCGAAAATTAACGGCGATGGTTTCATATATTCATTTCAAAGATGTCTCACTGGAATTTGGTGAACAAAAAATTCTTACAGGGGCAGGATTCTCCATCGAAGCGGGAGAGCGGGTCTGTTTAATAGGGAGAAACGGTGCTGGCAAGTCCACTCTGATTAATATTATTAGTGGTGATATCACCCCGGATGAAGGTGAGATCCATATTAAACCTTATCTCAGAATCAGTCGCTTACAACAAACTTTGCCGTCGGAGTTAAACGAAACGGTATTCGACTATGTGCTAAGCGGTTTGTCTGGATTGAAATCACTCATTGATAAATACCATGCAATGCTGGAATCAAAAAGTGAGGATATGCGTGAGTTGCAATCCTTGCAGCACAGGATTGAAGAAGGTGGTGGCTGGAATATAAATAATCTGGTGGATCGAATAATCACCGAGTTGCAGTTGCCCGCCAATAAAAAAATCAGCGAGCTTTCCGGTGGCTGGCAACGCAGGGCGGCAATGGGTAAGGCCCTAATTAACCAACCTGAAATTTTATTGTTGGATGAACCAACCAACCACCTGGATCTCAGTGCTATTCAATGGCTGGAAGATAAAATATATGCCTTTGAAGGTAGTCTGCTGTTTGTAACCCATGATCGCGCCTTTATGCAAAGACTTGCCACGCGGATACTTGAACTAGACAGAGGAAAATTGCGAAGTTGGCCTGGCTCTTACCGAAAATTTCTCTCTGATAAAGAAAGGTTAATGGAAGAGGAGGAAAGACAGAATGCATTATTTGATAAACAGATGGAGCAGGAAGAAACCTGGATCAGACAGGGCATAAAGGCCAGACGTACGCGTAACGAAGGCAGGGTCCGATCACTGGAAAAAATGAGAGAGGAATTTTCGCAGCGGATAAAACCCCAGGACGATGTCCGCATTCATATAGAACAAGGCGAAATATCCGGTAAAAAAATCATAGAAATGCGTAATGTGATGTTCAGTTACGGTAATGAAGTGGTCATTAACAAGCTTAGTTTAAAAATTCAACGGGGAGACAGGGTAGGTCTTATCGGAAATAACGGTGTCGGTAAGAGCACCTTGATACGCATCATCCTCGGAGAAATCACTCCTCAATCGGGTGTTGTTAAACAGGGCACAAACCTGCAGGTTGCCTGTTTCGATCAACTTCGAAAGAAGCTGGATGCAGAAAAAACTGTGGCAGAAATCGTCGGCGACGGTTCTGATTTTATAAAGATTAACGGCACCGAAAGACATGTCATTGGTTACCTGAAAGGATTTATGTTCAGCCCTAAACGTTCAATGACCAAGGTAGGTGTTTTATCTGGTGGAGAATGTAATCGAATTTTATTAGCGAAAATGTTTACCCGACCTTCTAACCTTTTGATCCTGGATGAACCAACGAATGATTTGGATATTGAAACCCTGGAAGTTCTGGAACAACGTTTGACCGAATATAAAGGGACATTAATTGTCGTCAGTCATGACCGTGAATTTCTGGATAATGTTGTTACCAGTACCCTGGTATTTGAGGATGATGGCCAAATACAATCTAACGTTGGTGGCTATTCTGACTGGCTGAAACAAGGCAGGGCGCTGCGTAAGGATAATGAACCTATAAGAATTGCTGAAAAAGAAGCGTTAGTAATCGAGGATGAGAAAAAGAAAAATTCAAAAAAACTTAGTTATAATTATCAACAAGAATTGAATAAATTGCCTGATAAAATAGAGCTGTTGGAAAAAGAAATCGAAAAATTGCATGAGAAGACTCGGGATCCATCATTCTATGATCAAGCCTTTGAAAAAATCCGCATCGTACTGGATGGTCTGGCAGAAAAAGAGAAAAAACTTGAACAACTCACGGCACGTTGGGCGGAGCTAGAGCAGATGTAGTCAGGGTTGGTGTTGTGAGGTGTAAGGAGTGAGACGTGAGGTGAATAAGACAGGACAGGATTTTATAAACGCTTGCGATAGTCGGATCGATCACGCTGTTTCCAGACATGTTTTTTGACAGGATTAACAGGATTTACAAGATTTTTTGTGTCGTGATGCGTTAGCTTTGGAATTAAAAACTAAACAAAGATTTTCATAGAATATTTATGATATTACTCTTTGTGAACTTGCCCATTCACACCTAACACCTCACACCCTAGGTATTTTCAAGACCTGCATCTGACTTTGCTTTTTTACGCAGTAGTTGGTCCAATCTCACCTGAGGCAATGCTGCTTCAGGAAGTAATTCCATCACAGTTCGATATTCCGCTTCAGCATTATTAAAATCCCCAATGTTTTCATATGCCATACCTCGATTTATATGGGCAATATGGATCTTGCTGGACTCTAGTGAGATTGCCGTGGTGTATTCCTCTATGGCCTTATCAAATACCTTGCCGAGGAAATATACATTGCCAATGTTGACATGAATTTCGCCAAAATCAGGTTTTAAATGCAGTGCAGAGGTGTAATCTTCAATGGCATTTTCATAGTCTTCCAGGGCCATAAAAATAATCCCCCTGTTAGTCAAGGTTGCAGCCCTGTCGCGCAATGACATCGCCCCATAATTAAGGGCGTTGTAACACTGATCCAGTTCTTTCTTGGAAGTATAATGAATCCTTGCTGCAATGCCGGCTGCCCGATAACAATTTCGGGCAAAGTTATTTCCGGTGATTACGTCCATGGATGTACTGTGTTGGTACTTATCAAATTTATCCTGTGCTGTTACAAATAATGGAGATAAAAATAATAAAGTCAGGAGTATTTTTAATTGGTTCATTATCCACCTCGGGATAAATAAAATCGTATTGTTTCTATAAATTGTAGGATATAAATTTAAAAACTACCAGTATCTTCGACCGCGTTCACATCTAAATAACTGATTATAAAGGAAATAT
>Ga0302127_10001853_pt1 | contig 12696 bp, 7 predicted proteins | sample CB4_SCM_MG_FD_204452 | JGI IMG/M metagenome (GOLD analysis project Ga0302127, IMG submission 204452) | Marine microbial communities from Western Arctic Ocean, Canada - CB4_SCM | ecosystem: Environmental > Aquatic > Marine > Oceanic | place: Canada: Western Arctic Ocean | collected 2017-09-24
GGTCTGGCAATGGAAACAGGTCTGAATTTATTAGACAGATATCCACAACAAAACAAGAAAGCGGTAATACTTTTGACCGATGCAGAAGCTGCATACACTAAAGAGGTTGAACAACAATTAACTCGGCTTGCTACTATGGGAGTTTCATTTTATCTTCTCTGGATTACAACAGATGAAAATGATATGTCAAATGAAGAAGTAGCAGATTTTTTAAGCTTTGCCAGAACAGTAGGGACGGTTGTTACTATAGAAGATCTTGATACCCAAAATCTGGAAAATTCACTTCGTGATATCAGTACTCTGGAAGGATATAGCTACCAGGAAACTATTAGAGAACGTATCGATCTTTCAGGACCTTTTTTAAAATCCGCACAAGTACTAATTATTATCTGGCTTTTTTTAGTAGCAACTTTCTTTCACCCGAGTACAGGTAGAAATTTATTTTATGGAGGCAAAATATGAGTAGCTCGGTTAATTCAGTTGACGGACTGCAAAATACACGAAATCAGTTATTAGAAAAAACACCAAAGATACTTAGAATTATTGGTGTGATTTTGATAATAGTTGGATTACAGTCATATGGGTTTTACGTCCATTTTGTTCCGCAAATAAATTCAGCGAATGTAGAACTTGATCATTTGATGGATGATGTTGCGACAAATAAATTTGTTAATAAAGTACTAAACGATTTGGGTAATTTACGTCGCGTCTCTGAAGATACGGTGTTTCAGGGAGAGATAGTACAGATTTATGAGAGATTTATTAAAGAATTTCTTGAGAATCGTCTTGAGGCCATTGCAGAGTTTGCGAGAATTACAGCAACGTTAAACACTCCGGAAGGGCCACTAGGTGAGGAGTCTATGGCTACCTTGAGAACAGGTGTTGAGCAACTGGTATCTTTGTATGCTGACAATTATCAAACGTTAATTGATGACCTGGATAGCCCTCCAATATATCTACAACCAACAGCATCGTTTATTAAACGGAATGATACTCTGGAACAGAATATTATGTTTAATCATGGTGTTTATTTATCAATTGTAAGTGACAGGGGCGCAGCAAATACTATATTTAATGACCTTAAAAAAGAAAATATTGATGATACATTTAATGCTGTAATTCTTTATGCGCAGGCCCGGATGTTATTTGATGCCTTCCAGGCAGAAGGTCAGTTTGATTATTATCAACAGGCAATTCAGGCCTTGAAGGAGAGTCTTCGTAGCAACCCTGATTATGGGCAGCCTAAATTATTTCTTGAATATTTACTCTCAATGGATAAAGGAAGTCAGGAGGTCAATGCACCAGTAACCGGTGATGGTTCAGGAGAGGCAGAAGGAGAAAGAGGGGTAATTTCCTCAGCTCCTCCCAACTTCTAGGTGAACTATACTGTCTTGATTATTGGCGCTGCGATTATTTCAGGTCTGGCGATAATACTGTACTGGAGTGTATTAATTCCACGTTCTGATATTTCTGAACAACGGTCTCCATCAAAATCTGTACTTGCCTTTGTTGGACTTGGTCTTTTATTACTTGTCTGGTCTTCTTTTGATAATCGTCCAACTTATAGTTATACATTAAATGAAAATCCTATAGCGATTTCCATCGCCTTCGATTTATCACCAAGTATGCTTGCAATTCCTGACCCATCTATGGATCCAGGGGCGCTTACACGATTTGAAAGGGGTAGATCAATTTTATTTGATTTATTTCAAGATCTTGAAGACCGTCAGGAAAACATAATTGTCTCAATGATTGGATTTACTGAAAAGGCCCAGGTCATACTGGGTTGGGAAAGTAATATTTCACAAATAAGAGAAATGCTTGAGTTTGTGATCTCACCTGAATTATTTACAAATACCGGGACCAGCATCGAGGCAGCTATAAATTCACTCGCTGGCTCATTTAGTACCTTACCTGAAAATCTTCGTGAAAAAAGTCATAAAATCGGAATTATGGTCTCCGATGGTGAAGATACTCTGCCTTATTCTTATCTTGAATATGCCGTTGAAAAAGTAGAATCAAGTTCGTTTGATATGATTGCCCTGCAGACCGGGCTGCTTGGAGAGAATGAAGGCGTACCGGAATATGGTGAATTTGGTGAGTTTTTACATTTTCAACCCATGAGCGGCAAGCTCTATACTGTCCCGGACGTGGATACGATGATGCAAATCTCACAAATAGATTCACATCGTGGTTTATATGTGCGGGCAGAGGCCGCTGACGCAACGGAGAAAATTCTCAACTTCATAGGGGCAAGTCGCGGAGTAGGTGATAGCCTGGATAAATCTGCAGCAATAATCCTAGGTTTATTTATGGTAATTACGGTAATATTTGCGCGTTTATTGGTTTGAAGAACCTCTAATTTAATAACATAATTTACTTCACAAACTCACATCAGGTGATGTCCATTTCACCTGAATTAAAGTTATAAATTAATAACCGTTTGCACCATTTAGGAATGGTGGTATCTCTGGAGTCTCGGTCCAACGCCAGGTAGATGTAGGTGTCTGCATATCTATTGTCCAATCAGCTGTGTCTGTATTAAATCTAAAGGTATTTCCACGCAACTCTGACGCTTCACTAGAAACCTTACCGCCTATCATGGTCAGAATAGAGGTAAGTTGATCCAGCTCTTCGACAGGTGTGGTCATGTAATCACCATTGAGTATGACGATGTCTGCAAATTTGCCGACTTCAATAGATCCCAGTGCATGTTCTTTCCAAATAGGGTAGGCCGACCACCGTGTCATCATTAGTAATAGTGTCAATCGATCGGGCACTGCTTCTTCCGGAACACCCCAGGTCTCACCGTCGATCTTTCTGGTCAACCACATTACCCCATGTTCAAATGGGGAGTCCCGAAGTTCACTCTGGATACCAAATTCGCTGATCACGGCGTTTGCTCCGGCCTTCATCATGCTCGCCACAGGCGCATTCCATGTGAGGTATTCTTCGCCATAACCTTCTTTGATCACCTTGGTGGGTGTGGCAGAGGCGTCACATGAAAAGGTATGACCAATTCGGGCGGCGATTTGAATCTCTTCAGGTGTTACTGAATGGCAATGGTCGCTGGTTGTGCGCAACATCTTTATGCGCTCATCTGACATGTGACGACGATAGGTGCTGAACATCATCTCCACTGATCCGTCACCGGAGGCATGCCAGCCGGGAATATTGGATATCCTGTTTTCAGAGGCAAGCTCGGCCAGGGTAACCAGGTGTTGTGTCCTCCTTCCCCTGTTAGGCACGGTATTTATTGCCTCTATTGCCTTAAGGTCCATCCCTTCCGGTTCCGGTGGACATTGCTCACGTTTCTTAATCTCTTCGCTCTTCGCGATCATAGAAGTACACCATCCCACACCCCCAGCATCGATACCGCCAACGCTACTGCCGGTGCTGAACATAAAATCAGATCCATGCCCAAGCCAGTCACCGATGCGGCGATAGGACTCCTTGATGCTATCTGAAAATGGTTGCAACCATCGATGATCCCAGGCCATCCTGATAGGCATTAAATCATTCCTGTCCATATGGTTGGTAGCACTGAAACCGGCTTCACACTGGATGTGACTCTTGTAGGTAGTCACCCCAATCTGGGCGTTGGTCTGCATGACCTCAAAGTATCCCCGGATATATTTATTATAAGTTTCCTGGTCCTGGCCACTAATCAGATCCAAACTGGAGCAACGAGAGAAATCTGTGTATTCCCCAGACCAACCTCGTTCACTGTCCACCATCCAGTAATCTTCAGGCATCTTATTGCCATAGTAATTTTGGAAAGATTCAATGGCCTTGGTATTAAGGACAGAACCGCCACGAGTAGTTACAAACACTGGATGATTAGGTGCTACCTGGTCCAGCATGGGTCGATTAATTAAATTTGTATTATAGGCCGGTACTACCACCTCCGCGGGATCCATACGTATACGTATCCATTTCCCCTCAGCAATCTGTCCTGCCCGTGCGGTAACGGCTTTCAGCAAGACCTGGGCCATTTGTTCTGACGTTTCGGCGGTAATATGAATCTCCAAGAGATCAGGGACATCGTTAACAACCCAAGGAAACCCAGTGGAGGACTCGTAGATATGGTTATGGGTATCGATATAGCCCGGTGTCACTGAATTACCTTTGGCATCGATAACTTCTGTCCAATCTGCAACCAGAGCCCTGATTTCTGCATTACTGCCTACGGCAATGATCTTGTCGCCCTGAACTGCAATGGCCTCAGCGAAAGTGATTTGATTGGGATCATCATTGTCGGCGGTAATTACATCTCCGTTAATAATGACCGTGTCAGCGTATGGCGATATGCCTGCGTAGGCTATATTAGAAATTGTTAGACAACAAAGGTACGAAATTATATGAGTAAGACTTTTGAATTGTGACATAACCACCCCCCGTGGTTTTTTATAGCAGGTATAAAACCGGGAGAAAGAAATTCCTCCCGGTTTTATATTAATTAATATCCATTGGCACCCTTTAGAAATTCAGGTATTTGAGGTCTTTCTGTCCAACGCCATGCATCAGAAGGTGTCTGTACATTGATGGTCCAGTCAGCGGTATCAGTATTAAACCGGAAAGTATTTCCTCTCAGCTCTTCGTGTTCGTAAGAGACCTTTCCGCCTATCATGGTAAGTACAGAGGTAAGTTGATCCAGTTCTTCTACGGGTGTAGTCATGTAATCGCCATTGAGTATAACTATGTCTGCAAACTTGCCGGGTTCAATCGAACCGAGAGAATTTTCCTTCCAGATAGGATAGGCAGCTCTTCTAGTCATCATTAATAATAAAGTCATACGATCTGGAATGGCTTCTTCTGGTACACCCCAGGTCTCACCATCTATCTTACGGGTCAACCACATTACACCGTCTTCAAAGGGTGAATCACGAAGCGCGCTTTCTATTCCAAACTGACTAATGACAGTATTAACACCGGCCTTCATCATACTAGCTACTGGGGCATTCCATGTGAGGTATTCTTCGCCATAGCCTTCTTTTATAACCTGGGTAGGAACCTCTGTCGCGTCACAGGAAAATGTATGTCCAGTACGGGCTGCTGTTTCAATTTCTTCCGGTCTTACTGAATGACAATGGTCGCTGGTGGTACGCAGCATACGGATACGTTCGTCGGACATATGCGCACGGTAAGTCTTCATCATGATTTCAGTCGCACCGTCACCAGAGGAATGCCAGCCAGGAATATTCGAGATCCGCCCCTCAGCTGCCAGCTCTGTGAGTGTTACCAGATGCTCGGTGCGTCTGCCACGGTTTGCGGTTATTCCACCATCAATACCCCCACCTTCTAATGTTCTGCCTTTCCATGCCTCGAGTTCAATTCCTTCTGGTGCGGGAGGACACTGTTCACGGGCCTTGATTTCTGCGCTCTTGGCTTTCATGGAGGTACACCAGCCGACGCCACCTGCATCGATACCACCGACACTGCTGCCAGTGCTAAAAAACATATCGGAACCATGACCCACCCAGTCACCTATACGACGATAGGATTCCTTAATGCTGTTGGAGAAGGGTTGTAACCAACGATGGTCCCAGGCCATGCGTATTGGCATCATGTCATTACGGTCCATGTGGTTAGTGGCACTGAAACCTGCCTCACATTGGATGTGGCTTTTGTAGGTGGTCACCCCGATTTGCGCGTTGGCCTGCATGACCTCAAAATATCCCTGGATATACTTGTTATAGGTTTCCTGATCCTGACCACCGATGAGGTCCAGGCTTGAACAACGACCAAAATCGGTATACTCACCGGACCATCCTCTGTCGGCATCTATCATCCAGTAGTCATCGGGTAATGGATTGCCATAGTATGATGCGAATGCTTCCTGTGCCTTGGTATTTAATATAGTTCCACCACGTGTAGTGATATACACAGGATGATTTGGTGCGATCTCATCAAGCATAGCGCGGTTGATCATATTGGTATTCATTATTGGAACAGCGATCTGCGGCGGTCGCATATTAATACGTATCCATTTGCCTGCAGGAATTTGGCTGGCACGTGCCTGAACTGCCTTAAGGGCATTCTGCGACATCTCTTGTGTATCCTTACCGCCAGTCCGAACCTCTAGCAAGTCAGGGATATAATTCACAACCCAGGGAAATCCAGTGGATGTTTCGTAGATGTGATTGTGGGTATCGATATATCCCGGGGTAACTGAATTGCCTTTGGCATCAATAATCTCCGTCCAATCAGCAATCATTTCGCGTATCTCTGCATTACTACCAACAGCCATAATCTTGTCGTTTCGCACGGCAATGGCTTCAGCAATAGTCACTTGTTCCGGATCGTTACTGTCTGCTGTGATGACCTGGCCATTTATAATGACTGTATCGGCATAAGGGGCTTGTTCAGCATTTGCAATATTAATGTATGTAATGAAAATTAAAGAAAATAAAAGAAAAAGTGTTTTTGAAGTGATCAATTTTATATTCGAAATCATGATTCCCCCTGGATGTGTCTATTTACATTACTTATCGGGAAGCATACCGTTACTAACCGATATTAAATTATTTTTAGTAGCCGTTGGCACCCTTCAGAAATGGCGGAAGCTTTGGTGTTTCTGTCCATCGCCATGCTGTGGTGGGTATCTGCATATCAATTGTCCAGTCTACAGTATCGGGATTAAAGCGTAAGGTATTTCCCCGAAGTTCCGGCGCCTCATATGAAATCTTGCCATCAATCATCGTTAAAACCGGTGTAATTTTATCCAGATCTTCGACTGAAACATCCATATAATCCCCGTCCAGTATTGAAAGATCTGCAGTTTTTCCAGTCTCGATGCTGCCAAGCGCATTTTCCTTCCAGATGGGATAGGCCGCCCAGCGGGTCATCATCAGCAGTAAGGTCATACGATCCGGCACTGCTTCCTCAGGTACACCCCAGGTTTCCCCATCAATTTTTCGGGTCAGTAACATTACACCATCTTCAAAAGGTGAGTCTCTAAGGCGATGTTGATTACCGAACTCGCTGATTACGGTTTTCACACCTGCCTTCAACATACTGGCCACCGGTGCATTCCAGGCAAGATACTCATCGTCATAATCTTCTTTGATAATTCGGGTTGGCGTCATGACGGGATAACAGGAAAAGGTTGCCCCGATACGTTTGGCGGTCTCGATTTGTTCCGGTGTAACCAGTTCACAATGATCGCTGGTTATTCTTAATTGTTTCAGTCGTTCATCAGACATATATCTACGGTAGGTATCAAACATAATATCCACCGCACCATCGCCCGATGCGTGCCAGCCTGGGATATTCGTTATGCGTCCTTCCGTTGCCAACTCCGTAAGTGTTACAAGATGCTCAGTTCTCCGTCCACGGGAAGCGGATGTATTGAGATCGCTTATTGCTTTAATGTCTATTCCCGCTGGTTCTGGTGGACACTGTTCACGGGATTTTATGTCATCACTTTTAGCTACCATGGATGTACACCAGGCAGAACCACCACCGTCGATCCCACCAACACTACTACCCAAACTAAAAAAGAAGTCAGACCCATGTCCTACCCAATCGCCAATGCGTCGATAGGATTCCTTGATGCTGTCTGAGAATGGTTGTAACCATCGATGGTCCCAGCCCATGCGTATGGGCATGAGGTCATTGCGATCCATGTGATTGGTGGCACTGAAGCCGCCTTCACATTGAATATGACTCTTATAGGTGGTGACCCCCAGTTGTGCATTGGTTTGCAACACCTCGAAATACCCTTTGATATATTTATTGAATGTTTCCTGATCCTGGTTTGCTATAGGGTCCAGGGTAGTGCAACGATCAAAGTCAGAATATTCTCTTGACCATCCTGTCTCCTTATCAGTAACCCAATAACTTTCAGGCATTTCATTACCATAATAATTTTCAATTGCATCAATGGCCCTGGTATTCATGACTGAGCCACCTCGAGTCAGTACAAACACAGGATGATTTGGGGCTAAGTTATCCAGATCACTACGTACAATGGTTTGGCCAAATGCCTTCATGCCAATTGGAGGAGGATTTACCCTTAGCCGAACCCATTTCCCTTGGGGTACCTGAAGCACCCTTGCGGTGATGGCTTTTGAAACTAATTCTCTGGCATGATCAGGTGATTGGGCCTGTAATTCGATAAACAGAAAATCAGGTATAGAGTTTAATACCCAGGGAAAGCCAGAGGCAGTCTCATAAATATGGGAATGAGTATCGATCAAACCTGGGATCACTGAATTCCCCTTTGCATCGATGATCTCTGTCCAGTCCGCAGTCAATGCCTTGATATCATTATCAGACCCGACAGCAATTATTTTATTGCTCTGGATTGCGATAGCCTCAGCAATGGTGACGCTGTCAGGATCGTCCGAATCTGCCGTTATTACTTTGCCATTAATTATAACGGTGTCAGCGTAGGGTGATGGAGCTGCAAAAGTGAATGTTGAAAAGATAAGTAAAAGTAAGTATGTAGCTGCGGAAATTTTGGCTATCAACTTAAGTTTAAAATTATCCAACTCGATCACCTCAATATATTTCAAAAGGAGTCCGGTTGAAAGTTTCAACCGGACACAGCATCTATTTTAGTAACCGCTAGCGCCATCCAGAAATGGCGGTATCATTGGCGCCTCGGTCCAACGCCATGCAGCAGACGGGGTCTGCAGATTGATAGTCCAGTCAGCCGTATCAGTATTAAAACGGAATGTATTCCCCCGGAGCTGCGGATCTTCATAAGATACCTTGCCGCTGATCATTGTCAGTACGGAAGTTAATTGGTCAAGTTCCTCAACGGGTCCAGACATGTAATCTCCATTTAGGATAACCAGGTCGGCAAATTTACCCGGTTCTATGGAACCTAGTGCTTTCTCTTTCCATATGGGGAAGGCGGCCCATCTTGTCATCATTAGCAGCAACGTCATCCTGTCCGGGATCGCCTCTTCCGGCACTCCCCAGGTCTCCCCATCGATTTTACGGGTCAGCCACATAACACCGTCTTCAAACGGGGAGTCCCGTAGTCCACGTTCTATACCAAATTGACTTATGACAGTATTGACACCTGCCTTCATCATGCTCGCCACTGGCGCATTCCAGGTGAGGTATTCCTCACCGTAGCCTTCCTTGATTACCTGAGTAGGTACCTCACTTGCATCACAAGAGTAGGTATGTCCTACGCGGGCAGCAATCTCGATCTGTTCCGGTGTCACCGAATGGCAATGGTCGCTGGTGGTACGCAACATCTTGATGCGGTCATCTGACATAAGACTACGATAAGTGCTAAACATAATCTCAACCGAACCATCACCTGAAGCATGCCAACCGGGAATATTCGTTATTCTGCCTTCAGCGGCCAGTTCGGCCAGGGTTACAAGGTGTTCGGTCCTTCGTCCCCGGTTAGGTACCACGTTGCGTTCATCGATGGCCTTGATGTCGATACCCGGTGGTTCTGGCGGACATTGTTCCCGCTTCTTTATGTCATCGTTTTTAGCAATCATGGAGGTACACCATCCAACGCCACCGGCATCGATACCACCGACGCTGCTGCCGGTAGAGAAAAAGTATTCCGATCCGTGTCCGACCCAGTCACCGATACGTCGATAAGATTCCTTTATGCTGTCTGAGAAGGGTTGTAACCATCTATGGTCCCAGGCCATCCTTATGGGCATCATGTCGTTACGGTCCATGTGGTTGGTGGCACTAAAGCCCGCTTCACATTGAATATGGCTTTTATAAGTGGTAACACCGATCTGGGCATTGGCCTGCATAACCTCAAAATAACCCTGGATGTATTTGTTATAGGTCTCTTGATCCTGCGTATTAATAAGATCCAGTGAGGTACAACGTCCAAAGTCAGAATATTCACCTGACCATCCTCTTGCCTTGCCCACCATCCAGTAATCATCTGGGAGGGCATTGCCATAATAATGTTCTATGGCTTCTATGGCCTTGGTGTTGAGAACCGAGCCACCACGTGTACTCACATACACTGGATGGTTGGGCCCGACCTCATCAAGCATGGCGCGGTTGATCAGGTTGTTACTCATCATTGGCACTGAAACCGGTGGTGGTCCCATGTTTATTCGTATCCACTTCCCAACTGGAACCTGATTGGCGCGGGCCTCGACCGCCTTCAATACCAGCGGGGCTAGTTCTTCAGGTGTCTTGGCGTTTACCCGTACACGCAATAGGTCAGGAATATAATTGATTACCCATGGAAAGCCTGTAGAAGTTTCATATATATGATTGTGAGTATCAATATATCCTGGGGTGACTGTATTGCCCTTTGCATCTATGACCTCGGTCCAGTCCGCAATTAGGGCCTGAATTTCCGCATTACTACCTACCGCAAGTATCTTATCGCCCTGTATAGCAACTGCCTCGGCTATAGTAACCAGATTAGGATCATCATTATCAGCGGTTATAACCTTAGCATTAATTATTGCTGTTTCCGCAAAGGGTGAACCAACTGCAAAGACACCATTGCTAAAGGCAATGCAAAATGAAAAGAAAATAAAAGATGAGGTCTTGGAAATTTTAAATTTATTGATATTGGACATGTCACCCTCACAAATAATGTATGGTGGAAAAAAAAGGAGAAGTATTTACTTCTCCTTTTTTTAAATTTGACGCTTAGTAGCCGTTGGCCCCATTCAAGAATGGTGGTGCGACAGGTGTCTCGGTCCAACGCCATAATGTCGTGGGCGTTTGCATATCAAAGGTCCAGTCAATAGCGTCGCTATTGAATTTCAGGGTATTACCCCGTAGCTCAGGTGTCTCGAAATTTATTCTGCCCCCGATCATGGTGAAAATTGAAGTGAGTTTTTCCAGATCAGCGACTGGCACTCCCATATAATCTCCATTGAGAATAACGATATCCGCAAGTTTTCCTTTTTCTAAAGAGCCAATGGAGTGTTCCTTCCATAATGGATGACCACCGTATCTACTCATCATTAACAAAAGCGTTAACCTGTCTGGCACAGCCTCTTCCTTCAGACCCCAGGCCACACCTTCATCGTCTTCACGGGTTAACCAATTTACGCCATCTTCAAAAGGTGAATATCGTTCACGACCGTATGTGCCGAATGAACCCAGTACTACATTAACGCCGGCCTTATGCATGCTGCCTACGGGTGCGTTCCATGCCAGGTATTCTTCGCCATAATCCTTTTCTATAATCCGGGTATTTTCGGTATCAAAGTTACAGGCAAATGTTTGACCCAGACGGACAGCCATCTCGATCTGATCCGGTCTGATACCAAAGCAATGGTCTGCCTGTATACGCAGTTCGCTTATACGATCATCAGACATATATTTTCGATAGGTTTTAGTCAATACATCTACTGCGCCATCCCCAGCCACATGCCATCCAGGAATACCTGATAAGCGACCTTCACCTGCAAGCTGTGCCAGGGTATCCAGGTGCTCTAACCGCCTGCCACGATTTGGTACAATATTCGTATCGGTAATTTCAGGGATATCGATATCATTAATCAGAGGAGGGCATTGTTCTCGGCTCTTGATTGATTCATCCGCTGTAATAGTAGAACACCAGCCAACACCACCGGCGTCGATGCCACCGACACTGCTGCCAATGCTCCAGAGAAAATCTGATCCATAACCGGTCCAGTCTCCGATGCGGCGATATGATTCTTTAATATTGGAATTAAATGGTTGCCACCAGCGGTGTCCCCAGGCCAGTCGGATAGGCATTAGATCATTTCTATCCAGATGAGATGATGCACTGAATCCACCTTCACATTGGAGGTGTGTCTTAAAACTTGTGACGCCTATCTGCGCATTGACCTGCATGGACTGCATATAGGCATTGATGTATCGGTCAAAGCTACCAAATTGGGTATTAATAATGTCAATCTTTGCACAACGATCAAAATCATTATATTCCCCTGATGTACCCAGTTCTCGGCTAACCAACCAGTAATCCTCCGGCATCCTGGAACCATAAAAATTCTCGAACGCCTCGATTGTCTTGGTATTCACCACAGAACCACCTCGAGTGGTGATGTAGGCGGGGTGATTAGGTGTTAAGTCATCAAGTATGGCACGTGTAATCGTCGTCCCAAATGCTTTTACCGCAACATCCGGTGGGCGCGCATTAACGCGTATCCAACTGCCCTCAGGAATCGCAGCGGCTCTGGCCTTGATTGCACTTAGTACTATATTTGTGAATTGATCAATGCTTACCAGGCCTTCATCGCCCTTGGCGCCGATACGTACCTCCAGCATTTCCGGGATTTGTTTCAGAGACCATGGAAAATCCAGGGTGTGCTCATAAAGGTGATTGTGAGAATCAATCAATCCAGGTATGACGGAATTACCCTTGGCATCAATTACCTCTGTCCAGTCAGCAACCAGTCTTTGGATTTCCTCATTACTGCCCACTGCCATGATCTTGTCTTCCCGGATTGCAATGGCCTCGGCCATAGTAATCAGATCCGCTTTGTCACTGTTGGCAGTAATGACCTTGCCATTGATAATAACGCTGTCGGCATAGGGAGCGACATCAGCAGATGCTGAAATACTTAGCATGGCGCTGATAAAAAAGACCGATAAAATATTGGCACGCGATAAAACAAGACTTCTGGAGTCAAACATATAATTCCCCTTCCTTATAAAATAGATAAATACCACAAGATTTAATACACGGGTGTCCAAATAAAAACCTTATGCGTCTGACTAGTAATTGTCAACATAACGTATAAT
>Ga0302127_10001861_pt1 | contig 12674 bp, 14 predicted proteins | sample CB4_SCM_MG_FD_204452 | JGI IMG/M metagenome (GOLD analysis project Ga0302127, IMG submission 204452) | Marine microbial communities from Western Arctic Ocean, Canada - CB4_SCM | ecosystem: Environmental > Aquatic > Marine > Oceanic | place: Canada: Western Arctic Ocean | collected 2017-09-24
CAAAATTTCCTCAAGTGCTGTTCGAGTGAAGGGGTGATCCTCGCCCGTCCCCTGCACTTCAACGAACTCACCCTTGTCCGTCATCACCACATTGCAGTCGACGTCCGCTTTGAAATCTTCGTCGTAGCATAGATCCATCATCACCTGGCCACCGACCACTCCCACGCTCGTCGCGGCGACGGACGAGTTCAGGGGCACGTGATGCAAAGCACCTTTGCGCACTAGGCCCAGCAGCGCCTGATATAGAGCTACGTACGCGCCGGTAATCGCAGCGGTCCGCGTGCCACCGTCGGCCTGCAGCACATCACAGTCCAGCGTGATTGTTCGCTCGCCGACCTTGTCCAATTGAGCCACTGCGCGGAGCGAGCGGCCAATAAGCCGTTGAATTTCCATGGTTCGCCCACCCTTGGCACTTCGCTCACGATTAATGCGGGAGAGCGTAGATCGCGGAAGCATTCCGTACTCCGCCGTAATCCATCCTTTGCCCTGACCGCGCATAAAAGAAGGCACGCGCTCCTCTATGCTCGCGGCACAAATCACCCGCGTCTTGCCGACCTCTACAAGAACAGAGCCCTCAGCGAATTCCTGGTAATTCAGTGTGATCCTCGTCTGCCGGAGCTCGTCAAATGCCCTGCCATCAATGCGCGTCGTCAAATCAGTCGTCCTATGGGCCAGATGGGCCGCCAGCTAGCGAGCTAGCCGGAGAGAATAAGGTTCGGCCAGTATATCAATGGCCCATGCTCTTCTTTCATAGAGCGGCCACCGCCACTGGTCCTGATCAAATGCCGCCAGATTAGGAATGAACCAACGCATGCCCACGGTGAACCATTCCACTGCCCGAGCGTTGATATCAATCAAAGGTGCGTTGACAGTGCCCGGCGACGACTCTGATAATCTTTAGGCAGCCCAGCACAATGTGGTATTTAACGCGCTGGGCACCCATATAAAGAGGTGTGCATGATGGCTGGAGTGGCTTTCCTCAACGGGCAATACGTTCCGCTAGAGGATGCAAAGGTGGGCATCATGACGCACGCTCTCCATTATGGCACCGGCGCCTTCGAGGGCATCCGCGGCAACTGGAATGCAGACGACAGCAAGATGTATATGTTCAAACTGCGGGAGCACTACGAACGCATGCTGCGCGGATGCAAGATGCTTTGGATGGATCCTGGCTACACCATCGACGAGCTCTGCCAGATTACCATCGAAGTCGTTGAGCGCAGCGGCTTTCAACAAGACCTCTACATCCGCCCCATGGCCTTCAAGTCGGAGGAAAAAGTCGCGAACCTAAACTTGCGATCTCTTGCGGATGGCTTTATGTGCCTCGCTGTTCCATTCGGCAATTACATCGACTCTGACGGCGCCATTAGCTGCCAGGTAGCGTCCTATAGGCGTATCGACGACACCATGATTCCTCCGCGCTTCAAGTTGAGCGGCCTCTACCTCAACTCGATTCTCGCCAAGACCGACGCCATAGCCATGGGCTTCGATGAAGCCATTCTTCTCAACATGGACGGCCATGTCTGTGAGGGCACTGGTGAGAATATCTTCTTCGTCCACGGCGACACCATCGCCACCCCGTCGTTGGAGAGCAACGTGCTCCCCGGCATCACTCGGGAAACAGTCATCGCACTCGCGCGCGAAGAACTGGGCATGAAAATCGAAGAACGACCTGTGGATCGCAGCGAACTCTACACGGCCGATGAAGTATTCCTTACCGGCACGGCGGCACACATTCAGGGTGTCGGCAGCGTTGACTACCGCAACGTGGGCGATGGGGGCATCGGAGAGATTACCCGCAAGCTCCAAGATTTCTACTTCCCCATTGTTCGAGGCAAAAACCCCAAGTACATGCATCAACTTACGGTCGCATCACCAAAGGGAACGGTCGTCTGATTTCGATACAGACAGAGTTTCTCATCGATTACATTGCCTGGGTGTTCGTGAGCACTATCGGTGTGATTCAGTTTGTCGCGGCGCAAAGTGGCCTGCAGGGCATACTATTCGCTCGCAGCCAACCCAAAGCAACAAAAATTTTAAGCACTCTGCTGCTCGTCGTCGCCGTCACCGTGTACTTCGCGTCGGGAGAGCGAAATCAACCTGACACTGGCCTGGGCCTAGATGCGAATATCCAGGCATTCTGGTTCGCCATGTCGGCTGCTGCAGCGGCGGGCACCACGCTTGTTTTCACCAGCATCATTAACCATGGCTGGGGTAAAAATCACGGCTGGAGTAATGACTTAGCAGAAGCTCCTCCCCTGGGCCTAACCTGGCTTTCACAGACCACCTACTTCCACGCCATTCGTGCGCGAACGGCGTGGAAGCGACGACTACCGGTTGATGGGGCAGGGGACTAGTGGGCCAACTAGACCATTTGATAGTGATTTGGCTCAACGGGTTTGCTGGCAACTCAAGGCTAGTCGACTTCTTCATGGAGGCGCTCGTCAGCGACTACCTCTCCCCGGTGCTAAGCAGCCTCGTGCTCTTGGGCCTGTGGTTCAAGGGCTCGTCGGATGTGGAGCGCTACCAGAATCAACTCGTTACTCTCACCGGCGCCATCGCCATCGGGCTCTCTAACGCGATGGTAATGATGGTCAATGGACTGATGTTCCGGGAGCGCCCTTTCGTAAATCACGACATCAGCCTGCACTTCTACGCACCCACGGACTCCAGCTTCCCTGCCAACTCAGCCTGTGTCGGTTTCGCCATCGCAACCGCAGTTTTCCTCAGGCATCGCCGCCTGGGTAGCGCGTTGTACGTGCTGGCCGCCATTTGGGGATTGGCTCGCGTCTACGCAGGAGTCCACTACCCGAGCGACATACTTGCTGGCGCCGTCATCGGCGTCATCGGGGCCTTACTCGCAGCGGGCACGGTCCGGGTACTCGCGTTCATTCCCCGTTACGTATTCAATGCGTTCCGAACCATCTACATTGCATAGGCTGCTGGTCCTAACCCTGGGGTAACAGCCTCCCTCTCTAGACCCCTTTGAAGCAACGAATCTTCCCGGTGTGAGAATTTAACTCACAGCATGGTATGATTCGGTTGTAAATCTTTTAGTGGAGCACGAGGAAATGGCAACAGCCGCGGAACCTCTTACGATTACCATCAGCGAAAACGCCGCAAATCATGTCGGCGCATTCATGTCTAGCGAAGGCAAGGCCAACGGGGTCTTGCGTGTCGGCGTGAAGGGTGGCGGGTGCTCCGGCCTCACCTACGTCCTCGATTTCGTTGACGACGCCCGTGAGACCGACAAAATCATCATCCAGAACGGCGTCACGCTAGCCATCGATAAGAAGAGCTATATCTTCCTGGCAGGCACGGAGCTTGATTACTCTGGTGGGCTCAATGGCAAGGGATTCATTTTTAACAATCCCAACGCCAAGAAAGCTTGCGGCTGCGGCACCTCGTTCTCCGTCTAGCGTCCCGACTGTGAGCGCAACTAACGCTAATCAAAGGAACTTCGCTGCGTTGCGTGACGCATGCGGTGTTGTTGTGCGCGACGAAGCTCCGGCCACCGGTCGGCTATTCATCACCGGGGAAGACGCCCTCGACCTCCTCAACCGACTCACCACTAACAAGCTTGAAGTGCTGCCCGAAGGGCAGGGCATAACCACCGTCATTACCAATCCCAGCGGCCGGGTCGTTGACCTCCTTGCCCTCGCTGCCCTAGATAACGGCATGTGGTCTCTCACCAGTCCTGGCTATGCCCAGACCGTAATTGATTGGCTAGACATGTACACATTCGCCGAAGATATTACCGTAGTAGACCGTACCGATGACACCTTTCACCTCACCGTCGCAGGCCCCTCAGCGCTATCGACCATTGTCGCCTGCACTCCGAACCTTAGGAAACTTCCCCTCGACACCGCAACGCGCTTGGAAATCGCGAACACCCCCGTTGTCCTCTGGCGACGACTCTCCGGTGGCTCTGATGCTTACGAAATCATCGGTGACGTCGACCAGCGTGAAACCGTGCTAGCAACGCTCATTGGCGCAGGCGCTGACCTTACGTCCGCCACGGCGTGGGAAGCCTACCGCATCGTCAACGGCATGCCCGCCGTAGACGCCGAATTTGGACTCTTCAATAACCCCTTGGAAGCCCGCTTGCTGGGTTCCATTAGCGAAACAAAAGGCTGCTACACCGGCCAGGAAATCCTGGCTCGTCTCCAAACATACAATAAAGTACAACGACGCCTCATGGCTGTTGACCTTGACACTCTGGTCGCCGTTGGCACCAAGCTAATGAGCCACGAGGGCAGGAACGCCGGCCAGATCACTTCTATCACTCAAACCCCAGATGGTGTCAAAGGCCTTGCCCTGGTGACCAGCAAACTCGCGATTGTCGGTGTAACCCTCGCCGTGGACCCTGCCGGTACCGCCACTCTCCTGGAGCCTGCATATGCTCTCGCCACAGAGGTAATGGACGGCTAGCGCTCCGCGCGGAAAGCCACCATTCGCTTGTAGCGCGCTCGCTTATACCCCAATTGCAGAGCATGGTGACGTACACATCGGCTTGCTCTGTACACAGGAAGAGGGCATAACACACAGGCCAAGCTCACGACGCCGCTGTTGATAAAGCACTTGCCTAATGCTCATAGTGTCGCTTCTTCATATTCCCGCGGGATAATTGATTGCATAGCCCTTGGACTATCAGCGTCTGCCCCGAATAAAGCGCCTGGAATATTTGGGCATACAGTGTTGTTCAGCATGCTAAACAACAGCCCGCATTGGCGATTTAATCTCCGCAGCGGCATTTCACGCATCATAACCCGCCTACGATGCGTGTGGGGGCGAAGGCGGATAACTGCCTGGTCCTCAATGGCCTACATGCTAAGTAAACAGATCCGCTCAGCGTACGGCACTGCTCAAATGCGGGGACCTTGCCCCCTCCCTCGACCGTTACCTCTCAGCCGCTGACCTTACTTACCCAAATAAAAGTACTTGAAAGACTCAGCGTGGTCGAACCCAACTCGTGCCCCGGTCAACGCCGCGCCCTCGCGCACCCTCCTGCCCGTTTCCGCCGGGTTTGGTACTTGAGTTACGTGTGCCGCCAGCGCCTTGATCTTGGTCTCGACCGTACCGCTGATATCGAAAGCCACGTTAGCCGTGTCGGAGCGGTCACCCAGGTAAAGATGCGGCACAATGTGCGGCTCCAAACCTTCGTTCAGCTTTAAGTCAGGGAACATATGCACATCGCGCGCCGACGGGAATACCGCATCCATCGTCGCATCTCCTGTAGCTCGATGATCAGGGTGATTCACGTAATTTCCCGACCAGCGAACAGTTGGGTTCTGCGTAATAACCGCTGACGGCTTGTGCTTACGGATTGCCCGCACTATGTCCTTACGCAAGGTAAGGTCGCTCGTCACCGTCCCATCTTCATGGCGCAGAAACTCGATTGACCCCACTCCCAAGATGTCGCATACGTTGCGTTGTTCAATCTCTCGGCGAGCCGCCAATTCGGAAGGCACGATGTTGGGGTCCTCTGACCCTTTATCGCCGCTGGTCACCAGCACGTAAACGACCTCCTTACCTTCCTTTGCCCATGCCGCAACGCTGCCCGCCGACATGAACTCCGCATCATCTGGATGGGCCACTATCACCATAATTTTGTCGCCTGGGCCTTGATGGTCTGTTGGAACAACGTTCATCGTTGGATCTCTCCCGTGTTTCGTCATTTGGGACTAGGGTACGTACTAAGGTCGATGATTAGAGCCCGAGCCCGCCGTCCACGCTCAGCACTTGCCCGGTGATGTATGCAGCGTCATTGCTTGCCAGGAACGCCACGGATGCAGCGACGTCTTCCGGGGACCCGAACCGGGCCAACGGGATGTGCTTGCGAATCTTCTCTTGAATCTCCTCCGGAAGCTTCTCTACCATACGAGTCTCGACGAACCCTGGAGCGATTGCATTCACCGTGATTCCTCGCGAAGCCACTTCGAGCGCTACCGTCTTGGTGAAACCGATTAACCCTGCCTTCGCCGCGGTGTAGTTCGCCTGTCCAGCGTTACCAGTCAGTGCCACCACGGATGACATGTTAATTATCCTGCCGGAACGCTGGCGCAGCATGGGACGGACCGCCGCCTTCGTGCAAAGAAACGCACCCTTCAGGTTCGTATCTAGTACTGCGTCCCAATCCTCTTCGGACATCCGCATCAGCAGGTTGTCGCGTGTGATACCCGCGTTGTTTACCAGAATATCCAACCCGCCTAACTTCGCCACCGTCTCCTCGACCAGCCAATCGGCGTCTGCGGCGCTTGCGACACTGCCTTTCAGGGCTATCGCGTTGGAACCCTGCGCCTCAATCTCCTTCACCACCGCGGCAGCCTCAGCTTCGCCTGTGTTGAAGTTCACCGCCACTGATACGCCCTCGGCTGCCAATCGAAGCGCGACCTCGCGCCCTATCCCTCGGCTGCCTCCGGTGACTAACGCCCTCTTGCCTGTAAGCCCTTTCATGCCTGCACCTCACCAGCGTCATTTAGGGATACTCCCGCGCGCTCCTGCGCAGCAGCTAAATCTTCCCGCATATGTCCGACGAGATTCACCTCGAATGCATGCTTCGCTAGCAATACGGATGCCGCTATTCCCTCACCCTTCGCGCGTCCGTGCCCCGCGAGAGCAAGGCCATTGACCCCGAACAAGGGGGCTGCACCATGCTCCTCTGCTAAAGCCAAGCCGCTGATCGCCTTCACGGCAGGAGAATCGACGCCGAGCACTTTAGCGAGGTAACGAGCCGCCGCTTCGGCCATGCCTTCCGTGTACTTAAGCAACACGTTGCCCACGAAACCATCGCAGACGATTACGTCAGCCTTGTCCGTGAATACCTCGTTGCCCTCGACATTCCCTACAAAGTTCAGCCCGCTGGACTTGAATAGCTCGAACGCCTCCTGCACCAGCTTGTTGCCTTTGCCTTCTTCAGAGCCGACACTTAGCAACCCTACTCTGGGGTTGTTGAATCCCATGTAGGAACGTTGGAAGCTGGCCCCGAGTGCCCCGAAGTTCAGGAGCTGCACCGGCTTACAGTCGACATTAGCCCCGATATCAATGATGGTCGTTTGGGGGGCAAGCCCGTTGAATGGCCCTCCCAAGGTAGGACGTTCGAGTCCAGGGAACTTGCCCAGTAAGAACACGGACGCTGCCATGCTCGCGCCCGTCGATCCCATGCTGATGAACCCATTGGCCATGCCCTGCTTCACTAGACCCACGGTTACCGCAATCGACGAATTCGGCTTCGAGCGCAGCGCCCTCGCTGGGTGCTCGCCCTCAATCACCACTCCTTCTGAAGGAATGACCTTAATTGGCAGACTCTCCGGATGCTCGGCTTCTAGCGCACGCTGCACCTCGGATTCGTCGCCAACCAGCAGGATACTCACTCCACCAGCACGAGCAGCCAGCACTGCGCCACGCACCGTCTCAGAGGGACCGTAGTCGCCTCCCATGGCGTCGATGGCGATAATGGGGTTATCGCTCATTCAATCATCCTCCATTCAGGGACCTGATACAGGGGGTTAAATAAAAAACAGTGCGAGCGCCAGATCAAGCCGGAACCGGAACCGCAGCATCTACCGTAACGGCATCAATGCCGTCCTGCTTCCGCACAATAATCTCGTACGTGGCCATCGCGTCTGAAATTGATTTTAGCGTGCCTGTCGTAGTCACGGTATCTCCTGGGTACACCGGAGCCCGGAATTTCGCTTTCATCTTGCCCTCGCACATCCACGTGCGACCGAAATTCTTCGCCATCGTCTCCGACACGAACGCCAGCACCAACATCCCGTGGGCTATCGTCCGCCCGTATGGCGTCGCCGCTGCGAAGGCCTCGTCCAAATGCAACGGATTGTGGTCGCCGCTCGCATCAGCGTATTTCGCCAACTGCGCCTGCGTCACCGTATGGGATATCGCCGGAAGCACCTCAGGAATCGTCATCACTCCTCACCTTCGATGCCTTCCGGAATCGCCAACGACACTCGACCTGTCAGCGCCCTCGTCTCCCCGACGTCGGCGGTGATTTCCAGCGCCATAAACCTTGTTCCGCGCCGCACGCTGTTCTGCACCACCATGGCTGAGTAATCTACTCCTGCCCCCACATCCACGGCAGCCTGGAACCTTAGCTCCTGGCCGGTATGTACCGCACCCGCTGGCAGCTCAATCGCCTTCATCGCCTGGCTCATACCCAGCGCAGCCACCACCATCGGAGGCACGATTCCCTCCTGTGCGTACGGACCTGAGCGGTCATCAACCGCTGCCAAATAAGCAACCACTGAATCGCTGGCTATCGTAATTCGCTGGGAGAACAACTGGTGTCCGGGCTCTAACGTAGCAAAATCCATCCAGGTACCTCACCGTGGCTTTTGGGCGCGTCTCGATTATACCTACTGGATACCGCTGAACGGTTTTTCATAAGGAACTGATTGACTCGTAACCTGGTCGAGCTAGGCTACGGACAATGCACCAACGTCGTCTGAGTCGAAAGCAAGGGAAAGGATTTGGATTCTGAGATTAACAAGGCTGTAAAGATAACCATCATAGGGCCCTGTACCACAGGAACCTGCCTGGTGCATCGCTCTGGTATTTGGCCGCTAACTTTGCCAAGACGGCTTTGCGGGGTGCCTCCTGGGTGAAGATTTACCCCTCCTACCACCATCGATGAATGTTCGAGAGCAAGGCACTCGCTTTGGTCTCGAACATTCATCGAAACGTACATTTGCCTCACGTGTACAAGTGGGCTCGCACTGGCCCTGTCGCGCATCCATGGCGCTAGAGGCCTAGAATGCCTCTAGCATAAGCGCAACATGCACTAGCAATCGCCCCCTAGGCGACCGTGCATCCAGGAGGCCATCATCGGATACTCATCGATCGTTTCAATCAAGTGCGACTACCCCGAATGCGACACCTCCGACGAGTACCTTGACTCTGACCGAGTGGAGCATCAATTCCTTCCCGATAACTGGGCGCGCGTTGAGTTCCAGACCGACATCGAGCATGAGGATCACCACGACGCCGTTGGCTTGTCCGCGCTCCTATGCCCTGACCATGCAATCGAGGTCAGAGAACGTATGTGGCCCGGCAAGGAGCCGGAGATGAATCATCATAGGTAAAAGGCTCCTGGCCCCTATGCCATCGATAGCTAGAAAGCGGCGCATCACTACACCAGCCTGCTAATTCATCGGAGGTATAAACTCCAAAGCATTCAGAAGCACAAAGCCACGCCAGCATCCACTCTGCCATTGGTCAACGTGGCTTCCGGGATATCGTTCGGAGTATCTGCGTGCGACGTACCCCGCGAGTGCTTTCGCTTTCGTTCGCTCAGGTGAAATCGTCTCCTCGATGTAATCACCGGAATGAGCGGTGAGAATCTCAATCAACGAATGGCCCAAAGCGCGTGACTGACCCTGGCTAGCGGCGCCCGCCAATGACGAACTCGCGCCTGACTCGGTGGATACTAAAACGATATGGAAAGGGCTCAAAGCAAGTCCTCCGAACCCGTCCAAGACCCTCCGCGACTCCTACCTCTCTGTATCCCAGTACTGCGCCTTCAATCGGCGTAAATACACCCTATCGCGCTCCTCTACCTCAGCGGGCGTACCTCCCGCCCCTCCGAACCAGGGAGTTCCCTCCTCGTAGCGCTCGATGATTTTCGCCTGCGCTTCCTCGCCCATCCCCGGCAAGTGGCGCGAGAGCATCCTCATGCGCACGTCCCGTGGCCAACGCCACACGCCCGCTAGGTCGTAATGCAGCATTGGCCCTTCCTGCGGCATGCGGAACCCGAACGTAGCCCGGACCCCCTGATCGATATCCTCAGCCGATGCCACCCCTTCGGCCCACATCTTGTACGCCTCTGTCGACAGCGCCGCCTGGAGGCGATTCAGCAAGTACCCTGGACGCTCCTTCTGCACCCGAATCGGTACATGCCGTATCCGTTTCATCAATTCGCATGCCGCCTCGTAGGTCTCCTCTGATGTCCCTGGCCCCCTCGCCACCTCCACCCCGGGAATAATCGCCGGCGGCGCGAAATAATGCGTGACCGCAATCCTGTCCTGCCGCTTCACGTCCGAACCGAAGTCGCTGAGCACCAACGAAGACGTATTACTCACGATGATTGTCTGGGGAGAGCACAATGAATCCAGTTTGTTGAACAGCGCCCGCTTATCCTCAGACCGCTCCACGATCGCCTCAGTTATAAAATCACTTCTCGCCGCTAGCTCTGCTAAATTGGTCGTCGTCGACAGGCGGCTCATCGCCGCTTGCGCCTGCTCTTCAGAGATCAACCCCTCCTCCACGAATAGCGCTGCCGTCGCCGCCGCCGCCTGCAGCGCCTTTAGCAAGAGTTCATCATCCAGGTCGCACATGACTACGGGATACCCGCCCAGCGCGAAGGCCAACGAGATTCCATGGCCCATTAACCCCGATCCAACCACCCCGACCCTTTGTATATCGTCCACAGCCATATCACCCTCCTTCGCCGACCTGGCTGCCATGCAGCCGTACCTGCTACTACCACGTGAGAGGTAACCTCTCAGATCATGAAAAAACCCTTGCTCAATCGCAGGTCCTCAAGCGCTCGAATGCCTCTTGCCTTTGCCGTGAATTTAGCGAGGCCCACATCTTCGATAAGCCCTTGGTCACAGAGAACGGAGTAGATCGCAGGGAAAATATCCTCCGCTGTCGGACTAACATTGAGGAAGTCACCGGCGAAATGATAAGGAATGTACTCTGGCTGGAAGTACGCGAAATTATCCTTCAGTATCTGGAGTTCCCTGTCTCCCATAGCCAATGACAACCTTCCCGCTATATAGATTTCCGTCAACGGCGGAGACATGTCCACGTACAGGAATTTCCCGGGCTCACCCACGAAGTTCTTCACATGTGGGTCGATAGAAACGCCTGCGTCAATCACTACTTTTAGGATTGCGACAATTTCTGCCACGGGTTTTTCAGGCGCCGTTATGAACCGCTCCGGAGTCACGTACCGATCAACAAGATTCGGCCCACCATCCTCACTAAGGACAACTACACAGCCGTTGTCGACACGTATATCGACAATCTCCGGCATCGTAACCCCCGCCGTGATTAGCGAGTCTTGGTACCCCAACATAAGCTGGATTAACTCCTCAAGTGGGAATGGCAAGGACACGTTGCTGCATATGGTTTTCTCAAGAAGGGAGCGCCCACCAATCAATTCTCTCCGGACGCTGGTCTTATTCACCGAATAATAATTGGGGTTCTCCACGTAATTGCTCACACCGTCGACTCGCTACACGCAGCGAGACCGGCGTTTGATGACTACCACTGTCGTGTACGCGTGGCATAGTACCCACCCATCTACCGCGAATGCCAGCGCTATCCCGCAAGATTAAAGCGAGCACTGACCCTCTGACTCAGCCGCCCCGTGCAGCGCCTTTGAATAACTCAGTTTGAATTTCACTCCCGCATTACATCTATTGACTATTTCATATGGATGGCCATTGCGCGACTGGTTTGGGTAAAATGCAACGGAAATCAAGCCGTGGAGTGGACGATGGAGCTTGAAGAGTACTTGGCTGTGCCGTACAAATTGATCATGGAATCCTTCGAAGGGCTCGACGGCGACTGGCTCCGGCGGGCCTCGTACCCCGAGCTTCCTGGATGTCATGTCGAAGGCCTCTGGGCTGTGGACGTGGTGGAAGCGCTTGAGCAACTTCGCGTCCAGCTCATCACGGAACGCTTCCAGCATCGCGAGTACATCCCCGTGCCGCGCCCGCCTCTGAAATCGCATGGCCAGGTTCTCGACCACAACAGGTTGGGCTTTGCGAAGTACCTGCTAGAGCACGGCAAAATAAGCGAGGCCTAGAGACCAGCGCTCAAACACGCAGGGACATCGCTAACCAGGGCTTAGGTAGCGTTGAGCACGAGTTCCACTCGCACCAAGCGGACCGCGACTTCCAGAACTGCAGCGCTGTTCGCTACAACGGAGCCGCCGGTACCGACTCATCGGGCTGATGGCCGTGGACGTCCTTCACCTGCGCCTCGATTAGACGCGGTACGCTGATTAGCCGGTCGAGCCTTCGGCCTATCGGGCGAGAAAGGAATTCCGGCCTAGAGGACCCGCTTAATCCCCTCGAATGCCTTGGGGTCTTTCTCAAGAAGGGAAACTGCACGGTCGGCCACCTGCCGGAACACTTTCATAGGCTGAGCGCCAGTGAACTTCACATCGCCGATGATGAACGCCGGTATTCCCTGGAATCCGTTGTCCATTCCATCTTGGAAGTCCTCCATCACCGTGTCCAAATAGAGATTCGTTTCCAACGCCAACTTTAGCCCAGGCCAGTCGACCCCAATCGCCTCCGCGATTTCTTGAAGGACTGACATCTCTCCAACGTCCCGCTTCTGTTCCCAATACGCGGTGTACAAGGCGCCCCGTATTTCCTCTCCCCTGTTGAAACCCTTCGCATGCTCGATAGCCTGCAAAGCCTTCAACGAGTTGGGGCGACGATCTGGTCGCCGCATCTGCGTCAGACCCGCATCCTGAGCTATGGCTTGGAGGTGAGGAGACAACTCCCCCGGGGCTTCGCCCGCTCGCTGCTTGCGCTCCTCCCCCTCAGGCGGTGTGTCTGGACGGAGAAGGTACGCTTTCTCCGTAACTACGATGTTGTATTCCGTTGCGAGCTCTCTCAGCCTGGCCAGGCCGACATAGC
>Ga0302127_10001862_pt1 | contig 12672 bp, 12 predicted proteins | sample CB4_SCM_MG_FD_204452 | JGI IMG/M metagenome (GOLD analysis project Ga0302127, IMG submission 204452) | Marine microbial communities from Western Arctic Ocean, Canada - CB4_SCM | ecosystem: Environmental > Aquatic > Marine > Oceanic | place: Canada: Western Arctic Ocean | collected 2017-09-24
CCGCGGCAATAATAAATGGCTCGCCAATATTAACGCTGCCGATCGGCGCCAGTCGCTCTGCGATGACGACATCATCATCGACCTGCATATCCTCGTAACCCTGGTTGACGAGTTTCGCGAGGACGAACGCTGCAAGTCCAACAGCAACCACGAATACCAGGATCACCGAAAAATTGCGAACAAATAGGGCGTCTTCTTCAGTGTTCATGTTCAATTCCTAACTAGAACGAGTGCCGAAAGCCTCAGCATTGTTGTATTGCACCGGTTTAGGTGCCAGCCGCCGCACATTATAGCGAAAATGCCGTGCTGCACTAGCGTGCGGGCCAATAAGTCGTAATGTAAGCAAGGCCGGTTAACAACCGAGATGCGCCGAATTCGCCACAGCCTTAGTACGGTATGTCGAGTCGGCTTTACGCGATTCTCGTCAGCTGCGGAAAGTTTCCCCGTCAACGAATACCGAGTATCTTTAGATTTCAGATGCGCCCGTAGCTCAGCTGGATAGAGTGCTGCCCTCCGAAGGCAGAGGTCACAGGTTCGACTCCTGTCGGGCGCGCCAATCCTCCAATGCTTATCAACGCGCAGGCACACGCACCTGCGTTCATTTTAGAGAATGTATCTGTTAGGTGGCGCTGGTCAGCGGTGACTGCGCAAAGTTCATAGCTGCCCACCTACAAGACTCTTTTCCGGCGCGGGGAGTCCGTCATGAAGTGGGCACAGAGATGAGTTTGACGGTGCTCGCTTACAACCTGAAGCGCGTCATGAACATCCTTTGGGTGTCGAGGGGCTACTGCAAGCGCTCAACGCGCTTTTTATCGCGTTGTGGAGCTGTATCCCGGGCACTGATATATACGTCGTAGCCACGGAATATACACATCTAGTTATCTCCCCAAGATTAGTTAACTACTTGATCCGATGAGACTGACACCGTAGTGTTCGAGGGCTCGAAATAAAATCAACCGTCGCGGACATTGCGTCGCAGTAACGTTGAACCAAGTGTTAGATCGTATAAAATGAAGGAATCGCGCATTGACCGGATCGATCTAGGCGTCATTGTCGTGGCGGTTCTAGTGACCGCGGCCGAAAGAATGCTTCCGCGACCGGTGCCCGACCTGATACAGGGTTTTTTCGCCTTGTTGGTACTCGGTGGGTCTGTTTCCATAGGGCGCTTAATGTTGCTCATACCAGTAGCAAAAGGAATCGGGGCAGCGATTGGAATCGGATTGTTTTTACTGGTGTATTTTGGAGCGCCCAAATTTAACCTTGTCACATCACTCACAGTAATGATCGGTTGGGGCGCTATGTGGTATGTGGCTGCACTGAGTTTTGGCGTAAAGAGAAATGCAAGCTAATGTCGCGATGAGGGAATTAATACGATTTGTCGGAAAAATTACTGGCGTAGTATCCGGAGTCGGAGCATGTGCGTGCTGGACTGTCGCAATGTGGACACCCAGTCCACCGGTTCCATTGTCTGGTGTGGCCTTTGTAGTAGCGATGCTAATGATGCTGCTTGCGATCATAGCCATAATCGCCTCGCTCAAAGGGCACGGCGTGACGCTAGTCGTGTTGTTTTTTGCTTCCTTCTTCCCGATCGGTTTGTTTCTGTTGGGTGCGCCCAGTTGGATGCGGGCGATTGGCGTCCTAAACCTGGGTTACCTGATCGCCGGCCTGGTGGCATGGCGAATCCCGCGCACGAATGAAAGATCTGAAACCTCGGGCACCTAACAAGCGACCGTGATGACGCGGCCTCGTTACAGTCCGGCCGCAATTATTTCGATGCGGAACTTTTGCAGACCGTAGACGAGGGGCTTGCGACGCCTGAGGTCAATATAAATCAAGTGTGGCGTAAAATTGCCTCGGCATCGCCCAGCAAAAAAGGCAATGCCTCCAACTACAAGCTCCCTAAGTCGATGATCATCAACGATGCCGTGCCAAGTGCTGGCCGGACAGTCCGGTGTTTGTTTACGCGGATGTCGCGGCGCCGGCCCCGTGATCCTGAGCGCTCGGGAAGCGTTCCTTAATTAGCGACTGGATCTCGCCGACCCGTTCGTGTTGGACGTCGAGTATCGCCAGGATCCGACCTAGCTCGAAGTCGCGGTCGAATTCTTTGAGGTAGACGTTCGGGGCGCTGGAGCCAATTAGAAACCCCGATGTTAGGCAACCAAACGCGGCGCCGAGCGCCATGAATAGCGGCATCACGCCGAACCCGATGGGTATCCCGATGAAGTCGGGATTCAGATATAGAATAAGTCCGCATAATCCGCCCCCGGAGCCACCTGTGATCGCCCCGACCAACATCCCATGTTTGACGTCGGATTTCTCAAAATTTGTGGCCTCGGTCAAATTGCCGAGGTCTGTACCCGGCTTGGCGAGGAAATGCATGTGATGATCGTCGACGTGCGCGAGCAGCAGATCGTGCTCGAGCTTGTTCGCCGTCTCAGTGTCCGGTAGGACGAAATAGAGTCGTCGGTGCATAAGCATTCCCTTCACAGGTTGTTGCATTATCTTTTAGTTTAGTTCGTTAACGCCATTTCGCTGGCTCAATCGAACTGCGCTTGTCTTCACTAAATACTGTCTACTTCCTGCAAATACCAATCAGCGCGAATTCCGCTGAATCGGCATTCGGTGTCTAGGTTGTTTTTCCGAACAAAATTTAATCGCTTCTTCGTTTCTATGCGCGGCATATGCCGCCATCGGGCTTCGTCACGGTGGCGGTTCTAGATTTATGCGGCTAGCACGCGGTTACATAGTCACGGCTCCCGCGGATCCGAGCATTGACGATTGTGCTCACGCACCTAACCGCCCGCGGTTAAAAACGTCAGACGCGAGAAGAATGTGTAATTCGATTCCAATGCCATCAATGTGACGAAAACAAGTAACGCGATCGGCGGCAGTAGGATCGCGCAGGACAGTGCCAGACGCTCCCAAGTCATATGCATGAAGATTGCGATGATGGCCCCGGCTTTTAGAAACATAAAAAGAAGTATCAATGTCCATCGAAGTCCGCCTTGGAATTGAAAATAGTCAACCGCGTAGGAGCAGGCGCTAAAGACGAACAATAGCAGCCAGACCCATAAGTAGATCGCAATCGGATGCTCTTGATGTTCTTCTTCAATCGTTTCAATCGTTTCAGTGTGATCCATAGCAAAACCTACCAGAGGTAAAAGAACGCGAATATAAAGACCCAAACGAGATCAACGAAATGCCAGTAGAGGCCCATAATCTCGACGACTTCGTAACCACCCCGCCGACCCGTAAACAAGCCAGGTCTACGCTCGTCCAATGTGCCGCGAAAAACCTTCGCGGCCGTGATGAACAGAAACAGCACGCCGATTGATACATGCAGTCCATGAAATCCTGTGATCATGAAAAAAGCCGCGCCGAACTGCGGTGCTCCCATCGGATTACCCCAGGGTCGTACACCCTCTTCGACGATCAGTTTGGTCCATTCAAAGGCTTGCATGCCGACGAACGACGCACCGAGCAGTGCCGTTGCGAGAAGCAAGACACCCGTCGCAATGCGTTTCTTGCGATAACCAAACATGACCGCCATCGCCATTGTTCCGCTGCTACTGATCAGAATGAAGGTCATGATGGCGATCAGGATCAAGGGGATGTGGTGGCCTGCGATAGTCAGCGCGAAGACTTCGCTCGAGTTCGGCCATGGCACGGTGGTCGACATCCGTACGGTCATGTAGCTGATCAGGAAACAACTGAAGATGAACGTATCGCTGAGTAGAAATATCCACATCATCGACTTACCCCAGGGTACCTTCTTGAACGCCCGTTGATCGGACGACCAGTCGGCGACTAGCCCTTTTACGCCGGGTTCCAGTGAGTCACCGGCGACGGTAGCTGCTTCGTTTGTCATTGCGCTTGTACTCTTCTTATGTGGCCAACATCAGACCGAATAAAATCAACCAGATCAGCAATAGGAAATGCCAGTATGTCGTGCACAGCTCCACACTCGTGCGCACGTCGCTGATATCCATCCCTTTTTTTGATACGACCCGCGCGACGGCCCTGCGCCACGCTACTAGACCCCCGAGCATGTGCAATCCGTGGAGCCCGGTGATCATGTAGAAAAATGCATTGGCCGGATTCGCCGACGCGAAATAACCCATCTCGCCGAGTTGATACCAGGCCGCAAGCTGACCGACGATGAAGGCGATGGCAAGTGCGCCACCGATCAGCAGCGGGCTGGCCAAACGGTCGAGCTCATTACGAGACGCAGCGCGGTGCGCTCGTTGCATGAATACGCTACTGAGTACCAGTAAGCCAGTGTTCAGCCAGAGTAACGGCGGCTCCGGCAGTGGACGCCAATCGCCGAGGCCCGCCATTCGAATTGAGTAGGCGCTGATAATGAGACAAAACAACGAGGAGACGACGCCGAGAAACACCCATAGGCCGACCTTGTGAGCCGGGTAGGAAAAGCTTTCTTCGGACGTGCCCTCGCCGTGCGGTTCCGAAACCCACGGTTGGGTATTGAGGCTTTGTTTCACAAGCCACCAAGCCACCACGGCCATTATGCTACCGAGAAAGATCAGCGATATAAGCATCGACCGAGTCTCCGATTATTCGCCTTGGGTGGCAGGTTCGTCACGAGGCGGGACGTTCTGAGGTATGAAGTCTTCTTTCGCCCCTGGCACGCTGTAATCGTAGGCCCATCGATACACGAGTGGTAGCTCAGGACCGAAGTTGCCGTGTCCCGCCGGAGTGGTCGGCGTTTGCCATTCGAGCGTCGTTGCTTTCCACGGATTGCCGCCGGACTCTTTGCCCTTGTAATAGCTCCAGACGATGTTGACCAATATTAAAAGTTGTGCAGCGCCGACGATGAACGCGGCGATGGAGATCTGTGTATTGAGAGCATGTGCCGAGTCGGGAATAAAATCTGTGCCGCCGCTGGTGTAATACCGACGCGGCATACCGAGAAAGCCTAGGTAATGCATCGGGAAATAAATTGCATAGGTGCCGAGGAACGTAAACCAGAAGTGCAGCTTTCCTAACGGTTCGTTTAGCATCCGACCGGTCACTTTGGGATACCAATGATAGATCGCGCCGAATACCACAAGAATCGGCGAGACACCCATCACCATATGGAAATGAGCGATCACGAAGTAAGTGTCTGATAGCGGCACGTCGACCGCCGCGTTACCGAGAAACAACCCAGTCAAACCGCCGTTTATAAACGTGAATACGAAACCGATGGCGAACAGCATGGGTACCGTCAGATGGATGTTCCCGCGCCACAAGGTCAGTACCCAGTTGTAAACTTTGAGCGCCGTCGGCACCGCAATGATGAGCGTCGTGGTCGCAAAAAAGAACCCAAAATAGGGGTTCATACCACTAACGTACATGTGGTGTGCCCAGACGACGAAGCTGAGCGCACCGATGACGACGATAGCCCATACCATCATGCGATAACCGAAGATGTTCTTCCGCGCATGCACACTGATTAGATCGGAGACGATGCCAAATGCAGGCAGGGCAACGATGTAAACTTCAGGGTGTCCGAAGAACCAGAACAGGTGCTGGAATAAGATCGGGCTGCCGCCGTCGTAATCGTGCTCCGCGCCCATTGCGGCGATCGCTGGCATGAAAAAGCTCGTGCCAATCGTTTGGTCGAGTAGCATCATGATCACGCTCACAAGCAGCGCCGGGAAAGCGAGCAGCGCGAGCACGGTCGCCATAAAGATCCCCCAAATAGTCAACGGCATGCGCATGAGTGTCATTCCTCGGGCGCGCGCCTGGAGCACCGTCACAACGTAGTTCAATCCACCCATCGTGAAGCCCACGATAAACAAGGCGAGAGACACAAGCATCAGGATAATGCCCCACTCGGAGCCGGGTGTACCTGGAAGAATCGATTGTGGTGGGTACAGCGTCCAGCCCGAGCCGGTCGGGCCGCCGGGTACAAAGAAGCTGGCGACGAGGATCAGTACCGCAACGAAGTAGATCCAAAAGCTCAACATGTTGGCCCACGGGAACACCATGTCTCGAGCGCCCACCATAAGCGGAATGAGAAAGTTGCCAAACCCCCCGAGGAACAACGCGGTGAGCAGATAAATCACCATGATCATGCCGTGCATGGTCACCATTTGCATGTAGACCTCTGGGGTGATGAACGCTAACGCACCAGGAAACCCGAGTTGTAAACGCATCATCATCGACAGCACGAGTGCCACGAGTCCGATCCCGATAGCGGTGGCGGCGTACTGAACGGCGATAACCTTCGCGTCCTGGCAGAATACATACTTACCGAGCCAGGTCTTCGCGTGGTAGAGCTCCATTTCTCCGGTCTCTGCCGCAGGCACGAAGGTCGTTTCATCATGTGTAACGCTGGACATCGAAATCGTCTCCTTATCGTCGAATCAACGTGGATTCTTCTTCTGTATTGCTCGGTACTAGTTGAACGTTATAGATCTTGGTTCATTCCAGCTCATTGATGTAAGCCACGAGATCGGTGATTGTCTGATCACGTAGATTTGCCGACATCATGCCCATTTGCGCGCCAAAGATGTCATCCCGATGCGCGCCGCGTATTCCAGAGCGGAAGTTCTGCAACTGCCGGGCGAGATACCAATCATTCATGCCGGTTTGGCGCGGCGCATTGGTCAAGTGGGAGCCTCGGCCGTCCGCACCGTGACAGGCCGCGCACGTTCGATAGAGCTTCTCACCGCGTGCAACGTCACCGGACAAGGTCTTCGGTGCGGGGTGGTCTGGTAGCGTCTCGATATGCGCGACAACATTACGGATTGCCACGTCATCCACCAAGGTCGCCATCATTGGCACCATTTGCTGGCCAAATACGTCGTCCGCATCGGCGCCGCGTTTACCGTGTTTGAATGCCTGGAGTTGACGTTCCATATACCAGCCTTGTTGCCCGGCTAATTTCGGTGCGTTAAGGGCTAGATTGCCTTCGCCTTCAGTCCCATGGCAGGCCGCGCAAACCGCATATAGCGGCTTGCCAGCAACGGCGTCACCAGCCGGGCGCGCGGCGAGTTCTGCGAAGGTTGGTTGCTTAGCTAACCATTTCTCAAAGTCAGGTACTTCATCGAAGACAATTCGGCCGCGCATCGCGAAATGGGCCAGCCCGCAGTACTCCTCACACATGACGTCGAACTCGCCGGTTTTCGTCGGCGTAAACCAGATATAGCTGACAATGCCGGGTACGAGATCCATCTTGACGCGTATCTGCGTGACGGTGAAATTGTGCAAAACATCCATTGAGCGGAGCAGCATCTTGACGGGTTTACCGACCGGTATGTGCAGCTCGGGGTTGTCGACGATCACGTCGTCCTGTCCATCCGGATCCTCTGGGACTAAGCCAAGCGGGTTCGCCACGCTGACATGCCGGGCTTCAACGGCGCCTAGCTTGCCGTCTTCTCCGGGGAATCGGTAGGTCCAATGCCACTGTTGACCGACCGCCTCGACCTGCGCCGCCTCTTCCGGAACGTTGACGAAATCGGCCCACACAAAAAGGCCAGGCCCCAACATCGCCGCGACCCCTAAGGTGGTCAAGCCCGTTAACCAGATTTCGAGCTTCTTATTCTCCGGTTCGTAATCGGCTTTTTGCCCCGGACGATTGCGAAAGCGAAACACGCAATACGCCATGAATACATTGATGGCGACGAACACCGCGCCGGTGACCCAAAATGTGAGGTCAATTGTGTCATCCATCGTGCCCCAGTTCGATGCGAGGGGGGTCAGGTACCACGGACTGTACAAGTGGAATAGCACAGAACCTACGACGAGTAGAAACAACATTATGGCAAAAATCATAGTAAGGAGCCTTCTGGAAACCTAGCGAATATTCGTGTTTAGACGCCGCCGCTGCGAGAATTTAACGAAGCACAGGACATTTGTCAGTGCTTTGCTGCGTGCCATGAAGTGCCGGGTTAAGCACCTGCCGACAAACCGGTTGGGCGGCCGATTGATAGGCGCCACCTCGGTGATCATGGGAATGCGGGAATGTTCGGATCGATTCCATGGTCTTCCGCCTCCGGGCAATGGCTTTTTATAATCTCGCGGATCTCGTCGACGCGGTGGACCGGGATATCGACCATTAATAGGACATGCCCTTCCTCGAGGGCGTCCTCAAACGCTTGGTGATGGTGATGCGGAGTATGTCTCTTCGACGGCGGGTCGGAGATCAACAATCCGATCACGCCACCGAGCACTGGTAGGGAGGCGAACCACATCCAACCGAGTTTGAAGAACGCGCCGTCCGGGAGCCCGTTCGTCACCTTGGCAAGGAGGATGCCGAGAATCAATCCGACAACGGCACCGATAACGATACCGTGGATACCGTCTGAGCGCTGCATCGTCCCGGTTCCGGGTAGGTCTTTAACGTCGATCTCTCCTTTGGCAAGAAAATGCATGTGGTGATCATCAATTTTGCCCAGCAGTAGATCATCCTCAACCCGCCGGGAGGCTTCGACATCCGGTATTACGAAATAGAGTCGTCTATTCATAGCTCGCCACGGTGGTGAATTATCACTTCATTCCATTCCAGGCCTCGACGGACCCGCGGCCCAAGTATAAGCCACTTTTTCGAAAATTGAATAGTTCGAATTATCCCGCCCATACCCATCACCCAGTTTCACGCCTAGTCCGATTCTCGATTTGAATGAAAATCAATGACGCACGGAACGACGCGACGGATGCACAACGGAACTGCGCGAAAGCTGTCAATTCGATTATTAAACGCCGCGCATATAAAGTTAGCGCGTGATTAAAGTGAGCATCAATTTGGGACGTCTCGCGCTCCTGCACTATTATATATTGCGCCGTGGATAATCGCCTCCTGGGACCTCACGGAGGCACCGTACAATCGCGTCGGGTCGAACGATAATGGCCGCACATCGATACGTTATCCAGCGATAAAAAATTCCGATATTTCAAAAACTTACGATAACTAGCGCCGCTACGGAATCGTTGCAGTAAGCGCGCAGAATTTTATCGTTAGATCGGCTAGCGACTTCGATCATTACGGATTTCCCATCGATCTAATTCAGGCAAAATATTGACCCTGAATATTTTTTTCGGCGCGATGATTAGACGTCTCAGTGTTGGAAACTAGTCGCTATCGCATTAAAAATTTAAAAAGACGATACACGTGTCGCAGATCGATCTTTAGAGGTGTCTGCTGACGCGGTGTGGTGATGGAACAATTGTCCAGCATCGCTAGCGTTTGATGTGATTAAACCGTTCCGATTATTGCCGGTAGGTAATGATCAATAAATAACGCGACGAACAATAACGTCAGATAAACGATCGAGTACTTGAACGTTTCGTTCGCGAGTTCATCCCGATGATCAAATATCATGCGGATCGCGTAGTACAGAAAAATGCCGTCTAAAATAAGCGCCGCGACCAAGTACACGGGGCCACACATGTATGTCGCAAAGGGTAGGATTGTTGCCACCGTTAGCAAGATGGTGTAGAGCAATATTTGAATGCGGGTGTAATCGACACCGTGTGTAATTGGCAACATCGGCACGTTCACTTTCGCGTACTCTTCTCGACGGTATATTGCCAGCGCCCAAAAATGCGGCGGCGTCCAAGCGAAGACGATTAAAAACAACAGTAAAGCGTGCGGATCCACCGTACCAGTTACCGCCGCCCAGCCCAATACAGGTGGCGCCGCACCGGCTGCACCGCCGATCACAATATTCTGCGGGGTCGCATGCTTTAAGAACATTGTATAGACCACGGCGTAGCCGATAAGTGATGCGAAAGTTAAAACAGCGGTGAGGACATTGACGAACGCGACGAGTAAATACATCGCGAGGCCGCCGATTAACAAGGCGAACATTAGCGCCTGGGTTCGCGAGATCTCGCCTTGTGGCAAGGGCCTATCTTGCGTGCGCGCCATCAGCGCATCGATCCTGTGCTCAACGATGTGATTGATTGCGGCGGCGGAACCGGCGGCTAATGCAATACCGAGCGTGCCGAAAACAAAGATATCGAGTGGCACGGCGCCGGGCGTTGCTAATAACATCCCGATTATCGCGGTAAAGACGATCAGCAGCACAACTCGAGGCTTGCACAAGGCAAGGTAATCTCGCCATTGCGGACTGACCCCAGTAATTATTGTTGTCTCGTTCATTTCCTCATCGATAATAGCGCGAGGTTGATGTGGGCGTTGCATAATTTAGTGTATCGGAAGAACAAACGCCATTGCCTGCCGTGCGTAGGCGCTTCGGTGAGGCATTAAACCCTCGCTAGGAACCGCGTTAACGTCGCGCTGGTCTTAGCGGTCCGCGTAGGCGCTACGCGGCGCCTGGCACTTCTCCTATTAGTTATTCCGACGGTTTTCCAAATGGTCTTGCGCAGTTGTCGACGCTTCTGAGACCGCCCCGGTGATGTCGTTCTTTCAATTCTCGCGAACGCTGATCGCGAGGATAGTGCCATCCCGAACTAATTGGCCGGTAAAAAACGTTGCTTAGCGAACCCACTTTCGTAGGGTGATAGCGCCCTAATATCGAGTTCTAAGTGCTTGAACATCCATTTATCACCAAGGCGAACATATTGTTCTCGGTATTTGGCGATGAGCCATAACGCCGCCGGATCCGGCACGCTAACCATAGGTTGCCAAAGATCCCAGCGCCCGGCGGCGCTATCACCATCAATTTCGATTATCGGATTTGTGACGTAGTGATTCGCAAATTCAACCTGTCCACTCACGTCGCGAAAAAATCGACGAATTCCTTCGCGTCCATCAGCGCGGCCAAAGGTCCCGCCATCCCAGATGCCATCTTCGACGAACAACCCCGCTATGCCGTCGGGGTCGTATTGTTCATCACAGAAACCGCAATAGCGATGTTTTAGCTGCTTAATTTGCTCGACATCAAACAACCATTGAATCTTCTCAGCATCATCCATTGCGGTATCCTTTCAATAATGCGCGCTTTCGATATAACAATAACTGAAAGCGACGAGCGATGTCAGCGCCGACAAACGGGGCGGCACAGCCGAACAATTAGAATTCTATGTCCGCGCGACATCCGCTGGGGAATGGCTGCGCGAAACTGTGATGGTCTATTTAACTTTCGAAATGATATCTGCTGGATGTCTCGGAGGGGCGGTTGACTAAACGCAAGAGCGTCATCATTAAAAGGGGTGTGAGTATGAATAAACAACAGGCAATTGACACGGTAAACGAGTACATGGGATTGCTGTTAAGCGATTTCCCAAAATCTCTGAAAATGATCAGCGATGATTTTGTATGGGAAAATTTCTTACCAGCCCATATTCCTTTTGGTGGTCGTTACGAAGGCGCTGCCGGGTTAGAAGATTATTTCGAGCAACTCGCCGAGAATTGGGTCATTGGTGAACTCGTATTTCACAATTTTATCTTCGACCCAGAAACAAGAGTTCTGGCCGCGAGTGGCGTAGAAAAAAACGGCAAGGCCATTGCGACTGGACGCGCCTGCGATATGGCGTTTATTTGGGAATTCAGGTTCGCCGAGAACGGCCAGCTAAGTTACCTGCGTGAGTACAACGATACGGCATCAATCGGCGCAACGTTTGACGTCTAGATTTTTGCACCGCCAATGCGCACCGCTCGGTCCGCGAGGCAGCGCCTGCGGCGCGTAACTCGCGCAGGACAACAATCCGGGCATCAATATTTAGGCGCTTTCCGCAAACAATTCGCGTCCGATCAACATACGTCGAATTTCTGAAGTTCCGGCGCCAATCTCATACAACTTTGCATCGCGTAACAGGCGCCCCGTGGGGTACTCATTGATATAGCCGTTGCCGCCTAAGAGTTGGATGGCATCAAGCGCGACTAAGGTCGCTTTCTCCGCGGCATACAAAATGCAGCCGGCCGCGTCTTTACGCGTGGTTTCGCCACGATCGGCTGCCGCAGCGACGGCGTAGACGTAGGCTCGGCACGCGTTCATCGTTGTATACATGTCGGCGACTTTACCTTGGACTAACTGGAATTCGCCAATCGGTTGGCCGAACTGTTCGCGTTCACGAATGTAGGGTGCGACGACGTCCATGCACGCCATCATAATGCCCGTTGGTCCGCCGGAAAGAACAATACGTTCGTAGTCGAGTCCCGACATGAGCACTCGCACGCCTTCGTTTAATTCACCGAGAATATTTTCAACCGGCACTTCGCAGTCTTGAAAAACGAGTTCGCAAGTATTCGAGCCGCGCATGCCGAACTTGTCGAGTTTTTGCGCGGTCGTGAATCCATCAAATCCTTTCTCGACAATGAATGCCGTAATGCCGCGCGGCCCTGCGTCAGGTACGGTTTTCGCATACACAACCAATGTGTCCGCGTCCGGACCGTTCGTGATCCACATTTTATTGCCGTTGAGAACATAGCAGTCGCCCTTATGGTCGGCACGCAATTTCATCGAAACGACGTCCGAACCGGCGCTCGGCTCCGACATCGCGAGCGCGCCTACGTGTACGCCACTCACGAGCTTCGGCAGGTATTTTTCACGCTGTGGGTCCGTTCCGTTGCGGCGGATTTGGTTGATGCACAGATTGGAATGCGCACCATAACTTAATCCAACGGATGCGGATGCGCGGCTAATTTCTTCCATCGCAACGCAATGGGCGAGGTAACCCATGTTGCTACCGCCGTATTCTTCTTCGACAGTTACCCCTAGTAGCCCTTGATCGCCGAGTGCCGTCCAGAGTTTTTCACGAGGA
>Ga0302127_10001867_pt1 | contig 12657 bp, 11 predicted proteins | sample CB4_SCM_MG_FD_204452 | JGI IMG/M metagenome (GOLD analysis project Ga0302127, IMG submission 204452) | Marine microbial communities from Western Arctic Ocean, Canada - CB4_SCM | ecosystem: Environmental > Aquatic > Marine > Oceanic | place: Canada: Western Arctic Ocean | collected 2017-09-24
GTCTGTTGTCCCGTGACCTGCATAAACTGGCGATGCTGAGAAAAGAGCACAGCCCCCAGCCAGGCTTGCAAGAACGAACCAACGCACTTTTGCTGAATGAGAGAGGCTGATACGAGCCACCTTTAAGATCTCCCCCGTTCCTCTGAACTTCAATGCAGAGCAGCACTGCCCTCTACTACTAACCGCATGCTCACAGTATTACTAAATTGTACAGAAACTGAAGGTAGATAACCAACTCTGGGCTGTGATTATCCTGCGGGTGTAGACCGACACCGTTGGAGCCAGTGCTTGCTTGAAGGCCGGGCAATCACGTGACCGACGCGGTTTTGGATTATCCTGAGCTGACCCGCGGCAGGGTCCAGCAGGCACTGGTCGATTAGCTGGGGTCGATAACTAATACAGCCGCGCGGAATAGCGGCCGTATTGGGCCTATGTGCCTGAGCACCCCATCGTCTAGCCGATGGCCCAACCGAGTCAGAGGGTTGCTTGCGTTCTTGAATGTGGGCGATGAAACCGCGCCCAGCGGTAGCGAAGCGAGCCCATACGGGTAGAACCAGAATCCCTTGAACGTCCGCTTGAACCAACGCAGGTCATCTCGCGATATCGGCCGTTCATCCTCAGTGTGATCGCCTCTGCTCAGTAATCGATACACGGCACCCATTACATTCGCGCCTAATGGTTCACGGAACACCATTGCCCCTCCCTCATTGAGGTTGTCATGCGCGAGGCGCTCGAGGGCAGGCCTGAAGTCGATGTGATGCAAGACTCCGCGGCCGTAGATGAGGTCGTAGTGACCATCTACGGAACTCTCAGCGTTGAGTTTCTTGAACTCAAGCCTGCCTTTGACCGTTCTGGCCTGCGCTTGGTCGATTTGACGAGTTGAAATATCGGTCGCGAGAATCTCGGCGTCGGTCTCATGGATTAGACGTTCTGCGAACCCTCCATTACCGCACCCTAATTCAAGGGAACGAACCCCTGTCGCGCGCTCCGCAACGGTCTGGAAAAACAAATCTTCGCCATATTGCGCATTTGGTCCTCGAAAAATATGTGCAAATACGCGATGGACCCATGGTCGCCCCTGAAGCGCGTCCTGGGTATCGTAGGCCTGACGTTCTCTATCTGATCTATGCATCGCGGCACTCCCTTTTTACTCCAGCGAGCCTATCACGTAGGAAGGATGGACTCCTCATTAGCAGGAGCGGAATCCGACGGCTAATGAACCCGGTTGTGGGTACTCATGGCACCTCGTACCATGTCTGGTAGACACTCATTCTCAGGTTTTAATGACCACCGCATCAAAAACTGACACCAGACCGCTCGCCGCTCGCCCTTTATTTCTTTCACGTGCCATCGAAGGCTGCTGGCTCGCTGCGGCCTTCCTCGTCCCATTGCTAGTGATGCACGAGAGCTGGATGGAAGGCTTCATCCAGCTACCCAAAGTATTCGCCTTCCGGACTCTGGCGCTCCTCCTTATTGTCTTGATCGCCTTCGAGTGGGCGCTTACCGTCAACCGCGTTGGCCAGACAGGCCTTGAGTTCGCCGGCCTTGCCCGGCGGGCATGGAGCAATTTCAAGACCCACCCTGCGCGACTAGTGATCATGGCCGCTAGTACGGTTCTTTCAGCAGTGTTTGTCTCGGTGTTGGCCTCTCCTGTGAAATCCATTGGAGTCTGGGGGGTCGATCCTGGTCGAGACACATACGGCCTGTTCAATGTCATTCCTTATTTGTTGTATTTCGGGGTTATCGCGGCACGATTGCGCTCCAGAGAGCAAGTCAATCGATTGATGTGGATTTTGACCGCGACATCTATCTTGATCAGCGTGTACGGGGCCGGGCAGCACTGGGGAATTGACATGCTCCAGACCGCTCCTACGCTGGTGGACCGGATCCCTTTAACCTTCGGCAACCCAATTTTCGGTGCTGCTTACCTCATAATGACAATCCCGCTGACGCTGGCGGTGTTCATGCCGTACCGGAATCGCCTGCCCGCCGTTACCCACGTCTGGATTGGTTCTGGCCTCATTACCATTCAGCTCACCGCGCTCACGTTTACTTTCAGTCGAGGACCTTGGGTCGGCTTCGTGATTGGGGCATTGGCGTTTGCATTGGCATTCGCTTTCGTCTTCGGGTGGCGCCAAACCAGGCGTCCGGGCGCCATCCTCGCACTCGCACTCGCACTCGCCATGTGCCTAAGCGCCCTGCCTGTCAACGATGCACCCGTGGGCAATCCCTCCTTTGGGCAGACAGTAGGCTCAATCGCTCCTGATGTCGCAGGCGGTTTGAACAACCGATGGACGATTTGGAAGACTGCGCTTGATGTCTATCAATCAACCCCTTGGCTAGACACCGACCAATTCCCCGAAATTCCTGAATTGTCAATTCGCTGGCTACGTCCTTTCATAGGGTACGGCCCTGATATGTTCGGGTACGCTTACCCCCTTGCTGGAGACTCGGTTTACACCCGCGAGCTGGCGACACACGGCCACAATTTTATCATCCACAACCTCCTTGAAATTGGCCTGTTGGGCGTGCTGGCGTACATTTTTTTGTTCACCTCGATCGGCGTCATGCTCTACCGATTGCTGAGGAATGCGCGCGCAGGATCCTACCCGCCATGGTTTAGTTATCTGGTGGTGGCAATGACATGGGTGCTGGTCGCTCGAGGGGTAGAGCAAATTCCAGGCAAAGCGCAAATTTCTGACCTACACCTCATGTGGTTGTTAGCAGGTTTCATGGTTGCGTTGGTGTCACTGGCGCCTCAAATCCAGCGAGCAGTGGGAACCCCGGCAAGCACTGCCGAGGACCCACCCCTTCAACGAAAGACACGCCGTGCGCTGCGTGAGCAGCCCTCCCTGTCTGTAGTGGGCGTATCGATTCCCCGCGTCATAGTCGCGGGGGGGATTGCGATCATCGCAATCACACTGTGGTCGCAGGCGGTTGTCAACCACGTCTGGGCAGCGACGGTTTCGGCCGATGCACAGGTAGCTACTCGCCAAGGGTTAACTCAAAAATCAATCGACCTTTCCCTGCGCGCCATCGAAATCGCACCTTCGGCTCCGCTATATAAAATCAACCTGGCTGAAGTGTATTTTCACCTTGGCTTACAGACAGACCGCGCTTTGGTTGAGCGGATAGCGTTATTCCAGAATGCCTATGAATTGGCGAGCGAGGCATTGGATCGGAATCCGGTCGATCACCGAGCGTGGTCTCGAAGAGGTGAATACCAGCGCGAGTTGGCGGTATTGATACCCGGCAACTCGGAGCTCGCGGTTCGCGACAGCACAATCCTCGTCAATCTCATGCCTGGCTTCTGGCAGGTCAGGACTGCGCTGGCTTGGTCATATGTCCGCCTCCAGGACTACCAAAGCGCACTAGATACGGTCCAAGCGGCGAAGGACATCAGGATGCTTGATTCGGGGGCGGGGGGAGTCGCCTACTTCATCCAGGCAACAGCGCTCGAAAAGCTTGGCAGGGCCGATGAAGCACGTGCTGCTGCTCACTGCGCGCTGAGCTACAAGCCGACTAGTAGAACTCTAAGCTTGCTCGAGCGCCTTGGGGAAACGGTTCCAGACCAGTTAACCCTCATTGCGGCTGATTTTGTAATTTGCCCTGAGCAAATTCCGACGACACATTGAAGACCACTTAAAAATGAAACACAACACTACAATCCCTGAGGACGTTGAGCTGACCGCTCGTTCACGCTACAAGCGGGGGTACGACTCCGTGATTTTGCTGGGGGCTCACCTGTTTCCTCCACTCACGTTGCTCTGGCTGATTCTTTGGCTTGTCATCCCTGTGCTCATCTGGCTCGAGGATCACGGGCCGGTGTTCTACGGCCAGGACCGGATGGGCAAGGACGGCAAGATTTTCCGAGTTCTGAAATTCCGGACAATGGTGCCGAACGCAGAGGCCATGACAGGTGCCGTGTGGGCGGTTGAAAACGACCCCCGTATCACCAATGTGGGGCGGTGGTTGCGGGCATCCGCGCTGGATGAGTTACCTCAGGTGCTCAATATCCTGCGTGGCGATATGAGCTTCGTCGGCCCGCGTGCTGAACGACCCGAATTACATGCACAATTTCTTGAAAGGAATCCCTTGTTCGCGCAGCGAATCCGCGTCCGACCGGGCCTGACCGGAGTCGCACAGGTCAACGGCAGCTACGATCTCCCTCCAGAAGAGAAAATTGAATACGACCTCCAGTACATGCGAACTATGAGCCCGTGGTTAGACACTAGGTTGATGCTGACGTCAGTGATGAACACATTGCTGCGCCGCTGGGACCGCAAGGAACACTGAATCACATGAAAATTCTGCTGACCGGTACTGCGGGGTTTATCGCCTCTCGCGTTGCTCATCGCTTGCTGGATCGTGGCGACGAAGTCGTGGGTATCGACCTCATGAACGATGCCTACGACCCGCGACTCAAAGTTTGGCGCTTAGCACAATTGGAAGACCGACCTTCCTTCAGTTTTCACCGCACCGACATCTCTAACCGCAAAGCGATTGAGGAAGTTGTTACGGCAGCCCAGCCTGACGCCGTGATTAACCTCGCTGCACGGGCAGGAGTGCGCCAAAGCATCGATAACCCGTGGGTCTACTACGAGACTAACGTGGTTGGGACTCTCAATCTCCTGGAGCTATGCCATACCCTTAGCATCCCCAAATTCGTACTGTCCTCCACGTCTAGCGCGTACGGTGACCAGACCTCCCAGCCATTCACTGAAGACACGCCTACTGACAAACCACTCTCTCCGTATGCGGCCTCCAAGAAAGCCGCTGAAGTGCTCGCCTACACTTACCATGACTTCTACGGTATCGACGTCACCGTGTTCCGTTACTTCACCGTCTACGGCCCCGCTGGCCGCCCGGACATGAGCATCTTCAGGTTCATTCGCTGGGTTGATCAAGGCCTCCCCGTCAACGTATTCGGCGACGGCCAGCAACGCAGAGACTTCACCTTTGTGGAAGATATCGCACGCGGCACGGTGGCTGGATTGACCAAGGTCGGCTACGAGATCATTAACCTTGGCGGTGATGGACCTGTATCGCTGCTCGAACTGATTGCGGTCATCGAAGAAAAGCTAGGGAAAAAAGCGAACATCGCCTTCCTGCCCCCAAACCCCCTCGACGTAGCCGCCACATGGGCGGATATCTCCAAAGCGGACCGCCTGCTTGGGTGGCGCCCCGAATCCACCCTTGAAATGGGAATTCAGGCTGCCGTCGACTGGTACCGTACCAACCGAGAGCTGGCGACAGCAGTTGATCTGTAAGGAATGGTGAGCACCTTGAATATGTACCGCGCCGCCATCGTCGGATGTGGTCGTATCGGAACCGGAACCGGGAACCCATCGCAGGGGCACTCCCGGATTAAGAGCCACGCCGAGGCCTACCTCAATTCACCCAATGTCGACTTAGTCGGGCTCTGCGACCCTGACTCCGCGCCGCTCGCTCGCGCCTCATCCGCGTGGGGTGTGGCCGCTGCATTCGAAGATGTCGAGACTTTGCTCACCACAACGCACCCCGATCTCCTCAGCGTATGCGCGCCGCCAAATGAGCACGTAGACATCTTACGGCTGGCGATCCAGGCCGGGGTGAGGGGCATAATCTTGGAGAAACCGGTTGCGCAAAACCTTTCGATTGCCCATGAGGCGCTGGTATTGACCCAATCCTCAAACACTCGCGTCGCAGTCAATTACACACGTCGATTCCCTCCCGCATACCGCGCTGCTATCGAATCGATTCGCTCTGGGGGCCTAGGCCGGATACAGCATGTGCACGGAATCTACACCAGAGGTATCGTCAACAACGGCTCGCACATGATCGACCTACTGAGGGCGATGTTGGGCGAACCCGTGCGCGTAGCAAGGCTTCCTGGCGGCTGCGACCTAGACTCGTCAGACCCGTCGGTCGCGGCATTGCTGGTATTCGACAATGGCGTTGAAGCGTGCTTGGGTGCAGCTGACGGCGCGGCCTTCAACGTATTTGACCTGGATATTCTCGGAACCAAGGGCCGAATTTCGTTCACGGACCTAGGGCATGTTGTCCAGAAATTCAGAGTTGATGACACCACGGCTGAGCATGGCTTTCGCCAGCTTTCTCCAGCAGGGGATCAGCAGTCGACTCACCTCGCCGACGCAGTCCGATATGCCGTTGAAAACCTCATCCAGAGTATAGAAACGGGAGGCGACCCGCTCTGCAGCATAGCTGAGGGGTACGCCTCCCTAGAAATCGCAATACGCCTGAGGGACAACCAATGAGTGACCAGCGATTGGCGCTACTAGGCGGGACACCCGTCAACAGCGAACCGTGGCCCGAGTCCAATACGATTGGCGAGGAAGAAAAAAAAGCCGTGATGACAGTGCTGGACTCAGGAGTGCTTTCCGGATTCCGTGCGGTTCCTGGAGAGGACTTCTACGGTGGTCCCCAAATTCGAGGCCTTGAAAACGAATGGTCGACCTATTTCGGTGCGAACCACTCTGTAAGCTTTAATTCACTCACTTCAGGCTTATTCGCCGCTATTGGTGCTGCCCGTATCGGCCCTGGCGATGAAGTAATCGTTTCCCCGTATACAATGGCTGCGTCGGTTACGTGCGTTGTCGCCTACGGCGGGGTTCCCGTATTCGCCGATCTTGACCCCGAAAGCTACTGCCTCGCCCCCGCCTCCATCCAGGAACTCATCACACCCCGCACTAAAGCCATCGTCATCGTGCATCTGTTCGGCTACCCGGCGGATATGGACCGAATCATGGACATCGCCAACCGCCACAGCCTCATTGTTATCGAAGACTGCGCACAGGCTCCTGCAGCTCAGTACCGCGGACGTTACGTAGGCACTATCGGTCATATCGGCGGATTCAGCCTGAACCGCCACAAGACCATTCAGGCAGGTGAGGGAGGCATGATGATCACTGATGACTCAGATCTCGCGCTGCGCATGCAGCTGATCCGGAACCACGGTGAAGTCACCGTCGAGGCATTTGGCCTAGAAGACATCGCTAACACCTTTGGTGGCAACACCAGAATGACCGAGATGGAAGCGGCCGTCGCTCGCGAGCAACTCAAGAAGCTAGGGGGCCTTAACGACGCCCGCATCCGATTGGCGCAGCACCTAGACCGGCGACTCACCGAAGTACCCGGTATCGAACCTCAGCGTGTCCAGCATGCGGACGACAAGCACGTCTACTATCTGTACCCCATGCATTACGACGAAGCCATTGTGGGACTCCCGCGCGACTTGTTCGTCGAGGCCGTCCGGGCCGAGGGCGTGGAGCTCCGACAGGCCTACGTGAAACCGATTTACCTAGAGCCCATGTTCCAGCAGAAGCGCGCCTTCTCCAAAGGCCAATTTCCGTTCTCATCTGAATTCCACGACGCGAAGGTCTCCTACGACAAAGGCATCTGCCCAGTTACCGAGGCCGCGTATGAGCACGAGTTGATTTTCGGCAGCTTCGCGCGCTGGCCACTTACAGAACCGCACATGGACCAGGTCGTGGATGCTTTCAAGAAAGTGATTGCGAATCGCGATGTGCTACTTGCGGCAAAGGCCACGTAGATGGCTCGAATCCTCGCCGCTGCTGGAGACCCCGGAGGGGCCGCCGCGCTGCTCCCCGTTATGCGAGGCCTTGCCGAAGCGGGTCACCAGCTAACAGCAATTGCTGGCCAGCCCGCCGCACGAATGTTCGCCGATGCTGGCTTCGCTTGTGCCCCATCCACCGGTTCCTGGGCCGACCACGTCGCGCTCGCAGGCGCTACTGCTGCTGCTGAAAAACCTGACGTGGCGCTCGTTGCCACTGGAATGCTTGCAGGCGTAGATGCCGCGCTCGCACGAACGGGCAAGCGCCTTGGTATCCCCACCGTCTGCGTCCTCGACGCATGGGTGAATTACCGCAACCGCTTCATCTGTCCCGATGACATGATGATGCTCCCGTCCACGATACCTGACGTGATCACCGTCATGGACGACTTCACTGTACGCGAGATGGTGGACTTGGGCTTCCCTCCTGCTGTTCTTCACGTCGTCGGCCAGCCTGCATTTGACGTCTGGATTGAGCAATCCTCGTCCCCCATGTGGGCACGAATGCAAGCCGCCGCCCGCCGCGCTCTGAGGGTACGTGACGACGAGCGCCTCGTCGTGTTCTTCTCGCAACCGCTCGACAGCGATTACGGCCCATCAGGCTCCCCTCTCCATCGTGGGTATGACCAACATACAGCCTTCACTGCACTTCAACAGGCCATCGCCGCCCTGAACCCCAGGCCAAGGCTTGTAATCAAACCTCACCCACGTGAGGCTGCTGGCGCTTACGATCAAACGGGAGCAGGAAGCACGGATTCATACCATGTGGTACCTTCCACGGGTGAATCGATAAGCACGTACTCGCTTACTGCGGCAGCCGACCTGGTGGTCAGCATGACCTCCATCACGCTGGTGCAAGCCATGCTGGTGGGTACGCCTATTATCAGCCTCCAGCCTGGTCTCCGCGTTGACGATGCCAATGTCCTCGGCAGAATGGGCATAACGTTACCAGTCACTGACGTTTCGGTGCTACCGAGTGCGATTACCAGCGGTCTGGCAAAAAGCGGGCAGGATGTACGATCACGCTTGCCTCAGACGTGGACAGACGGTCGGTCGACTGCGCGTACCATGGCCGTGATTGAGCATTTAGCAAAGGATTACTAACGATGGCTATTGAATTCCTTAGCGGTGAACATATTTACTTGCGCCCCCTGACAGAAAGCGACGTGAATGGACCATATCTGAAATGGTTTAATGACCCCGAAGTGTCCGCTGCGAATGGTCATCACTACCGACCGTTCACCAAAGACGAAGCGCTCGCGTACGTCCACCGAGCAGCGGTCGCGACCGATGAGTTTGTCCTGGCGATTGCCGCTCGCGATGACAATCGCCATATTGGCAACGTCACGCTGAAGCGAATCGACGCTATAGCCAAATCAGCCGAATTCGCCATTGTTATCGGCGATAAAACAGCGTGGGGAAAAGGTTACGGCAAGGAGGTCGGACGCCTTGTGCTCGACCACGCCTTCAACGAGCTCAACCTCCAGCGCGTCCACTGTGGCACATACGAAACCAACACCGGCATGCAAAAACTAGCGGCATTCCTAGGCATGCAGGAAGAGGGGAGGCGCCGAAAGGCCACCTTCAAGTCCAATCGCTACCTGGACGTGATCGAATACGGTGTGCTCCGGGAGGAGTACCTACCAACCAACGCACAATGAAAACCATCGCGCTCCTAGCGGTACGCACCGGGTCCAGCCGACTGCCGGCCAAAGCCCTCATGCCGATTCTCGGTAAGCCTATGCTTGAGCATATGGTCGAGCGCGTCCAACGGGCTGCCAGCATCGACGAAATCGTCATTGCCACTACAAAGCGCCCCGAGGACGACCGCATCGAAGCGCTTGCGGCACGTATAGGCGCAAGCTGCTTTCGCGGCCCTGAAGACGACGTGCTCGGCCGCATCGCGGGAGCCGTCGAGGCTGCGCAGTGCGATCGCGTCATAGAGTTGCTCGGCGACAACCCCTTGGTACATGCCGACATCATCGACGAGGTCGCTCGGTTCTTCGAATCTGGCGCGTACGACTACGCAGTCAACGTTACCTACGAACAACCCAACGCCCCCTCAAGTGCGGCCCGCTTCCCAATAGGCGTACGTGTCGAGATATATAAGCCGAGCGTCATCCTCCAATGCGCTGCCGAGACCAACGATCCGGGTAATCGGGAGCACTCCACGTCGTACATCGGGGAGCACCCCGAGAAATTCAAAATAGGCTACTTCGAGGCGACCGGCTCTTGGGCTTCGCTCAACCAACCCAAGATGACCTTTGCGGTCAACTACCAGCAGAATTTCGATTTGATTCAAGCGATTTTCGACTCCTGCTATCCTCAGGACGAGAATTTCCCTTTGCAATCCGTTATGGCACAGCTAGAGGCAAATCCTGAACTCCTCACCCTCATGGGACCCCCGAGGTCGTGAAGCCGTTGTCGTGGGAGCCACCGCAAACTATGAACAGACCGGCAATCACCGTCTACGTTATTTCGCACAACTACGGGAAGTACATCAACCAAGCCGTGGAAAGCGTCTTCTCACAGACGCGCATGGACTGGGAGCTCATCATCATCGATGATGGCTCAAAGGATGACTCGGCAAAGCTCGCCGAACTCCTCCGCCAGCGCGACCCTGACCGCACTCGGGTCGTCGTTCATAGCAAGGCCATCGGCTTGCAGAAGAGCGCTAACGAAGCCCTGCGCCTTGCCCGTGGCAAGTACATCATCCGCCTAGATGCGGACGATTACCTCGACGAGAACGCCTTCCTCGCTCTTGGGCATCACCTGGACACTCACGATAAGACCGTGCTGGTCTACCCCAGCTACGTCTACGTTGATGAAGAAGGCCACCAACTTGGAGTCGAGCATCGCTGGCGGCTTGGGCTCGACACTCAGGTCTTCGATCAGCCTGCCCACGGCGCATGCACCATGGTGCGCAGGCGAATCCTGAAGGCTATTGGAGGCTACGACGAAGCGCACGAGCGGCAAGACGGCCAAGAGTTGTGGCTGAAGGTGATAAATCGCTACGAAGTCGCGCAACTCAGTACACCTCTTTTCTACTACCGCCAGCACGGCGCGTCGCTCAGCTCTGACCGCACAGAGCTACTCAAGGCCCGTGCCCTAATCAAACGAGCCTTAGTGGAGCGCAACGCCGGCTCTGTCGCACCGCGTATCCTCGCAGTCGTTAGCGCAAAGAACACTTATCGTGACATGCCCAACATTGTCCTGAACGAAATCGCGGGTAAGCCCCTCATCTCCTACACCATTGAGTCCGCGCTTGCTGTGCCCTCGCTCGACCGCATCCTTGTGTCGACCGATGACCAAGCAGTAGTCGATTATTGCACCGCGAATTTCCCATTGATCACCGCACGCACTCGCTCCCCTGAATTATCGGCATCTTCCGTTCGAGAGATGGACATCCTCCGTGACTCAGTGGACGCTGCCGAAGAGGCAGATTTCTGGCCCGACATCATCATCCACCTGAGCGTTCACGCCCCTCTCCGCCAGCCGGAGCAAATTCAGAAGGGCATAGACACGTTGCTCTTATACGACGTCGATTCCGTTATTAGCGTCCATGAAAATCAAAACCTCTACTATGTGCACGGTGAGCGCGGCCTTGAGCCGCTGAATCCCAACATGCACCGCAAGGTTCGTGTAGAGCGCGAGGCGCTGTACGAAGGGAACGATGTGCTTCACGTTCACTGGCGAGATGCGCTGGATGAGCAGGTAGGATTCAAACCCAAGGTGGGGCACATCGTCGTTCCGCGCTGGGATGGATTCCAGGTAAAATCCCAACAGGACGCCTGGCTTGCCGAACAATTGATTCTCTCCAGGAGTGCGGCTCAGCCACTGCGCCCGCTTTCTTGGACCAGCTGAGGTGGCCCTTGATTTCGACCTAAGGGGAAGCCGATGGAAATAGTCGCTGAGATTGGGATGAACCATGACGGGAACTTCGATCTAGCATATGAGCTAATACGGCAAGCGAAGCTCTCTGGAGCGGACGTCGCAAAATTTCAATTTGGCTGGCGTGACCAACCCGGGGAGGTTAACCAGATTGATGCGGTACGCGCTATTCAATTGCGCAAATGGTGCGATTACGTCGGGATTGAGATGCTAGCTTCCGTCATCAACGACGGCGCGCTTGATCTCGTGCAAGAAGCCAAGCTAACACGGATGAAAGTCGCATCACGCACGGTCATCGACCGACCGGACCTCGCAGAGAAGGTCATCGCGCTTGGCAAAGAAACTTTCGTGTCCCTAGGTATGTGGGAAGGTGAGGATTGGCCGTTCGGCCCTCCTTCGGACAAGCTTCACTACGTTTGGTGCCGTTCGAAGTACCCCACATATCCTCAAGATATGGTGAATGTGCCTGACAGGTATTCGTCAGAGGCCTATTACGGATACTCAGATCACTGCCACGGAATCTCAGCGTGCATGCTCGCTATATCTCGCGGCGCGCAGTATGTGGAGAAGCACTTCACCCTGAACAAATCCTCGCAAGTAATCCGCGACCACACGCTGAGCGCTACACCGGACGAACTCAGGCAATTGTCCCAATTGGGTGGCGAGGTGACGAAATTGCTAAACGCTATCAATGGCGCTCGATGAGCATGGCGCACATGGACAGGATTCGATAAATTTTCATGTGGAAACTGCTATCCCTCGCCCTGAGACAACGCCCGCTCCTGGTTGCCACGAGCGCCGTACTCTCGATACTTATCGCGATGATGGAAGGAGCGGGGCTAGGCCTCATTCTCCCCATCGTTGAAGGAATGGGTAACCCTGGGGAGCTGTCGCCTATTCACCCCTTGTCGCAAGCTATCTCCGATGTACTTACGTGGGCTGGTCTTCCTTTCTCTACAACCGTTCTCATCCTAATCGGCCTGATGTTGTTCGGGTTACAAAGCCTGCTTATATTTAGCAAATCCATGGCAATCCTTTACACTCGGACTCGAATAGAGCTCTCGATTCGCGAAGAATTATTTGCCAGTTTTTTCACCGCTAGAGCTTCGTACCTTGACGGCCAGCACCTAGGTCGCCTTTCGAACGCCATCATCGTAGAGGTTTCGCGGACTGGCGCGGCCCTGTTGCACGTC
>Ga0302127_10001874_pt1 | contig 12642 bp, 12 predicted proteins | sample CB4_SCM_MG_FD_204452 | JGI IMG/M metagenome (GOLD analysis project Ga0302127, IMG submission 204452) | Marine microbial communities from Western Arctic Ocean, Canada - CB4_SCM | ecosystem: Environmental > Aquatic > Marine > Oceanic | place: Canada: Western Arctic Ocean | collected 2017-09-24
TGGCTTCTTCCGCAAGCTCGGCTAACCACTGAAATAGGTCGATGTCTCTCGCAAAGGCGATCTCGATGTCTGGACGTAGAATTTTAACAGCCACGTCTTGGCCATCCTTGGTGCGAGCAAAGTGCACCTGGGCGATGGACGCGGCTGCCATCGACTCTTCGTTAAATGACTCGAATAGATCTTCTACCGGCTGGCCAAATTCGGCGGTAATTGCCTTGCGCGCTGCAGCGCCGGAAAATGGCGGCAAACGGTCTTGAAGGCTGGACAGGTCGGCGGCGATCTCCTCGCCCAGAAGGTCCGACCGGGTGGACAGCGCTTGTCCAAGCTTGATGAAGCTTGGTCCGGCCTTTTGCAGTGCTTGTGCCAGCCGTTCGCCTGGTCTGCCCTGGAGGGTCCGTCCCCACAGGCGTTTCGCTAGCCAGATTAGTGCGTGGGGCGCACCGACCTGTTCCAGCGCGAACAACGCATCGTACTGCGAGAGAAGGCGCGCAAGACCAACGAGCCGGGCAAGATTACGGATGCTGCGTATCATTCTTTGCCTGCTACAGCCGCCAGGCGGAAAAAATCACGGCGATCCCACCGGAAAGATTGCGATAACGGGTCCGTTCGAATCCTACGTCGGCGATCATGGCGGTGAAAGCATCCTGATCCGGAAAGCGGCGGATGCTTTCGGCTAGATATCGGTAGGCTTCGGCATCACCGGCAATTAAGCCGCCGAGGGCGGGCAGCACCTTAAAAGAATAGGCATCATAAGCTTGCGCCAGCCACGGTATGGTCACATGGCCAAATTCTAGGCATAAAAAACGCCCACCCGGCCGCAACACACGCCATGCTTCCCGTAAGGCACGGTCACGACGGGTGACATTACGTAAGCTGAAGGCCGCGGAAAGGACATCAACTGATCCATCGTCAAGAGGTAGCGACTCGGCATCGCCACAGGTCCACGTGATGCCTGTCAACTGTCCGGCGTTGATGGCTCGGTCACGGCCAGCATCGAGCATATTCTGGTTGATATCGATAACGGTCGCCTCGCCGCCACCGCGGCTGAGGAAATTAAGCGCTATATCGCCCGTACCACCGCCTATGTCGGCGAGCCGCATGGCTGGGCGCGGGTTGAGGGTGTCGAGCAGGATTGTCTTCCAGACGCGGTGGACGCCCGCGCTCATTAGGTCGTTCATCAGGTCATAGTGGGGTGCAACCTTGGCGAAAACGTTACGAACCAAGGACGTCTTCTCTGATTCCGGCACGTCGCGGAAGCCAAAATCGACGGTGGGCCCCCGGTGCTCTGGCCCGTTCTGTTCAAGGTGGTATGGCATGGCGGAAGATCATAGCCGAGTCAGTCCCCTACGGCTACGGTGTCGGTATTTCGCCGTTATTAGATTAAAGGAACCGCATTCATGCCTGAGCTGCCTGAGGTGGAAACCGTTCGCCGGGGTCTAATTCCCGTTCTTGAAGGGCGGAGGCTGATACGCGTCGTTGCGCGGCGCCCGGATCTGCGGCTGCCCTTGCCGGAAAATCTCGGCCAGTGCCTGGTCGGTCGCCGCGTGATGCGCCTTGATCGACGCGGCAAATATTTGCTGTGGCATGTGGAAGGCAATGTTGTTTTGATTGTCCATCTTGGCATGTCGGGGCGCATGCGCATTTTCGAAGGGCCGCCGCCGCCAGAGGAACTTCATGACCATGTCATTTTTTCGACCGAGGACGAAGTGACAATCAGATTCTGCGATCCACGGCGTTTCGGCCTTATTTTGCTCAGCGAAACATCAGTGCTGGCATCGCATCGCCTGCTTGCGTCGATGGGCCCTGAGCCTCTTGATGAGGCTTTCAATGGCCCCTTCCTAGCGCGCCAACTAGCTGGTCGTAAAAGCCCCATAAAGACGGCGCTGATGGATCAGCGGCTGGTTGCTGGGCTCGGCAATATTTATGTCTGCGAGGCGTTATTCCGCTCCGCTATATCCCCTCTGCGCCGATCCGGCAGCATTGGCGCGGTCCGCGCAGAGCGGCTGGTCGCCGCCATCAAAACGGTCCTTCTTGACGCAATTGCCGCTGGCGGCTCGACACTTCGGGATCACAGACGCCCGGATGGCGAGCTCGGCTACTTTCAGCATCGTTTCGACGTCTATGATCGCGAAGGGAAGCCGTGTTCGGAATGCCCTGACGGCACCTGTCCCGGAGTGCGGCGCATTGTCCAGGGAGGCCGCTCCACTTTCTACTGTTCCAAATGGCAGCGGTAAGGTATGCGTGGACTATGTTGCATGTGGGAAGGCTTTTGTCGGTTTGCTGTATTCTCACCGTGGCGCTAGCCTTTAGCCCCGAACGGGCGAGATCGGCCGATGGCTTTTTCGAAGGCGTCGATGATTTGCCGCTAATGCCGGGGCTAATCCAGGCGGATGGTGGCGCTTTGGTCTTCGAATCGCCTTGGGGTCGCATCATCGAAGTTTTAGCAACTGGGACTGCGGGCCGCCGTCAGGTGCTCGAGTTCTATGCTGATACGCTACCTCAGCTCGGTTGGATGGTGGAAGGCGATGGCAGGTTTCGGCGCGAGAACGAAGCTTTGGTGCTGGACTTTTCTGACGCGTCTGGCAGCTCGATTGCCGTGCGCATCATCTTGACACCCATTGCCGCCACGCCTTCTTAAAGGCGGTGATGCCCATTGCTGCCTGCTTTGTTACCCCATTCCTAAGTGGAGCCCGGACCCATGTCTTATGAGACCATTCTGACTGAAAAGCAGGGCCGGGTCGGCCTCATCACATTCAATCGCCCACAAGTGCTCAATGCGCTCAGCGCAGCGGTGATTGCCGAACTTGTCGTCGCTCTGGATACCTTCGAGGCAGACGATGATATCGGCGCCATTGTCGTCACAGGCAGTGAAAGGGCGTTTGCGGCCGGAGCAGATATCAAGGAAATGCAGGAAAAAACATTTGTTGAATGTTATCTGCAGGACTTTATCACCAAGGATTGGGAGCGTCTTGCCCAGTGTCGCAAGCCTACAATAGCGGCGGTCAGCGGGTTTGTCCTCGGCGGCGGCTGCGAGATCGCGATGATGTGTGATATCATCATTGCCGCTGATACGGCGCAGTTCGGCCAGCCGGAAATCACCCTAGGTATTCTGCCGGGGGCTGGTGGCACCCAGCGGCTGACTCGCCTTGTCGGTAAGGCCAAGGCCATGGATATGTGCTTGACCGGTCGTATGATGAACGCTGAGGAAGCGGAACGTTCCGGCCTTGTTAGTAGGATCGTGCCGGCGGTTGAGCTTCTCGATACGGCCTTGAAAGTTGCCGCTCAGATCGCCGACTATTCGCAGCCGGCGGCGTTGATGGTCAAGGAATCGATTAACCGGGCTGAAGAGACAACCCTTTCCGAAGGTATACGCTTTGAACGCCGGTTGTTTCATGCTGCTTTCGCGACGGAGGATCAAAAAGAAGGGATGTCCGCGTTCGTCGCCAAACGAAAACCCAACTTTCGTAATAGGTAGGCTCGCTGCACGGTCAAGGCGGGCACCGGCGCGATACTTGACGCCTGACCGATGCGGATATATAAGCCCGCGTTCCTTAAAGATTTTGTTGAAATATCGGACGCTCCATGGCCAATCACGCATCGGCAAAAAAGCGCATTCGCCAGATAGGCAAGCGCACGATTGTAAACCGCAACCGTATCGGTCGGATTCGCACCTACGTGCGTAAGGTAGAAGAAGCCATCGTTGCCGGCGATGCTGCGCTGGCCCAGGCGGCGTTCCGCGAGGCCCAGCCGGAAATGATGCGGGGTGTGACTAAGGGCGTCTTGCACAGAAATACGGTTTCGCGGAAGATTTCGAGGCTGGCAAAGAGAATTAAAATTCTTAGCGCCTGACCTTGACACCTTTCTTCATCATATAGGGCCTCCCCTTATTATCCGCGGCGGCCTTTTTTCTTTCCCCTGCTTATCCCCAGAGTTGTCCACGGCCTAGCCGTGGGGTGTTTGTTGCTGGCCCGGGCTGTCAAGAAATTTATTTGTTCTGTTCCCTTTTCGATCTCGTTGCCAATCACCATCGAGCCTGGGTATGGTCATTCTTTGTTGAGGGATATTATCGATATACGGAAAGTAAAATTATTTCTTAAGTGTAATTTCCGTAACGATAGTATAATAATTTTGTCGACTCAGGATGAGTGAAGTAGAGTTTAAACAATAAACATTATATCTTTTATTGTTCATTTAGTTTAAGTATTTATTTTTTATTTTATAAATTATATTTTGTACACGGCTTCCTGTTGTAAGTGTTCTGGGAAGAAGGGGTTAGTCTGGGTGGGGGCATCCATTGTGCTTGCTATGGGCGCTTTAAGCCTCCGTTCTATGATTAAGTCTCGTGTTTTCCCCAGCTGTATTTGGCGGGCGGTGGCCGGGGGTCGCTGGAGAATGGGTAATGCATGCTGGGCGTGTATAGTCGTTAGGAATAGGGCCAAAACCGGGGGCCAGGGCCGGTGGCGGGAAACACTTACTTTGGCATGGGTGTTGGCGCAATGGAACTGGCCTACAATCGGGAAGAGATCAACGCGCAGTGGGGCGAAGTATGCGCCAAAATGCGCTTGGAAATGGGTGATGCGGCCTTTCAGAGCTGGCTGAAGCCTATATCAGTCCATAATATTGATAATGGTATTGTCAGGCTGGGCGTTCCTACCCGTTTCATGCGGGATTGGGTCATCGCCCATTATCATGGCCGTCTGGTCCGTCTGTGGGGAGACCAGAACCCCACCGTGACGGGGGTGGAGATCGAGGTCAGTCCGGGCCGTGGTGTGTCGCCGGTGCTCAATGGTGCTCATGCGGGAAAGCGGCTTGCAAAGCCAATCGAAGTGACGCCTTCCGAAAATCTTTACAACAGCATCAGTGGGCCTCTCGACTCCCGGTTGCGGTTCGAACGCTTCGTCGTCGGCAAGCCGAACGAATTCGCCTATGCTGCCGCCCGGCGGGTTGCGGAGGCCAGCGCAGTGCCCTTCAATCCCCTGTTTCTCTATGGTGGTGTAGGGCTTGGCAAGACCCATTTGATGCACGCCATCGCCTGGAGCATCCGCGAGCGCGATCCGCGCCGGACGGTGATTTATCTTTCGGCAGAAAAGTTCATGTACCGCTTTATCCGCGCGCTGCGGGAGCACAATACCGTTGATTTCAAAGAGCAATTTCGTTCGGTCGATGTTTTGATGATCGACGATGTTCAATTTATCGGCGGTAAGGATTCAACTCAGGAAGAATTTTTTCACACGTTTAATGCCTTGGTTGACCAAGGCCGGCAGATTGTCATTTCCGCTGACAAATCGCCGTCTGACCTGGAAGGCATGGAGGAGCGGCTGAAAAGCCGCCTCAACTGTGGCCTCGTCGCCGATATTCACGCCACGACCTATGAGCTTCGCCTGGGCATTCTGCAATCGAAGGCTGAGCAGGCGAAGATTGAGATGCCGCCGCGTATCTTGGAATTTCTCGCACACCGGATTACCTCGAACGTTCGCGAGCTGGAAGGCGCGCTCAATCGCGTCGTCGCGCATTCGCAGTTGGTTGGTCGTGACCTGACGTTAGAAACGGCTCAAGAAGTTCTCCACGACCTCTTGCGCGCCAACGATCGGCGGGTGACTATCGAGGAAATCCAAAAGCGGGTGGCTGAACATTTTAATATCCGCGTTTCCGAAATGCATTCGGCGCGGCGTTCCCGATCTGTTGCTCGCCCACGCCAGATCGCTATGTATCTCTCGAAGCAGCTCACCTCCCGCTCACTGCCGGAAATAGGCCGTAAATTCGGCGGCCGCGATCACACCACGGTCATCCATGCGGTACGCAAGGTAGATGAACTTCGTGAGCTTGATTCGACGTTTGCCGAAGATGTCGAGCTGCTCCGTCGTATGCTTGAGGGTTAATAATAATCTGCATAAATAATGGCCTCTAGAGATGGCTGCTCTAAAGCAAAATTTCCCTCGATTCTTCTTCTGATTCCAAAGACTTTTGCTGTAAGGTGCTGAGTGTGGCGTGGGGTTGTCAAACCGTGCGGCGCATTCCTTCGCGGCAGGCATCGTGACGCACGGGCGTTCGGCGCTGCCGCCGGTCAACGAACAGCCTTTCACGAGATAGATCATTATGAGATTTACCATCGAGAGAACGGCGCTGCTGAAGGCGCTGTCGCATGTGCAAAGCGTGGTTGAGCGCCGCAATACTATTCCCATCCTGTCGAATGTCAGGATTGGCTTGAGCGGTGGCCAACTTGGCTTCAATGCGACGGATATGGATCTGGAGATCATCGAGACCGTGGCCTGCGAAGGTAGCGTCGATGGTGATACTACCGTGGCCGCCCACACCCTCTACGAAATTATTCGAAAGCTTCCGGAAGGTGCCCAGGTCGAATTTAATACGGCCGGTGATGATGGTCGGTTAACGCTGCTTGCTGGACGTTCTCGTTTTACTTTGCCATTTTTGCCGGTTGATGATTTTCCTGCCATGTCCGGTGGCGAGCTACCGCATCGGTTTTCCCTGCCCGCTGGCGACCTGCGCGGCCTGATCGATCGCACCCGCTTCGCCATTTCCACCGAGGAAACCCGCTATTACCTAAATGGTATTTATCTGCACGGGGCCGATCATGATGGCGTTGACGTCCTACGTGCGGTGGCTACCGACGGTCACCGGTTGGCCAGCGTCGAAGTCCCCCTGCCGCAAGGAGCAGCAGGGATGCCTGGCATTATCATTCCGAGAAAGACGGTCAACGAGGTACGCAAGATGATCGACGAATCTACCGATGATGTGGAAATCGCATTATCGGATACGAAAATTCGATTTACCTTTGGTGGCGGTGTTTTGATCTCTAAATTGATCGATGGCACCTTTCCGGATTATGAGCGGGTGATACCCGCCGACAATGACAAGGTTCTGGATGTTAACTGCAAGGAATTTGCCGAGGCCGTCGACAGGGTCTCAGCGATTTCCAGCGAGAAGTCACGAGCCGTCAAACTCAGCCTCAAGCCGTCGTCCTTGACCCTGTCGGCTAGCAGTCCCGACAACGGCAATGCCGTGGAGGAATTAGAGACATCCTACGCAGCAGAAGAACTCGAGATCGGTTTTAACTCCCGCTATCTGCTTGATGTTACGCAGCAGATCGAAGGCGATACAGCTCGTTTCCTGATGGGGGATGCAGCCTCGCCAACTGTGATTCGTGAAGTCGGCGATGCTTCGGCCACATACGTTCTTATGCCGATGCGTGTGTAAGGAGGGGCGAACCTGAATCTTTCTCACCTACACGCTGATGCTCCGGAATCCGTGGAACGGACTGTTCCAGCGGCCCTCCGATTATCAGTCGCCCAGCTGACCCTGACCGGCTTTCGTTCCTACGCCGGCCTGCGGATTGAGACAGATCCCCGGCCTGTGGTGCTAACCGGGGCCAACGGCGCCGGCAAAACCAACCTGCTTGAGGCTCTCTCATTCCTGGTTCCTGGCCGTGGATTGCGCCGCGCCCGCCTGTCGGATATTGCTTGCCGGCTGCCCCAGGATGTTGACGCGCCATTGAGCTGTGGCTGGGCGGTGGCGGTTCATATGCGTGGATCCGCTGGCCTAGTTAATATTGGCACCGGTATCGCTGACGATACCAGTGATCGTCGGTTGGTGCGCATCGACGGTGCCGGCGCACGTGGCCAGGCGGCTTTGTCGGAACATGTAAGTGCTGTGTGGCTGACGCCTCGCATGGACCGGCTGTTCGCTGATGGTGCTTCGGCACGGCGCCGTTTTCTTGACCGCCTTGTTTTCGGTTTCGATGCGGCCCATGCGGGACGGGTCTCAGCCTACGAGCACTCCATGCGGGAACGCTCCCGCCTATTGCGGGACGGACAAGCTGGCCAGCCTGTGGATTCAGTGTGGATCAATACCCTCGAAGACACCATGGCAACCCGGGGCATTGCCGTTGCCGCCGCCCGCCGCGATATGGCCTTGCGTCTGGACGAAGCTTGTATCCGTGGCGTCGGACCATTTCCTGCCGCTTCCCTGCGTCTGATCGGCGATGTGCCCGATTGGCTGGCCGAAATGCCGGCGCTTGATGCCGAGGATCGCTTGCGCCAGGGCCTTGCCAGGGCGCGGCGGGGCGATGCCATGGCCGCCGCCGCCGCCGTTGGCCCGCATAAGGATGACCTCGAAGTCCGCCACCGTGGCAAGGGATTGCCGGCTGCTGACTGTTCGACGGGCGAACAAAAGGCCATGCTGATAGCCATCGTGCTCGCCGACGCCCGGCTGCAGGCGGCTGAACGGGGAACCGTGCCTTTGTTGCTACTCGACGAGGTGGTTGCTCACCTTGACGACATACGCCGCCACGCACTGTTCGACGAACTGGTGGCGCTCAATGCCCAGGCCTGGATGACGGGGACTGACGCCGAGCTATTTTCGCCCCTCGGCTCCTGGGCTCAACGATTTACCGTCGCGGATGCGATCGTTTCGCCCTCCTGAACGGCCCCCGCCTTAATGGCTAAGGATAGATACACTCTTATGAGCGAACCGACCTCATCTCACGAAACGCCCGTAGAACCGGAATCCGAGGCTTATGATGCCGATTCCATCAAGGTGCTGCGCGGGCTGGACGCTGTGCGTAAGCGTCCTGGCATGTATATCGGCGACACCGACGATGGTTCCGGCCTGCATCACATGGTCTACGAGGTGGTCGACAACGCCATAGATGAATCGCTGGCCGGTCACTGTGACTTGATTAACGTCGTTCTCAATGGTGATGGCAGCGTCACGGTGACCGACAACGGCCGCGGCGTTCCTGTTGATATCCATGCCGAGGAAGGTGTGTCCGCGGCTGAAGTAATTATGACCCACCTCCATGCCGGCGGGAAATTCGATCAAAATTCCTACAAGGTATCAGGTGGGCTGCATGGAGTTGGCGTGTCCGTGGTCAATGCGCTGTCGCAGTGGCTCCTAATGCGCATCTGGCGGGACGGGAGCGAACACAGCATTCGCTTTGTCGATGGCAATGCTGAGGCACCGCTAGCCGTCATTGGTAATGCGCCGATCATGGCCCGGGCCGACGGCAGTCGGCATGCCCAGACAGGCACTGAAATCACCTTCATGCCTTCGATGGCCACATTCACCATGACGGATTTCGACCTCGAAACCTTAGAGCATCGCCTGCGCGAACTAGCTTTCCTGAATTCTGGGGTCCACCTGCTTCTGACCGATAACCGCCCCGTTGAACAGGTTAGCGTCGATCTTCACTATGAAGGAGGGCTAGAGGCATTTATTGCCTATCTCGACCGGGCGAAGTCACCGCTGCATACTCCAGCTATCGTTGTTAGTGGCGAACGGGATGGCATTGTAATTGAAATGTCGATGCAGTGGAATGACAGCTATCACGAGACCACACTGTGTTTTACCAATAACATTCCGCAGCGCGACGGTGGTACGCACCTTGCTGGCTTCCGCGGCGCATTAACCCGTACCATTAATGCCTATGCAACAGATAGCGGGCTTGCCAAGAAAGCCAAGGTTGCTATCACCGGCGATGACGCTCGCGAAGGATTGACTTGTGTGCTGTCGGTCAAGGTTCCTGATCCCAAGTTTTCCTCTCAGACAAAGGACAAACTGGTTTCATCAGAGGTTAGGCCGGTGGTGGAAAGCGTCATTTCAGAAAAGTTGATGCAGTGGTTTGAGGAACATCCCAACGAAGCGCGCAAAGTAATTGACAAGATCGTCGATGCCGCCGCTGCCCGCGAGGCTGCTCGCAAGGCCCGCGATTTGACTCGGCGTAAGGGGGCTCTCGACATGGCCACGCTTCCAGGAAAGCTCGCTGATTGTCAGGAACGCGACCCGGCCCTTGCTGAGATATTCATTGTTGAGGGCGATTCTGCTGGCGGCTCGGCCAAACAGGGACGCGATCGCGCTCGTCAAGCGATTCTCCCGCTGCGTGGCAAGATCCTCAATGTCGAGCGTGCCCGCTTCCATAAGATGCTTGCCTCGGCGGAAATAGGCACCCTGATAGCGGCGTTGGGTACTGGCATTGGCGTCGAGGACTTCAACGCCGAAAAATGCCGCTATCACAAGATTATCATTATGACTGACGCCGATGTCGATGGCAGTCATATCCGCACCTTGCTGCTTACGTTCTTCTATCGTCAGATGCGCCCACTTCTTGACCGCGGTTATCTCTACATCGCCCAACCACCGCTCTACCGTGCTAAGCGTGGAAATTCAGAGGTCTATCTCAAGAACGACCAGGCGCTCGAGGACTATCTTTTTGCCGCTGCAATGGACGAAGGCACTGTTCTAGTCACCCATTCTGGGAACCAGATCGCCGGTGCTGACCTTGGCCAGGTCGTCGACGACGCCCGCCAGATGCGTACCTTGTTGGAACGCCTTTCTCAGCGACTGCCAACGGCCATACTTGAACAGGCGGCGATCCTTGGCGCGCTCAGTCCTGAGGTTCTGACCGACGAGGCCGCTACGCAGGCGGCGGGTTATGTCGCTCGCCGGCTCGATGCGCTGATTCCTCCCGTTGAGCGCGGATGGCAGGGCGCATCGTTGCCGGACGGTGGAATGGTATTCACTCGAATTTTACGCGGCGTTAGCGAACGCCATGTCATCGACGGCGCCTTGATTCGCTCTGCGGATGCCCGGCGTCTGGACGAATGTGCGGCTGAACTTCAGCAGCTTTATGCCCGTCACGGCACGCTAACGACCAAAGACAACGAAACTCTTATAACCGGGCCCATGTCGCTTATCGAAACCATTCTTGGGCTCGGCCGCAAGGGCGTTGCGATCCAGCGTTACAAGGGCCTCGGCGAAATGAACCCCGAGCAGCTGTGGGAAACCACGCTGGATCCCAATGCACGGTCCCTACTTCGCGTAAAGGTCAACCACGCTGACGATGCCGAGGATATTTTCACAACCCTGATGGGGGACCTCGTTGAGCCGCGCCGAGAGTTCATTCAAAAAAATGCGCTTAAGGTCGCGAATCTGGATGTCTGAGGTATAGCATGGGTGTGTGAGGTCGATCGGTCGGCGCGTCAACTGCCCGCTGTTGAAGGTGCCGCCGCTGTGAACATCCTCACTGTTGTGGACGTGACCAAGCGCTATGGCAACGTCGTGGCGCTGGATGGCATCAGCTTTTCTATTCGCAAAGGTTCTATCACGGCTCTTCTTGGCGGCAATGGCGCTGGCAAGACGACAACACTGTCCATTCTCCTTGGTTTGCTAATACCGACCTCTGGTTCGGTTACCGTCTTTGGCGAGGACATGCTGCTTAATCGTTACTGCGTCCTTGGCCGTATGAATTTTGCATCGCCCTATGTCGATCTGCCCAAACGGCTCACTGGGCGGCAAAGCTTGAATGTTTATGGCCATCTCTATGGTCTCCGCGATATTAAGAATCGCATCGCCCGCCTTTCCAGCGATCTGGAAATGCAGCCGTTCTTGGACCGCCCGGCATCCGGCCTCTCGGCCGGTCAGATGACCCGCCTAATGCTGGCCAAGGCGCTGCTTAATGAACCGGACCTGCTATTGCTCGACGAACCGACAGCCTCCCTCGATCCGGATACCGGCGATTGGGTGCGAGGCTACCTGCAGCGGTTTGCGCGGGAAACGGGCGGGACAATTCTTCTCGCATCCCACAACATGGGCGAAGTTGAACGCTTATGTGATCGTGTTTTGATGCTACGCGCCGGCATCATTGTCGACGATGACTCGCCCAGCGACCTCATCCGTCGCTATGGCCGTCAGAATCTGGAAGAGGTATTTTTGGACATCGCTCGCAACCGGCGCACAGGAACCCTGCAGGGGAAATCTCAATGAGTGCGCCGGGAACCGAGGCTGCCTCGCGCGCGCCGTTTTCTTGGCGCCGGTTAATGGCGATAAACTTGCGTCATCTTTATGTCCTACGTTCCTCCTGGCCGCGCATTCTCGAACTTGCCTATTGGCCCACTGTGCAGATGATTCTATGGGGCTTTATTACTACGTTCTTCACCCAGCACAGCACTTGGCTAAGCCAGGCCTCGGCGGTACTGATTACTGGAGTATTGCTGTGGGATGTCTTGTTCCGGGCAAATCTTGGTTTCGCCGTTCCGTTCGTTGAGGAAATGTATGCGCGAAATTTGGGACAGCTTTTTATAAGCCCGTTGCGACCCTATGAATTTGTCGTCGCCTTGATGATGCTTAGTGGCATTCGCACACTGATTGGTGTGCTGCCGGCAAGTTTATTAGCCGCCCCGCTGTTCGACGTTTGGGTCTATGGTATGGGCTTACCGCTCATCGCCTACTTTACTAATCTCATTGTCATGGGTTGGAGTATTGGATTGGTCGCTTCGGGGATCATCATCCGCAATGGGCTGGGTGCGGAAAACCTCATCTGGTTCAGCGTTTTCCTACTCGCCCCTGTTTCGGGTATTTATTATCCCATCACCACTTTGCCGACCTGGCTGCAGCCGGTGGCGAAAATACTGCCTTCTTCTCATGTCTTCGAAGGCATGCGGGCCGTCCTCTTCGAGGGCCGCTTCGATGTGCCCCATCTGCTGTGGGCCATCGGGCTCAATTTCGTTTACCTTGCTTTGGCTTCGTTATTTTTCCTCACCATGTTTCGCTCTGCCCGCCGTCTCGGCCTAATCCTCCATCAAGGGGAGTGACTAGGCCTCTCCAGGCTGGCGGCCTTTCAAAGCTGCG